>ERZ791796.126-NODE-126-length-103725-cov-7.027771_pt1 | contig 103725 bp, 79 predicted proteins | sample MGYA00510311_ERZ791796 | MGnify/ENA primary metagenome ERZ791796 (study PRJEB30046, sample SAMN00792042) | human gut metagenome | study: EMG produced TPA metagenomics assembly of the A metagenome-wide association study of gut microbiota in type 2...
AGAGCGTCAGATTCCGGTTCTGAAGGTCGTGCGTTTGAATCGCACCGGGGTCACGAAGAAATCCCTTGATAATCAGTTGATTGTTGAGGGATTCCTTTTTATTGTGCCTTATGGAACTAGGCTTAAATGGGTGGATTTACCTCATATAGTTGATAGCTGTTGGTTAATTGTTGGTGGAAAAATAAATACCTAACATGTTGACATTCAAGGCAGAAATTAGAAAGAATGAAATGAAAGTTGGTGGAACTTTCAATGTAAAGATTAGACTAACCTACAACAGAGAAGTAAAAAGGTTATCTACACATATCTTTGTGAGAACAGAAGACCTAACTAAGGACTTCAAACTAAAGAACCCTAAGTATATCAAAGAAGCTGATAGACTAGTTAGATACTACCAAGAACTATGTGTCAGTCTTCCTTTAGAGACAGCCCAATTCACTATGGGGGACATAGTAGATTATATCCAGAAAGAAAAGGAGAAGAATATCCCTATTGATTTCCTCCAATTCTGTAATGAATGGTTGGAAGCTACGGATATTAAAGGTAAAAGGAACTATCAAACAGCCTTAAACACATTCAAAGCTTTCTTAGGAAAGGATAAGTTGAACACTAACCAGATAACTAAGCTGCTGATGATGGAGTTTATGGGTTATCTTCAAAAGAAAAGAGCCAAACAGGTTTCTGAGCTCCAGAAGAAAGGTAAGAGAATACCATCTAACAGAATGGTTTCCCTATATATGGGTAGTATCAGACACTTGTTTTATGAAGCTAAGAAGAAGTATAATGACTATGACAGAAATGTTATTAGAATACCTAACTCCCCTTTTGAGAACTTAGAAATACCCAAGCAGGAAGCTACAAGAAAGAGAGCTATATCACCAGAGTTAATCAAGAAGATATGGGAACTGCCTTATATCATCAATGCTAATGGCAGAGAAAGGCTATGCCCTTTCAATCTTGCTAAGGATTGTTTTATATTATCCTTCTGCCTGATTGGAATGAACTCGGCAGACTTGTACAACTGTACAGAATTGGAAGATGGTTCTATTACTTATTATAGGACTAAGACTACGGACAGGAGACTTGACAAGGCTAAGATGAAAGTAGATGTTCTTCCTATCCTGTTACCTCTGTTAAAGAAGTATGAAGATTATACTCATCAGAGGGTATTTTGCTTCTATCACCTTTATTCAACTTATAAGAACTTCAATAGAGCCATTAATGTAGGTTTGAAAGAAATAGGCAAGATATTGAAGGTAGATGATTTGGAGTATTATGCTGCAAGACATTCATGGGCTACTATAGCTGTCAATAAGGTAAGTATTAATAAATATACAGTCCATGCAGCACTCAATCATATTGATGAGTCTATGAGGGTTACTGACATCTACATTGAAAGGGACTTCAAGATTGAGAATGAAGCTAACAGGAAAGTAGTAGAATATGTATTAGGTAGTCAAGGTGAACTATTCAGTCCAGAAGTGGAATAGATTTATAGATAAAAGAACCTCTTTAGTTGATTGAACTATGGGGGTTCTTTAGTATATTTGCCTCACTTACTATCTATATACTAACATTAAAACAAAGTGAGACATGAGCATTAATGATGAGCTATCAAAAGAGTTAGCTGAACTGGATTCCAGCTTTATGAAAGAGTTATATAATCTTCAAATACCTGATAATAAAGAAGACCAATCTGATATTATAATATTGGATAATAACCCTATGCCACAAGAAGCACCTCAAAAGCCAGCGTATCCTAAAGCAAAAAGTGAACCAGAAGAAGCCATACCAAACACCTATAGTGATTTACATGATGCACCAGTAGAGTATATTGAAATATTATCCTCCACAGAAGTAGGAGAAACTAAAACCATACCTCAAGATGCAGTAATAACTAGTTTGGATAACTTACTGTTTAGTAGAGCACCAGAAGTAATAAGAGAAAAAGCTAGTGACTCTTTCTGGAATCTGGCTGACTTCATAGATAAGATGCCTCATGGTATTGTAGACAAGAAGATACCTGGCATTGGAGCTACCACCCTTGAAATAAACTCAAAGAGAAACTCTATCATAGTTTTTCCTACTAAAGCTCTGGCTTATGGCAAACACTCTAAGCATCCTAATACATTATATGTAGGCAGTGAGATTAAAGGACAAAATGAGAAGGTCACCAATCAGCAAATTAAGGAATACCTAACTAAAGATGGATACAAGAAGCTTTTAGTGGTTGCAGACAGTCTAGGCAGACTATTAGGCATCATAGGAGAAGAGAACTACAAAGACTATTTCCTTATGATTGATGAGGTTGATGTTCTCCAGACAGACAATAACTTTAGACCTCAATTGGAAAATGTAATAGACTACTATCTGATGTTTCCCAAGAAGAATAGAAGCCTAGTAACAGCCACAATGAAGGAGTTTTCTAATCCATACTTAAAGACTGAATGTAGATTCCCTATAACATGGCAATACAATACCCGTAGAGATGTTAAGCTGCTTCACACAAATAACATCACTCAAGTAGTTGTAAATGAGATAAACTCTCACCCTACAGAGAAGATACTCATTGCTTACAACTCCATACTTCAAATACAGAACATCATATCAACCTTAGATGATAAGTCCAGAAGTGAATGTGCAATACTATGCAGTGAAGCTTCCTTTAAAGAAGCTGGAGAATACTTTGCACCTAAATTGGGTGACCATGATACCTTACCTGCCAGGATTAACTTTGCCACTTGTTGCTACTTCACCGGTATAGATATAGAGGATAGTTACCACCTAATTACTGTATCAGATATAAGAAGAAGCCACTCAATGTTGACTTTAGATAGGATGGCACAAATACATGGTAGATGTAGGAAGGTTAATGGAATACTTAGTGAAACTATCATATATAATACCTTAGGATATGTATCAGTAATAGAAAGTATGGAAAAGTACACTGCTACTCTGTTAAACAAAGCCCAAAAGGTGCTCAAAGTACTTGAATCAGCAGATGAGATTTCACAGGGTGATTATACTCTGACTGACCTATTTGCAATGGTCAAAGAAGCCATAAGAGAGAAGGCACAAGAAAGAATTGCAGGGAATGAGTTGATTAACTTGATTAGAAAGGATGTATATGGAAAGGATGTACCTGCCTACCTGAATATAGATTACATCATTGAAAGAACAGAACTGTATACCATATACTTTATGCCTGAAACAATGAAAGCGGTACTAGGCAAGCTGGTTAATATCATTTACTATAGTTCTCTTCTCTATGATATAGCTCCAGAGCAAAGAAGCATAGAAAAATCCAATAAAGATGCACAAAACAAGTTGGCAGACAGCTACATTAAGGATGCTATAGATAACATCAAGACATTATCAACCACAGAACAACTAAATGATAAAAAATTAAACTTTACTATTAGGCATAGCAGAAGCAGGGCAAAGATATTCTTAGAGAGATTCATTAAGCTCTACAAGTATGTTGACCTTGATAGTCTTCTACATCATCTATGGGAGATTAGGTCAGATAACAATGTAGCCTTCAAGAACCTCAATAATGCAGTTATGTACTGGGCACTAGATGAAGAGCATCCTTTCAAGGTTGCTATAAGAAGAAATTTTACCTTAAATAAGAGATATTCGGCAGGTGAGATACAAGAGATATTAACTCCCATAGTCCAATATCATCTACATAAGGTACTGAAACCTAGAAAGTATGTAGCTCTATTGAAAAGTATATATGCCACTGACAGGACATCTAGGAACAAGTATATCATCAGAGAAGAGAATCCTAGAGGTTTTACAGAGCATTCTAGCAGGATAGCTATCAAGGAGAATAATTTACTAAGACTATTTATGTTATAGAAAGTTAACGTATAAGTAAATAAATGATAAGAACATTGGTATTACAGACTTTATTCACTATATTTACAACTGATAATCAATCAATTACAAAGGGTATATATATCTAAAATGACATTGGCTATCAACAGAACCAACCTTAGGGTCAAAATTCCACCTATACTAATTACCTCTATACTAATTACCTTAATCCTTTATTACTGTAGGTAATTAGTATGGGGTGGATTTTGACCCCTCTAAAATAAAAATTAATGACAACAGTTAAAAAATTCACTATCATCCCCATTGAAGCTTGCAGGTACTTCAATCCAAAGCAGCTCTACCTATTAGCAGGTCTCTATATTAATGCTTATCCCCAAAGGGAAAGTAACTACATGACAACAGATACTACTTTCAGCCAGTTGGCAGCTCTTACAGGAGTGAGTATATACTATATCAAAGAATCTTTTGTTCCTAGACTAAAGGAATTAGAAGATAAAGGATATAGGGTAGAGACTATACAATCACAAAGAGAGATTAAAAGGAACATCTATCATCTACCTAATTCTTCCAAGAACTTCAGGATTATATGGGCTGAACTATTCAGTGACAGTTCTTTAACTCCTGAAGAGAAAGGAGTTATGATAGGGTTATACTGCCTTTGTACTAACAATGAGTTCAGGATAGACCTATCAGATAAAGTCATTTATAGCCACTTGGATATGGCAAAGAACACATATAAAAAGTATAGAGACTTACTGATTGAGAAAAAGGTTATCTGGTCTTCTTATGATGTTCCAATGGCACTAACATGGAGTGAACACATGGATGCTAAAATCATCTTATACCCTCACTTAGGCTACAATACTTGGATAGATAAGGTTATATCACATGTACCAGATGATGATGAAATCAAGCATTACCTTGATACAGTTAATGATGAATGATACAGACCTCCAATCCCCTTGTTTCCACCCCAGAAGACAGGGGATTATCATATAAACTCATCTGTAAAGAATAACTCTTCTTACTGTCAGTGTCCCTGTTATAAAAAAATATTATATTTTTTTTCAGCTACCCTATTGGTATGAGTGTACTCTAATTCACTTAAACACCCTCCCCTTACCTTAAGAGTGGGATATTCCCCTCTGCAACAATAATAAAATAACAATTATGGAAAAATTAAAGTTCTTAGAGACAATGACAGTTAATGAGTTCAAGGCTCAAAAGGGTGTTAACAAGATTGAAGTAAAGCAGAATCCACACACAGGTAAGTGCTTCTTTGTGTATGGCTGTGAAACAGGTGCTGTCAGTGATAAGTTCCTTAATGGTGGAGTGACAGCTCCTGTTATATCCCAAGTATGTTCACCTGATACTGGTGACATGTTCTACATGTTGCATCAGAAAGGTGAAGGTGGAGCTATGACAGTGGCTACCTTATAAGGTGAGTCTGTTAAGTCCTCAGTGGTGGATAGTCTATTAGAGGCTATCTACCTTTTTTTTACTAATTACTAACAATTAAATTATCATATTATTATGTTAAATTTAAGAGTATCATCCAAGAAGCAGGCTAAGATTAAACTAGCTCTGCAAGGCTGTGCTGGTTCAGGTAAGACCTATTCAGCATTGCTGTTAGCTTATGGGCTGTGCAATGACTGGACTAAGATAGCCATTATTGACAGTGAGAATGGTTCGGCAGACCTGTATGCTCACTTAGGTGCTTATAATGTATTAAATCTAAGTGAGAGCTTTACCCCTGAAACCTATATACAGGCTATTGAAGTCTGTGAAGGTGCAGGTATGGAGGTTATCATCATTGACAGTATCTCCCAATGTTGGGATACCTTGCTGGAGTATCATGCAGGATTACAAGGCAATAGCTTTACTAACTGGCAGAAGGTAACACCTAGAATTAATGCTTTCATGCAGAAGATTCTACAGTCCTCAAGGCATATAATCTGTACTATGAGATGTAAGCAGGATTATGTATTAAGTGAGAAGAATGGTAAAATGATACCGGAGAAGATTGGGCTTAAAGCTGTTATGAGGGATGGAATAGATTATGAGTTTACCATAGTCTTTGACATTAATATGAAACACCAAGCCATTGCATCCAAAGACAGGACTAACCTTTTCATGGGTAAACCTGATTTCACCATTACACCTGTCACAGGTCAGATTATATTGGACTGGTGTAATGATGGGATTAATCTGGAGATGATTAGAAGTAAGATTAACAGCAGTAATACTGTTGAAGAGCTTACAGCCATTTACCATCAATATCCGGAATGGTATCAGCAGCTTACATCAGACTTCATGCTAAAGAAAGCTTCTCTTATGGAGCAGAAGTCCCAGACTACTATTAATTATACACCTAATTTTATACATCATGGAAACAACTCCCATATTACAGTTAACTCCGGTACACAGCACTAACAGTATGCTTCAAGTACCAAATCAATCCGGCTTAAAAGTAATACCGCCTCTAAGTCCTGTAGATACAGCTACTGCAACCAAGAACTCTATGATAACAGAGCCTGCGAATGTAAGTCCTGTAAGCACAGCAACTGTACCAACAGAGCCTTTAGAGGTGGGGGCTGTACAGTCCATAAGAGGAAAGAGCTTGCCTTTCATTGAAGCCAACACGATTGAAACCAGTTTGGAACATCTAAGGAATGATTGTATTATCCCTGTCTTCTCTAAAGACAATGAGTTGACCATCTCTCATCCTAACTTCATTGAAGCTGTATGGGATGCAGCCAATCAGGTATTTCCCAATGAAAGAATTGAAGAACCTGCTATCAGAGTAAGCCATATTATCAAAGGTAGAATACCGGAAGCTATTCATAAACCAGTGAATCAGTTACTGGAGTCAGACAGAACCCAGTACTTTGAAAGAATGATGTTCTGCTTTGAGATACCTACCATACATGAAGATATAGCAGGCAACAGGCTTAACCTGACTATTGGAGGAGTAAGGGCTTATAACCATGAGAACCTTTACAGCAAGAAAGGCGTAGAGAAGTTCAAGGTATTTATTGGCTTCAAGAACCTAGTGTGCTGTAACATGTGTGTATCAACAGATGGCTACAGGTCAGAGTTAAAGGTCATGAGTACTGCTGAACTATTCAATGCAGTGATAAGGCTGTTTCAGGAGTATAACATAGCCAAGCATCTGTACTATATGTCAGCTTATAAGGATACTTATATGAGAGAGTCCCAATTTGCCCAGTTCTTAGGCAGATGCAGATTATATCAGTTCTTACCTGTAGACCGGAAGAAGAAGTTACCACAGATGTTAATGACAGACACCCAAATAGGTTTAGTAGCTAAAGCATATTATAATGATGATAACTTTAGTACCCTTTTGGACAGCAGGGAAATCACTATGTGGAATGTATATAACCTGCTTACCGGAGCTAACAAGTCTAGCTACATTGATAACTTCTTGGACAGGTCACTTAATGCCACTCAACTGGCAGAAGGGTTAAACAGGGCTCTGTATAGTGAGAATGAATATAGTTGGTTTATTAATTAGTGCATCTTATGGACAGTATAATGAATGTGGCAGAGGTTCAATTGAGCTATATAAGCAATGTCAAATCATCAGCCAGATACAAGATAAACAGCTCACAAGATGCCTATGAACTATTGGTGAAGTACTTCCCTGATGATACAATAGGCTACAGGGAAAGCTTTAAAGTGATTCTATTGAATCAGTCTAATAGAGTACTGGGTATAGTACCTATTTCAGAAGGTGGAATATCTGCAACTTATGTAGATGTAAGGCTGATATTACAAGCTGCATTACTGGCTAATGCAACACAGATAATATTGGCACATAATCACCCTTCTGGAAGCTTGAAACCCAGCACTTTGGACGATACTCTAACTGAAAGGGTTAAGAAGGCATCTGAACTCATGGAGATTCATATAGCAGACCATGTAATCCTAAGCCCGGAGAAGGAATATTACTCTTATTATGATGAAGGTAAATTATAAATCCTTACAAATCAAACCTTCCAATAATCTATCAATTTCTACTAACACTCCCTCCTGCCATTCCTTTCCATTATGATGGGAAATAATATTAGTCTCACTTTGTTGGTGGTATATATTAATGGGATAAGTGAGATAAATTATGTATTCACTTCTAATTCTTATTTATAAAAGAAGTGAATACAAACTATCATCTTGTTTAGGATATACTATACCGGTTGAGGCTTTAGAGATGTTGATTGAAAGGGATATAGATGATACCTCTACTTCCAAATTCCCCTTTGAGGACTGTTGGAGAAGGCTGAATAAGAATTAATTTATAATAAACTAAAATGCGATGAAAGATGCAGTAACAGAGTTAGTCATGATTGTGGTGTTCTTTATACTCACCAGTCTGATAATTAAGGACTAGGAGGGTAAGTCCTCCCAGTATATATTGTATTTTATTGTTGTTTCAAGCCTCAGTCTGTAATAGGATTGGGGCTTTTAAATCTATTGGAATGGAAGCTTTATATTTATTAGTGCAATGGGCTGAAGTGCTTATTGCAGGAACTTTATTTATCTATTGCGCATACAAGAAGTAAGGTTAAAGACTACCTTTGTACGCAGTTAAGGATATAGCCCACACCTATGGTATTAATATGCCTTTAACCCTATTAAAAGTAGCTCTCAAATGATGGAGTTTAACTGAAAAGTTCTAACTTTGCAGTGTGAACTAATTAAATGAGAATTAATGAAATAGAAGTTTAATTAAGACATATTAGAAAAAGAAGTGTTTGCTTCTTGCTTGATGTTATCAGAGAAATCGCCAATTTCAATCAGATATAACCATCAAAAGCAGGTTAGTGAATGCTCATACCTATACAGGTGTGGGCTTTCCTTATTTGCATGGTTATGGGTGTTTGGCGATACCTTCTGATAAGCAACTAAGGTTAAGCTCACACCTTCTTTTTGTGGTATGGCTACAAAAGGAAATGATAATGGAAAGTACAGATTTTATTATTTATCAAGAGAATAATCTTTTTGGATTGAAAGAGAAAAATGGAAATATTATTATTCCACCACAATATACTAACTTCAGTCCTTTCAGTTGTGGATTAGCTATGGTTAGAAATGTAAGTCTCCAGTATGCTTACATTAATATAGATAATATTCAAGTTATCCCTTTTGGATTATATTCATGGTGTGATTCTTCTTTCTATTGGGGATTAGCGAGAGCTGTGAAAGATGGGAAATGGGGAATAATTAACACAAAAGGCAATATAATATTACCCTTCCAATTTGATAAAATATATCCCTTAAAAGATGAATATATCTTTAGGATAAAGACGTTTATTAGTGAGAAGGAGTACATTTTAGATATAAATAAAATCCTATACAACTATACATTACTAGATGGACTAATCTATATTAGGACTTTCCCTGTTGATGAATTTAAGAATTTGTACAATATAAAGTTACTGAGAGTTTTCAAAGAAAAAGAATCCTGCTTAGCTTATTTTAGTATAGGCTGTAGCAAGGGGTATGTGGCTTTTGATGTGACTAATCTTCCAAAATCACAAATTTGCATTTCTATAGTTTCTAATATTAATGGTAAAGTATTCTTCTTAGCTCACACAAAAGAGGATACAGGAAAAGAATGTTTGAAGCTATCTTACTTTAAACGTGAAGAACCTAAACTGCCATATAATTATACACCCCATCATGCATATTATTCAAATGATGAATACTCGAGTTATGATGATTGCCAAGATTACTATGATGGATGGAGTAGAGAAGATGCAGAAAGTGGGTTAGCTGATGCCTTTGAAGGAGACTTAGATGCCTATTGGAATATAGATTGATTACTAACTTTAATATATATATAATATGGAATTTCCTTTATACTGGGGACTACAAAAGACAGGTCTACCCCTTATTGTTGTTACTTGTACTGATGACACAGGAATAACCAGAGACTTGTGCTTATTGATTGATACTGGTTCCACCAACAATATACTATTCAGCTTTGTATATGAACACTTTCAGAAGAGCTTCAAATCATTAGATGGGCAAGGTTCTATTATGGGGTTTGAAGGTCAGCAACATGGGACACCACAGATAGAAGCTACATTTGATTTTGAGGGACAGAGTTATATCTCAACCTTTTCTGTATTGGATATCTTTGATGGCATGAAGTATATACAAGAAGAAACTGGAATACAGATACATGGGGTCTTAGGTATTCACTTTTTGGTGGATTATGAATGGATTATAGATTTTAAACAACTTAAAATTTCAGACAGCAATGAATAAATACTTTTTTTATATTTTCCCTATAGTGGCTATCTCCATAATAATAATAGCTTCATTATTAGCAGATAAATACAATACTGCATCACAAGAAGAAGTCTATGAGGACACTAAGACTCCTATGGATACTATTGAAATCTATAAAGTACCTTCTTTCTTAAAAAATACTACCTACATCTACAGTGATTACAGAGGGCGTGGAACTGGCGCTACTCTTATAGATTCGACTTATACTCCCACACAGAAATATTCCTTTAATGAGATTACTGTACAAATTAAAGGTAATACTGCTATTACAGGTGTAGGCAGATACAATTATGTTACTCATAAGATTCTATCTGCTGAGTACTATGAAATAGGATGTAGACTATTAGCTATATTGCATACTAATAAAGGAGAAATTAGAATTGCAAAAGATATAGTATATGACCCATTTGAACGTGATGAGTATAGTATATATTTCACATATAACAACTTTACTGCTTACTCTCATACTTTAGGCATTAATACTCAATTACCTTCACCTCATATAATCAAAGTCAAAGATTAGCCTTTTAATACATCTATTATGAGACAAAGAATCGTAAAATATACTGCCAGTAATGACAACTCACATAACATGAAAATGCATCTAATCTACTTAAAAAAAAGAAGTATAGGTATAATAAAATTTCTCCATAAGTGTAACTACCTTTCTCCATTGGAAATCTTAGCAATATTGATAATAAAGCGGAATACAAGTACATGGACTAATTGGTACTGACTTCTTACTGGAGAATAAATGGATAATTGATTTCAAAGAATGTTGTATTTATAATGAATAATAACTATGTATAATATATTAGCAGCAATTGGACTTATAACCATCCTTGCTATTCTCTTTTTTTTATATTTAAATAATATAGACAAAAAGAGGGAAGAGGAAAAAGATAATTATGATTTGGCTAAATACAGTGACAAATGTAAAAATATAGAAAAGAATACATCATCAGTTGATGAAGTACATAAGCAAATTAGAAAGGTCTTATCTGACCCCAAAGAAAGATTAGAAGCTGAAACTAGAAGAAGACAATATCAGAAGGAGCTAGATGATTTAAGTGAAGAAAGACATAAGGAATATGTAATAAAGCGTACCTATTCATATAAATATGAGAGTGATGTATTTGATATGTTCTCAGGAACATTTAAGGCTGTTACAGTATCACATTATAGACCATATAGATATCTTGCAAAAGAAGATATAATTACTGAAATACAAAATAGATATGGTAAAGAATATATAGTGGCAATTGATTTATACAATGAATGGATTGAGAATGAATTAATACGGGAATTTAATGGAGAGGTTTCTTTAGGAGCAACCTTACAACGTAAAGCTAATATTATATCATCTAAAGATATGAATATGGATAAATGGATGGCTAATCATCATAAATAACACTTTTAGAAACGGAAAGAAGAAGCATAACGTATATAGGTATTATTGGTTGTTATTGCCTATGTTACATAATGAAATGGATATTGGTTTCAATAAGGTGGAATTAAATATGCAGCTATTTCAATACGTGCTAGAGGAGCGGCAATATTCTCTTACAGGCAAAAATGAAATCCAATAAAACTAGCAATGGATTTGTAAAATAATATTAAATAGACAAAGATGAAAGAACAAACCCTAATTCTATATATTATATTGACTACCCTAATAACTATAGTAGGATGCTCAGGAAAAGAAAGAAACATAGATTGTCTCAGCGGAAATTATGCCCCAAAAGATTTTGACCGTTTCAATCATCCAAGAGTTTTTGTAAAATTTGATAAACCTATAAATGGATATAATGTAAAAGTAATGTGTTTCCCCAAACAGGAATTCATGGGACAAGCCATATTATATTTTGAGAATGACAGCAATCGTTTCTACATATATAATCAGTATTTTGGGACTAGATATTTAGACAGTTTGTCAAGGAGTTATATTGGCAATAATATGTATTATAGAGATAGAACAACTATTACTTTGAAATATACACAAAATAATGAATATCTTGATGGGGAAGCTCCTTTCTTTTTTCGAGACGTAGATTTTGATGGAGTAGAAGAATTGTTGATAACTAATTGGGGAATGGGAACTAAAGGTAGCCATGAATATGATATTTATAAAATAGCTTCCCAAAATGCTATTCCTCTTGTCAATGCTCCTTTCTATAATCCTACAGGAAAGATGAGTGACTATAATACGGAATTTGATACTATACATAAAACTATTATTATTCACAAACGTAGTGGAAGTATTTATTATGGAGGATATTTAAAATATAAAGCTGTCCATCAAGGTACTCAAACTAGCTTTTCAATAATAGAAATTTCTAATAATTAATAAATGTTATTATGAAACAGAAGAAAGAAACTTAGCACCTCTAAGTGCTATTGGTAGTATGATATTAGCTAAATAGTATCACTACCATTGTTGGTTAATAGTTGGTTAATCAACTTATATAGAGATTATAATTAAGACTAATAGCTACATGACTGTCAGAGGCTTATAGACAAGATTCCGGTTCTGAAGGTCGTGCGTTTGAATCGCACCGGGGTCACGAAAAAATCCCTTGATAATCAGTTGATTGTTGAGGGGCTTTTTTTTAGGTGACTATTATTTTAAAGTCAAAATTGGACTTAATCTTGTCTAATATGTCTTATTGTTGATCTATTGTTGACCTTAAATTCATATTTAATCGTAAACTCCGAAGACTGAATTTACTTCTCTTCCATATTGATTTCATACCTCTTCTTTCATGAATCGGTACCATCTTTTACTTTATACTTGTATAATTTAGTTCAAATTATACAAATAAGTTGTTTAATGCAATCGGTATTTCCGTAGAAAATATTATTTTTGCAATGATGATAATTTGTATTAACCCTAGATTTTGCTTATTATGGAAGAAGCTGGAAAAAAGAAATGGTCTAGTATTGTGTTGATTGTTGGAGCTATCATCTTTATCGTTCTTTTAATTTATTTTACAGTAATCTCAAGTATTAATCTGTAGACGAACCAATTATGAGAATTGAAAATTAGAGCCTGGACATGACGGATGATTCCTGTGCCCAGGCTTTAATTTGAGATTTTAGCTTCTTGAAATCTGAAGTCCTTTATCGGAAAGAGACATTTCTACAAAGCGGGCACGTGGATTTGGAGCCTCTTCAGTCAGAATCCGACGAATCAGTCCTGCGGCTTGTGGATCTTTGGCTACCATATACAGATAGCCACCACCACCTGCACCCGGCAGTTTATATCCTAACGTATAATCTTTGATCTTTTCGATAATGGCAGCTACTGCCGGTGGATTCGTTCCACAATCCAATGCTTGGTTCTGTATCCAAGTTTTGCCCACCAGATTGCCGAAATTAGTGAAATTACTACGGAGGATAGCTTCGCTCATATCCATAGCGTGTGCTTTCATTTCCGCCAATAGACTCAGATGTGTGCCTGAATTAAGGAACATGGAACTGACTATTTCTGCCAGAATACCTTTGGCTGTGCGGGTGATTCCTGTGTAATATAATAGGTGGCAGTCACGATAGTCGGGATGAACAAATAGCTGGTCGGGCAGCCATCGTACCAATGGATTCTGTTCGAAACCTGCTTCGGATTGAAGCAACTTGACACCAGAGAAGACACCGCCGTATTGATCCTGCCATCCGCCTCCTGTGGTTAATAACTGTTCCAATACAAGTGTATAACTGCAAATCTCGTTTTTATCCCAAGCCAGTCCGCAGAAGTCATTGATTGCTCCGAGTACGGTAGAAGCCAAAATAGAACTTGTTCCCAAACCTGAACCGGCAGGAATAGCTGCTAATAACGTTATTTCAAGGCCCGAACCAAAAGCTTTCAATTGCTCTTCCAGTGAGGTGTAACGTTCGGCAGAGAATGCGGGAGCGAAACCTGCCAAAGTAAGAGCGGCTTTGGGGATAGAAAACGGAGAACCTACTTTCTTGTAGTCTTGCAGTTCATCATAATTACTTATGACCTCCATAGCTCCCATATCTATAGAACGAAGAACAATATGGAACTCCTTGCACGGTTTTACATATACCTGTAAGGGTGGCTGACCGTTTAATTCAATGGCGAGATTGACAACACTTCCTCCCGAATAAAGAGAATAAGGAGGTGTATCCGTCCATCCTCCTGCCATGTCAATTCGTACAGGGCTGCGTCCCCATACGATTTGATCGGAATAAACGCTGAGTGTCGGATGATTTTTTCGTGCGGACATTGCTCCTAGTAAACCATCGCGGAGAAGTTGGAAAGCTGCTTGTTCTTCTTTCTGCCATTCGCCGTTTCCACGTAATTTCATAATCCGTGCACGGAGCATTCGGTTATGTATCCGTACCATTGGAGCCGCATCTTCTTTCAAAATGTCGGGAGTTTCCAAGTCTAAATGTACAAACTCGTTGGCAGCATCCTGTAAATCGAGCTGATAGAAAACACTCTTCTCATAATTAGCTGCCAAGCCTTTCCAATTCTCACACCGATAATTGCGACGTTGGGTGTAAAGACGTTTGAGATTGGCATTTGCCGAGATTTCATCAGCAGAAACTTTCACGGATTTCTTCCAAAGTTCTTTCCCTTTTTTCAATTGTGGTTCCGATGTCATCCACCGGAGTACTATTCCTAATTCCTCAATGGAATTGGTTCTTGGGAAGATAGCAGCCGATTGTAAGTCGTCCGTCCGGCCTTCGATTGTTTCCCAGTCAAGTCCTCTTTCTTGCATCCACTGTGAAAAAGGGATATTGAGATACATAGTCGTTTCATTGTTCAGAGCCCCCTTGAATATGTCATCCAATCCATACGGGCGTGCTATAAAATCATGTTCACCGATAGGGATGATATCGATGCAGACATTGTCAGGAAGAGTTATATTCCAATGGTTTTCAGGAACTCCCGTTATGATTTGGCGTGATCCCAGTTTCCATTCTTTTCCCACATGGCTGTTTTCGATCCACAAATTAGCATTGTTGGCGGAAAGAGATACCTGTGTGATGGAATTCTGAATGAAAATAGCCGGATTCGGTTTTACTTTACGGTGCATGATTTTCCGTTGGTCGCGTACCTTATCCTGTATGGTCAAAGTAGAAGATATCAATTCGTGGCTTGTGCCGTAATGATAAAATTCTCCACCGGGCAGTGGCAGGATTGCTACCGATAAGCGGTTGATTTCTTCATCTTTCGTTTTAGGGTGTTTTCCCAAAGCCAGGCCGTAGTCCGAATATAAGTCATAATAGTTAATATCGCTCGTTCCACTTTTTAATGACCGTTTCATTAATACTTCAATGGCACGGTCGCTTAAAATCCAGATACCGATATCCATCAAGAAGAGATGTGTCTTCGACAGCCTTTCCAAGTCTTCGAGAGAAGGCTTCTGTAACATGAAATCAAGAATCTCCGGACTTTCCCGATTAGAAACAAACACACCGTGATGTGTTGCTAATGAAGGATTTACCCATAAACCGTAACATACCACGTCTGCATTCGGAATGTCTTGTAGTGGCTTTTCCGAACGGATATATACATCGCCGCTCGCTATCAAAGTATTCAGCCCGTCGGGAGCTTGTTTCATGATTCTTTCATATAGCGGCAGTTGCAGCGACAGCAGGTTCTGTCCTAGCTTTTGTCCCCGTTCCCAACTGAAGATTGGGATCGGAGTCAGTATCTTGCCGGAAGGACCGTAGCTTGGCAGGCGACGGCTTTGTCCGCCCGCATGGAGTAATATTCTTTTCTCTCGTCCTATCCAATCACTGAAAGGAACTTGTGGAGCAAATTCCTGATGACAGGCTTGCAGTAGCCATGTGGTTCCACCACCGGAGCCTAATTTGCTTCCGACAGGATCAGACGTGCAAAACCAATCGGTACGATTCACTCCTTCCAGTTCATGAAAGCAATGAATTAAATTTGGGGGTAAAGACAATAACTTTTGCATAGTGGAATTGGTGTTAACTTAGATCGAATCTAGGTGAATTAAGCAGTTGTCCCATTCATCGCATAAGGCTTGTATGGAAGGAAACAATAAATCAGCTCCGGAGTCCAGCAAAACCTGACCATCTAGCGGACCTGTATTAACGGCGATAGTGAATATGCCAGCTTTATGTCCGGCTTCCACTCCTAAAGGAGCGTTTTCTATAACTACGGCTTCATCGGCTTTCAGTCCGCCTTTTTTAAGGGCCATCAAATAAGGTTCCGGATTTGGTTTCCCATATTTCACATCAAAAGCTGTTACCATCAGTTCTTTATGAAACATTCCGGGAAAGTTGTGTTCCAGCCGTTCGAGCAGGGATAACTGTCCGGAGCCTGTCACTACCATAGGAACCAGTCCTTCATTTTTTATTTTTTGCAGCAACTCCCATGCGCCGGGCATCCGCTCGGCTTCTGTGTAAGAATTGAATAAGACACTCTTCTCCTGATAGATACTTTCTATTTCTTCCTGTGTCGCCTCCCTACCCAATTCGCGTTGGAATACAATATTGATAGTAGCGGCTCCCGTTCGTCCTTCGTGCATATAAGCTTCTTCGCGACTAAGAGTAAGTCCATGCGATTTCATTACATTATGCCAGGCTTCGGAATGGTAAGGCATAGAGTTAAAGAGCACGCCGTCCATATCGAATAGGACAGCTTTTATCTTTTTCTGAGACATATCTAAATACCTATTAATTAGTTTTAAAGCACAAAGTTACACATTTTTTGCTATTTAGAAGATAATATGTATTTTTGTAGCATTATAAAATTAGACGATAGCATGAAAAAGAGAGTATTACTACTGCTACCATTGTTTCTAGGCGCCTGCTCCGATGGCGGGGAGAGTCCTATCATTAAAATAGAGAAGCTATCTGTTAAGGTTGATTCTGACAATAATAGCGTTGAAGGAGAAGACTATGCCAATAAGATGGATAATTTGCCGACTCTGAAAGTGGGGGATGAGGTGGAAGCTCTTTTACTTTTGGACGGTAACGGAGCTGAATTAAAAACATTCAAACTTCAGAATGATGAAGAATTGGCTACTAAGCTTATTTATAAAGAGGAGGAAGTTTCGACTGAAGGAAATCTGACGGATGAAGGTAAAGGGCAACTGCGTTTCAAAGACGGCGTGACACAAAGTCAGGTTATAGTTCGAGCTACCATCGAACACGTTGATGAGAACGGTGACGTGAAATTGGAATTTTATCTTTCCTCCAAAGCTGAGTGTGAAGGAGCTGAAGAAGTCATCGGACTGAAAACAACGAATGAAAAAGAAAATTGATAGCTGATTGCAGTTTATTGGTTTAAACGCAGAATTAACGCAGATTCTCACAGATCAGACTTCTTTATAAGAAGGTTCCTTTGCGAAAATCTGCGTTAATTTTGCATTTAAATAATATTACTTACAGTCTTGCCTGAATCGCTTTAGATTCTTCTTCATAACCCGGCTTGTTCAGCAAAGCAAACATATTCTTTTTGTATGCTTCCACACCCGGTTGGTTGAAAGGATTGACGCCTAGCAGATAGCCACTGATACCACAAGCCTTTTCAAAGAAATAAAGCAGACCGCCGATATTGTACTCGGTCAGTTCCGGAAGAACGATACGCATATTAGGTACACCGCCGTCAACATGAGCCAATTGAGTACCCAATTCCGCCATTTTGTTTACTTCATCCACGCGCTTGCCGGCTAAGAAGTTCAAGCCATCCAGATTTGCTTCGTCAGAAGGAACTTCCAGTTTATGATTTACCTTCTCTACTGAGATTACAGTTTCGAAGATAGAACGTTCACCTTCCTGAATCCATTGGCCCATAGAGTGAAGGTCAGTTGAAAAATCCACCGATGCAGGGAAAATACCTTTATTATCTTTTCCTTCAGATTCCCCGTAAAGTTGTTTCCACCATTCGCTCACATAGTGTAGTTTCGGGCAGAAGTTAACGAGAATTTCAATCTTCTTGCCATTTCTGTATAACTCGTTACGGGTCGCGGCATAGATAGCGGCAGGATTTTCAGCAAAAGCAACGTCAGAGCCGCATGCCTTTTCCATATCGGTAGCACCGGCAACCAGTTTCTCAATGTCGAATCCGGCAACTGCAATCGGCAGTAAACCTACCGGAGTCAGTACAGAAAAACGTCCGCCCACGTTATCGGGGATGATGAACGTTTTATATCCTTCCTTGTCGGCTGTGACACGGGCAGCACCCTTTTTTGCGTCCGTAACGGCAACGATTACTTTCTTGGCAGTTTCTTTACCGCGTTGGTCCTCACATTGTTTTTTCAGCAAACGGAAAGCGAGTGCTGTTTCAGTTGTAGTTCCTGATTTGGAGATATTAATGACACCGAACTTCTTGTCTTTCAGATATTCAGTGAGTTCATACAAATAATCTTCGCTGATATTATGTCCGGCATAAATCATGATCGGATCAGCCTTCTTATTCTGCAACCAGGTAAAGCTGTTGGACAGAGCCTCGATGACGGCACGTGCTCCCAAGTAGCTACCACCGATACCGGCAACGATTACTACCTCGCAGTTATCTCTCAAAACCTTTGCAGTAGCATTTAAGTCAGCCAGGTGTTCTTTAGTGATAGAAGAAGGCAAGTGCAACCATCCTAAAAAGTCATTACCTTTGCCTGTTCCTTTTTCAAGCATTTCCTGTGCGGCTTTAACCTCAGCTTCGTAAGCAGAAACTTTTTCTTTGGAGATAAATCCAAATGTCTTTTCAATGTTCAAGTTTATCATATCGTTTTTGTTTATAAGGTTATCTAAAAGAATCAGTTAATAATTTAATCTCGATCATGGGCGAGATACGCTCGTACAGGATGTTGTAAACAGCGTCCAATATCGGCATATTGACATGATGATGTTTGTTGATTTCCTTGATACACTTCGTACCATAGTAACCTTCCGCAATCATTTCCATTTCAATCTGTGCACTCTTCACGGAATATCCTTTGCCTATCATCGTGCCGAATGTACGGTTACGGCTGAAATTGGAATAACCGGTCACCAGCAAGTCCCCCAGATAAACAGATTCATCTACGTTTCTGTTCAACGGGTGTACCGTGTTTAGAAAACGGTTCATTTCCTGTATGGCGTTGGAAATCAGCACAGCTTGAAAGTTGTCACCATATTTCAACCCGCTACAAATACCGGCAGCAATGGCATATACATTTTTCAGCACCGAACTGTATTCGATACCCGAAACGTCGTCGCTGACCGAAGTTTTGATAAAACTACTTCCCAATCTGCGTGCGAAGATACGTGCCTTATCCTTGTCGGGACAAGCGATGGTTAGATAAGAAAGACGTTCCAAGGCCACTTCTTCCGCATGGCAGGGACCTGCCAGCACAGCGATGTTTTCAGGTGGTACGCCATATTCCTTAGTGAAGTATTCGGACACGATAACATTGTCGTCGGGTACGATTCCTTTGATAGCGGTAATGATAAATTTATCTTTAATCTTGGTTTTCAGCTTTTTCAAGTGTGCCTTCAGATAAGGGGAAGGAGTGACGAAGATTAGTGTATCCGATTCTTTCACAATATCGTTGATATTGGAACTGAAAGAGATACGTTTGGTATCGAATTTCACTCCTGTTAGATAAGCCGGATTATGCCCTAATCTCTTGAAATCTGCGATGCGGTCGTCGCGTCGCATATACCAATTGATAGAGTCTTCTTGAGCCAGACACATCTTTGCGATGGCTGTAGCCCAACTTCCTCCGCCCATTATCGCTATCTTGCCGGGTAATTTCATTTCTAATTGAAAGTTGAAAAGTTGAAAGTTGAAAGTTAAGACTTGAAAATGTTATTCATATAACAACTTTCAACTCTCAACTCTCAACTCTCAACTTATTTAAGTTTGTTAATCCACTCAGTTACGTCGTTTACCGACGGATTGGTAAGCTCTAATTTATATTTTTTGTTGATACCGCAGATGTCTTGGTGCAGTTTCTGCGGATTCACATCTTTCATATCGTCTACTGTGTTGTAACCGGCTTTCTGGATAACCGGCACCCAGTCTTCTGCGATTCCCAGTTCCATATATTTAGCGGCTGCATCCTTCTTCACAACCTTTTCCGGACGCATTTGCGGGAAGAACAATACTTCCTGAATAGTAGTCTGTCCGGTCATCAGCATTACCAGACGGTCGATACCGATACCGATACCCGATGTAGGAGGCATACCATATTGTAAAGCGCGCAGGAAGTCCTGATCGATAATCATCGCTTCGTCGTCTCCCTTGTCGGCCAAACGCATTTGTTCTTTGAAACGTTCTTCCTGATCCAGCGGATCGTTCAATTCCGAGTAGGCATTAGCCAGCTCTTTACCGTTCACCATCAGTTCGAAACGTTCGGTCAGTCCCGGTTTAGAGCGGTGCATCTTGGTCAGCGGAGACATTTCAACCGGATAATCGGTGATGAAAGTCGGCTGGATATAAGTACCTTCGCAGAATTCACCGAAGATTTCGTCAATCAACTTGCCCTTACCCATTGTGTCGTCGATTTCCTCCATTTTCAGTTCCTTGCAGACTTGGCGGATTTCTTCTTCGCTCTTGCCGTTCAGGTCGTAACCGGTCTTTTCCTTGATAGCGTCGAGGATAGGCAGACGGCGGTAAGGAGCTTTGAAGCTGATAGTCTTTCCGTCGACAACGCTTTCCGTACAGCCGTTTACAGCGATACAGATACGTTCCAGCAATTTTTCGGTGAAGTTCATCATCCAGTTGTAATCCTTGTACTGAACATAGAGTTCCATGCAGGTAAATTCCGGATTGTGGGTCTTGTCCATACCCTCGTTACGGAAGTTCTTGCCGATTTCATATACACCTTCAAAACCACCTACAATCAGTCGCTTCAGATAAAGTTCCGTTGCGATACGCAGGTAAAGGTCTATATCCAGCGAGTTATGGTGCGTGATGAACGGGCGGGCGCTTGCTCCACCGGCAATAGATTGCAGGATAGGCGTTTCCACTTCAGTGTATCCGGCTTCATCGAGAGCGTTACGCAGTGTTTTCACTACGGTGGCACGCTTCAGGAATGTCTCTTTCACACCGTCGTTTACCACCAGGTCTACATAACGTTGGCGATAACGGAGTTCGGGATCTTCAAAAGAGTCGTAAGCTACGCCGTCCTTGTATTTTACGATAGGAAGCGGTTTGATGGATTTTGCAAGTACGGTCAGCTTCTTTGCGTGAATACTGATTTCGCCCATTTGGGTGCGGAATACAAAGCCCTCGATACCGATAAAGTCACCTAAGTCGAGCAGGCGTTTGAATACAGCGTTGTACAGTTCCTTGTCTTCTCCCGGACAGATATCATCGCGGGTGATGTACACCTGGATGCGACCTTTAGAGTCCTGCAATTCAACGAAAGAGGCTTTACCCATCACGCGGCGGCTCATGATACGGCCGGCTACGGAAACCTGGCGTGGTTCTTCGTCGTCTTTAAATTCAGCTTTAATATCTGTAGAGAAAGCATTGGTTACATACTCTGCAGCAGGGTATGGATCAATACCCATTGCACGAAGCTCATTCAGACTGTTACGTCGAATAATTTCCTGTTCACTTAGTTCTAATATATTCATTTCGTTACGTATTAACTCAATTTTGTGGGCAAAAATACGAAACTTTTCTCATATATCCTGTAATCCGTCTCTTTTTTGTATCTTTGCCGCCTCAAACTAATAGGTATGACAGGACAAAAGACACCCACTGCGCTGGGTACGGAAAAGATTGGGAAGCTTTTAATGCAGTATGCCATTCCGGCAATTATAGCCATGACGGCATCTTCTCTTTATAATATGGTAGACAGTATTTTCATCGGTCACGGTGTGGGGGCAATGGCGATTTCCGGGTTGGCACTGACCTTTCCGCTGATGAATCTTGCCGCGGCTTTCGGTTCGTTGGTCGGTGTGGGAGCGGCGACACTTGTTTCGGTAAAACTGGGACAGAAAGATTACGATACGGCCCAACGGGTGCTCGGCAACGTACTGGTTTTAAATATTATTATCGGGCTTGCCTTTACGGTGGTTACTTTGATATTTCTTGACCCGATTCTCTATTTCTTCGGTGGCAGTGATGCGACGGTAGGTTACGCCCGCGATTATATGGTCGTTATCTTGTTAGGTAATGTCATTACCCATCTTTATCTGGGTTTGAATGCTGTGCTCCGTTCAGCAGGCCATCCTCAAAAAGCGATGTATGCCACGATTGCTACGGTAATCATCAATACGATACTCGATCCGGTCTTTATCTATGGTTTTGGTTGGGGGATTCAGGGAGCGGCTGTGGCTACCATTACCGCGCAGGTTATCGCGTTGGCATGGCAATTTAAATTATTCTCCAACAAAGAAGAATTGCTGCATTTTCACAAAGGGATTTTCCGGTTGCGAAAGAAGATTGTTGTAGATTCGCTTGCCATCGGTATGGCACCGTTCTTGATGAACCTGGCGGCTTGCTTTATTGTCATCCTGATAAATCAAGGATTGCAGCGTCACGGAGGTGACCTTGCCATCGGGGCGTTCGGAATTGTGAACCGGCTGGTGTTCCTTTTCGTAATGATTGTGATGGGCTTGAATCAGGGAATGCAACCGATTGCAGGTTATAATTATGGAGCCAAGCAATATCTTCGTGTGACGAAAGTGCTGAAAATAACGATTTATGCCGCTACCATAGTGACAACTGCCGGATTTCTGATGGGAATGTTGATTCCCAAACTCGCCGTTTCCATCTTTACAACGCATGAAGAACTGGTGGATATTTCTGCCAAAGGGTTGCGAATCGTCGTGATGTTCTTCCCGGTTGTCGGTTTTCAGATGGTGACTTCCAATTTCTTCCAGAGTATCGGAATGGCAGGCAAGGCAATCTTTTTGTCAATATCCCGTCAAGTGCTCATTCTGATCCCCTGCCTGTTGATTCTTCCACAGTTTTACGGACAATTGGGTGTCTGGATCAGTATGCCGGTTTCCGATATCACAGCCAGTCTGATAGCAGGAACAATGCTGTGGTGGCAGTTCCGGCAGTTTAAAATCCGGGAAAAATCATAATGGACTAGAAAATACGCCAAATCGGACAAAAATTGTCCCGATGTCCCTTTGTCGTCTTGCTCGTTTGAGATACATTTGTGGAAAACAAATTGCAATCTAAAATATGAGACGATTCAACTTATTATTAGCAGGAATTTTAGCCGTTCTATCGGCTTCCTGTGGTCATCGTACGCAGGGTACGGAGGACAGGCCGACAGTAAAAATCGATACAGTACTTTCTGCCGATGAGCAGACATCATTGCAATTTCCGGGTAGGGTGAAGGCTGCGCAGGATATAAGTCTGGCTTTCCGGGTGAGCGGGACTATTTTACGTATGCATGTCACTGACGGTTCTTATGTACGTAAAGGCCAGCTGCTTGCCGAGTTAGACCCTACCGATTACCAGATTCAACTGGATGCGGCGGAAGCCGAATATCAACGTGTGAAAGCGGAGGCCGGACGTGTGATGGCACTTTATAAAGAAAATGTGACGACACCCGATGCCAATGACAAGGCTGTGTATGGATTGAAACAGATTACCGCCAAATATAATCATGCCAAAGACCAATTGGAGTATACCCGTCTGTATGCTCCTTTCAACGGTTATGTGCAAAAACGCCTTTTCGATTCACATGAGACGCTTGCTGCCGGTATGCCGGTGGTGTCAATGATTAGCGAAGGCAAGCCGGAAGTGGAAATTAATCTTCCGGCTGCGGAGTATATACGCCGGGAACAGTTTACAAGCTACCATTGTACGTTTGATATTTACTCCGGACAGCAATATTCATTGAATCTGATAAGCGTCACTCCCAAAGCAAATGCCAATCAATTGTATACCATGCGCCTGCAACTGGAAAGAACGGGCGGACAACCTCTTCCTTCTCCCGGCATGAATACGATGGTCACCATTGAACGTACTGAAAACGGGCAACGAAATTTATCTGTACCTACAGGTGCGGTTTTGCATGAAAAGGGAAATACGAGTGTTTTCCTGTATAATTCTTCTACGCAGACTATTCACCGTTGCAGTGTGACGATGACCCGTTTGCTCAGCGACGGACGTTGCCTGGTCACTTCGGATGAAATAAAGCCCGGAGCACTGGTTGTGGCGTCGGGTGTGCATCATGTGAAAGATGGCGAAAAGGTGGAACCTCTTTTACCCGCTTCTGAAACCAATGTAGGAGGATTATTATGATAGATATAAGTAAGTGGGCATTTGAAAACAAGAAGCTTATTTACTTCTTGATTGCCGTGCTAGTGCTTGGCGGAGCTTATTCGAGCTATGAAATGAGTAAACTTGAAGATCCTGAGGTGACGGTGAAAATCGCTATGGTAGTAACTGTCTATCCCGGAGCTTCTGCGCATCAGGTAGAGTTGGAGGTGACTGATGTGCTTGAGAAGAATATCCGCACGATGGGAAACATAGATAATGTGGAAAGTTACTCTTACAATGACCTCTCCCTGATTCAAGTGGAACTGAAAACTACGGTCGGTGAAGACGACGTGGAACAATGTTGGGATTTGTTGCGCCGAAAAGTAGCGAACGCGCAGGCGGAGCTGCCTGCGGGTGCCGATCCTCCTTTGGTGAAGGATGATTTTGGAAATGTTTACGGAATGTTTTATGCTTTGACGGGTGACGGCCTTTCGGATAGGGAACTATCCGATTATGCGGAACTTATCAAACGGGAGGTCAGCGAACTCGACGGAGTGGAGCGGGTGGATTTGTATGGAGAGCGTTCGGAGTGTATCAATATCTCTCTGCTGCAAGACCGCATGGCGAATCTGGGTGTGAAACCTGCGGAGGTGCTTGCTACGCTGAACGGGCAGAATAAAACTACTTATACCGGATATTATGATAATGGCGATAACCGTATCCGTGTGACGGTCAGTGACAAGTTTAAGACGGTGGAGGATATCGGACGTATGCTGATTCAGGGACATGATGACGACCAGTTGCGTCTGAGTGATATAGCCCGCATCGAAAAAGATTATGAAAATCCCACTCGCAATGAATTGTTTTACGACCGGCAACGAGCTATGGGAATTCTGGTCGCCGCTTCTTCGGGGGCGGATATTATCAAGGTAGGTAAAGGAGTAGAGCGTAAATTGGAGCAGTTGAAGGCGGAACGGCTTCCGACAGGAGTCGATTGTCACAAGGTATTCTACCAACCGGAACGTGTTTCCGGTTCATTAGGGACATTTATTATCAATCTGATAGAATCCGTCATCATTGTGGTTGTCATCCTGATGATAGCAATGGGATTTAAGAGCGGGATGATTATCGGTATCAGTCTGGTAGTGACGGTGTTCGGCTCTTTCCTGTTTCTGTATTTTATGGATGGTACGATGCAACGTGTTTCTTTGGCTTCGTTTATCCTCGCTATGGGGATGCTGGTAGATAACGCGATAGTCATTATTGACGGCATTTTGGTGGATTTGAAAGCGGGTAAAAGCCGGATGGAAGCAATGACAGCTATCGGGCGACAGACCGCAATGCCCTTACTCGGAGCTACTCTGATTGCGATTATTGCTTTTCTCCCTATCTTTATGTCGCCCGATACTGCCGGAGTCTATACAAGAGATCTGTTTATAGTGCTGGCTGTTTCATTATTGCTGAGTTGGGTGCTTGCTTTGGTGCATGTGCCTTTGATGGCGGACCGCATTCTGCATCCGGAAATTGCGGATAAAGAGACGGATGCCGGAAAACGTGTTTACGAAGGGAAGATATATGCAGTATTGCGTTCCTTATTAAGATTCAGCCTGTCACATCGCTGGAGTTTCGTTTTTGCTATGTTGGCATTGGTAGTACTTTCCGCTTTCAGCTACCGTTTTATGCGGCAGGGATTTTTCCCGGATATGGTGTACGACCAACTTTATATGGAGTATAAATTGCCGGAAGGAACTAATTTCACGCGTGTCACGAGCGACCTGGAAGAGATTGAAGCTTACTTGAAAACCCGTCCGGAGATTACGCATGTCACGGCTTCCGTAGGAGGAACGCCCGGACGTTATAATCTGGTACGTAATATAGCCAATCCCTCTCTGTCCTATGGTGAACTGATTATCGACTTCACTTCTCCCGAAGACCTGGTGGATAATATGCCCGAAATTCAACAATATCTCTCGGCGCATTATCCGGACGCTTATGTGAAGTTGAACCGTTATAACCTGATGTTTAAAAAGTATCCCATTGAGGCGCAGTTTACAGGCCCGGATCCTGCTGTGCTGCATCAATTGGCGGACAGTGCCCGGTGTATTATGGAACAAAGTCCCGATGTGTATCTTATAACCACTGACTGGGAACCGCAGATACCGGTGCTGACCATCGAGTACGACCAGCCCACCGCCCGTGCTATCGGGCTGAGTCGCAATGATGTGAGTCTTTCCCTGCTTTCGGCTACGAGTGGGATTCCGATAGGTTCATTCTACGAAGGAATCCATCGGGATAATATTTACCTTCGTTGCCTGGACGAACAAGGCAGACCGATTGAGAATCTTGATAATACCCAAATCTTTTCGTCTCTTCCCTCACTGAACGGCCTGTTGACGCAGGAGATGATGATGAAGTTGAAAACGGGTACGCTGTCAAAGGAAGAGTTGGTGGAAACGCTGATGGGGACTACTCCGTTGAAACAGATAAGCAAGAAGATTGATGTGAGATGGGAAGACCCGGTGGTTCCCCGTTTCAACGGACAGCGCAGCCAACGGGTGCAATGTTCTCCCGTTCCGGGAATAGAAACGGAGAAAGCCCGCCAGTCTGTGGCGGAACAAATAGAGCAAATCCCGTTGCCGGACGGATATAAGCTGCAATGGCAGGGAGAAAGGAATGCCAGCACGAAATCCATGCAATATTTGTTCAAGAATTTTCCGTTTGCCATCATTCTGATGATTGCCATATTGATTATGCTGTTCAAGGATTATCGTAAGCCGACCATCATATTTTGTTGTATTCCTTTGGTTTTTGTCGGTGTAGTGGCTGTAATGCTGCTTACCGGGAAAACATTCAATTTTGTAGCGATTGTCGGAACTTTGGGGCTGATTGGAATGATTATTAAGAATGGTATTGTGCTGATGGATGAAATCACACTGCAGATCAGTCAGGGGATAGAACCGGTTACGGCTTTGATTGATAGTGCGCAAAGCCGTCTGCGTCCGGTGATGATGGCTTCGCTGACTACGATTTTGGGTATGATTCCGTTGTTGCCGGATGCAATGTTCGGTTCTCTGGCGGCTTCCATTATGGGAGGATTGTTGTTCGGTACATTGATAACGTTGTTGTTTATACCTATTTTATATGCTCTGTTCTTTCATATAAAATATTCCGGTCATTCCTAAGGAATGTCCAGAATATTGGTGATAATTCTGACTTGTCGGGGAGTGAACGTGCGTGTTCGCGGATGGTAGCCGGTTTCTGTCAATAAACGGAATAACTCTTTGTTCATTTTAATCCATTTGGTGAATATACGTATGGCACAACGTGGGGTGATGCTTGGGCTGTACATACAGGCTAATTCCTTTTTTGTATAGGATTTGAAAATGAACGGTTTTTCTTCTTCTTCGATTGATAATTCCATTTTTATAGTTTTTATTGTTAGAAGTTGTAAATATACAAAATTATAGGGCGTTTGTCAAGGGATTAATAGAATAATGTGGAAGAGAGTGTCATATTACTATTCATTGTGACACTCTCTTCCTGCCTCAAAGAGGGCAGGAGTTATTCTCCCGGATCGGGAGCTTCTCCATCCCCTTTGTCCGGATTTACCGGTTCATCCGGTTCCATAGAACCATCAGCAGCGACAATCATCTTTTGGACACTGACTTTGTTCAACATCTCTTTGAATTTATATCCTGGGGTAAAGATGATTTTCACTCTTCGGATAGTATCGCTATCCACATCTTTGGCGGTATCCTGACTATCACAATTCAGACTGGGACGAAAGCAGCCAAAATCACCTAATTGGACTGATATACCTTTATTCAGGTTCATATTCAGCGTATCAATGAGTGCGTCGAGCACAAATTTGACAGCTCCACTGGGTACTAATCCGACTTTGGTAATTTCATCACACAGATTTCTGAAATCCAACGTATTGGTGATTACATTCTGCGCTACATACTTTTCGGTTTTAGTCTTGTCAAAACCGAATGTTCTTTTTTTAATAACATATTTCAGTGACATAATTTTGTTTTTTTAATTAATACTTTTGGTTATCGTTTCTCTTTCTTTGTGATCACGATGCAAAGATATAACAGTCACTTACCGGTGAGGTGCTTTAATGGTGCTCAATGAATGCAGATTGGTTTAGACTTGTGTATACGCTTAATTTTCCGACTCCTTCTTTACGGATAACTCCATCGCTGATGAATGAATTTAATTCTTGGATAGCAATCTTCTTATTCCGTCCGGTTAAGAGGGAATAGTCTGTCCGGCTGATAAATAAATGATTCTCCAAATATTTGTTGAGACGTGCAAGGCAGGTTTCCCGGCTAATGCTGTTCCTTTTGGGACGGATCGGTGATTCGCCACGCTGTAATCTCATTTTGTCACTGACCTCCTTTTTGAATGAACGGCTTGCGCGAAGATGGATGTTTTTCATTTTAATAGAGGTGGAGCGGATTTCTTTTTTATCTATTACCGGTGGGCATTCCAGCGATGTGGATAGGAAACCGAAATTTCCTATTTCTACATTCCAGCCCTCCGCCAGTAAATCTCTGGCTTCATTGGAAAAAGATTCCATTGCACCTGTCAGCAGGCTGCGGCTGATTCCTGTGAATTTATGCACACGGTCCAGAAATTCGTCTTTACTTATTGTTCCTTTGGATACAATGCGGGCATGTAACGGTTGTTTCTCCTGTTTGTTAGGACTGGGAGTTTCAAATAAATCATATATTGCACTCATATACTGATGTCTGTTGCTTTATTAGTTAGTATTAATTCGTTTTACAACTGTTGACTTTTAGTTCCACAGTTGTTTCCCTTTAGTTCTATATCTATTATCGTTTTGTTCCATATCTGTGGAACGAATCGGTATCTACTACAAAAGTAGATAGTTTATGTAGCGTGGAGGTGCTTTAGATAGCAGGAGTGTCTTTTGTTTATGAAATCAGTGGTTACTTCAATATAGTGAAGATAAAAAGGCTCGGCAACTGGCTATTGGGACAACTCGTCATCGATTGCTGATTCAATTTCGCGGTTGGGATATGGTGCGCTGTGAAGAAGTGTAAATTCTGGCAACCTTTATAATTTTTAGGTTCCCGTACGTGCTATATCCGCCCGTATTCTGCTGAGTGACTGTGGTGTAATCCACAAGTAAGACGCAATATGTTTTAAAGGCACATATTGCAATAATTCCGGAGTCTCTTTGATAAGGTTGAGATAGCGTTCTTTAGCCCGTGGGCTTCCCGAACTGATAAGCCAGTTCTCCTGTTGAAGAAACTGATGATCCATGAGGCGGAGCCCCAAATTAGCGAGTCCGATGGATGAGGCGAATAGCTGATTCAGAGCTGTTCGGGAAATACAATAGGCCACACTGTCACACATGACCTCAATATTTATTAATGAGTAGGCATTATCTACATAACCCCAGACGGAGAAAGCAGCTTCTCCGTCTGAAGCAAACCAGATGGTAGTGTCCACTCCGTCTTTATGATAATAGGCTCGCCATATTCCTGTCTTGATAAAATAAAGATTACAGTTCTTTGTCCCCTCGCGTACTATTAAATCTCTCTTTTTGAAATGTACCTCTTCCATACAGTTCAGTAGAGACTGTACATCGGTTTCTGATACCTTGTATCTATCGCAAAGTTTTTCAATGAATGTTCTCATATTGCAAAGATACTTATCGTCGGCAGACAATGAAACGATCTTTCAAATAAATTCCGAAAATATAGAAAGTAGTTAATAACTCTGCCAATGGTACGGCTAGCCAGATACCCGGTGTACCCAATACCGGAGGGAGCGCAAAGAATCCGATCAACATAAACACTACTCCCCGGAGAAGGGTGATAATTGTTGCTCGCTGACCTCTTTCAACGCTTTGATAATAACCAATGCCAATCATGTTGACGGCAAAGAAAATGAATCCTACTCCGAAATAAGGAAGCCCGTTTACTGCTATATCGAATGCAGCGTAGCTGCGGTCAATGAATAGCGAAACAATGTCTTGGCAGCATAGTACGGTAAGAATGAAAAAGCTGATACCGCAGATTAAAGCGGTCCGAATGGCGAGATGCAGTGTCTTTCGTACACGCTCGGGCTGTCCGGCTCCGAAGTTATAGCTGATAATGGGTTGTGCGGATTGTGCAATGGCATTATAGACCATGAAGATGATAGGGAAGAAGTAACAGGCAATACTAAATGCTGCCACTCCGTCTTCACCGAGATGGTGGATGAAAACGTAGTTCCCCAGAAACATCATACAGGCAATGGAGGCTTCACTGATAAAAGCAGAACTTCCCAGTTTAATCATATAACCGATGTTACGAAGAGTCAGTAACAGACTTTTGATACTTAACTTTATCCGGCATAGATGGAGGGTACGAGAGAAACGGAGGAGATAAATCAGTGTCATCAACCCTCCCACAACAGTCCCCAGACTGGTGGCAAAAGCTGCTCCCATCATTCCCCAACCGAATTCGAAGATGAATATATAATCCAGTATGATATTGAGTATGGCTGCAACCGCATTACACATCATGGCATAGGTGGGCGAACCATCCAGGCGGATGCAGAACATTCCTATATTTAATACTTCGTAGAATACGAGAAAAGGGATGTACCATGCCATATATTCTACGGCTAACGGCAACAATCGGTCCGAACTACCCAATAATCTGGCTAATGGCTCTATAAAATAAAGACACAGAGCAGACAGGATAAGTATGAGCAATGCGGAAAAAGCAATTGCCTGAGTGATATTAATACTTGCCACTTTGCGTTTTCCCTGAGATAAATGAATGGAAGCCACCACCGAAGCTCCCACTCCGAACATCAGTCCGATGCCCGCTGCAATCATAAAAAGCGGTGCAGTGATATTTACTGCTGCCAGTGCGTCACTGCCAATTCCTTTTCCTACAAATATACCGTCCGTAATAACGAACAGAGCCGAGAATACCATCCCAAGTACCGTAGGAATTAGTAACTTACGGAACAACGTGGAGATGTTCATACTGCCGAAATCAATACTATCTTTCATAATTTTCTACCTTTGTTGTTGAAAATGGCGACAAAGGTAGGGTTATGAGAGGAGATAAAAATTACCATTTGGTAATTTTTATCTCTATATTTAATAGGGAAAAGAATCTCTTATGTATATTCTATCAATTATTTGAGCATGTTGAAATCCTTTATTCCAAAAACTTCAGTGGATATTTCACCCAGCCAACCGCTTTTACTATTAACACCCACTTGTACTTTGATAAAATCAACGTACTTCAGGTTTGCATCCTTACCGTCGAAAGTTACAGCATGAGATATCTTGAAATGATTGTCAGACGGTCCGGCATTATAGTTGTCATCATCTGTCAGACGATCAATGGCGCTGAAATTATCAGCATATCCCCATTCATAACTATCATTTACCCAATAAGTACCATTACCGGATTGATCGTAATTACGCTCTTTCAGGCGAGTACCTCGCAAAGTATATTGTTTCTCCTTTACCCAGGCGGGATAATAATAATCTTGCCGGTGAAAAGCGCCCAAATAATCAATAGACCCACTTTGACCATGATTGTCTGTCCATGGGGTGGGAAGCTGAATACCGGTTGGTTTATGATAGGTGACGGCATAGTCCTGCCAGGTTTCGGCTTTTCCATATTCGGATCCGCGCAATTCATACCAAGTGTCATTGGGTAACCCATCACCATTTTCGTCCTGCATTACCCATACAATTCCGGGTTCTGATGAACCATCGAAAGCATTACCAGTAACAGCGATGTTGTAATCTCCGTCGTTCACGATACTATGATCGAATCCAACGATGATGTATCCACCGAATCCGCCTAAAGAGACATAAGCAGTCTGATTGATTCGTTCTTCTGCATAGGTACAGGCTTCTGCCATGGTAGTTACTGTATAGTTCTCATTAACAAACTGACCGGGAGCGGGTAAAAATTCATATACTTTGTTCATAGAAGCAGAACTAGTAGCATTTATCTTGCGTTGGTATGTTCCCTCGGGCGGACAAACGTTGACTTTTAATGTTTGCGTGACAAGTATATACGAATTTTTCATTTCTACTTTAATTGTATGTTCTCCTTCTTGGTCGGATGTGAACAAATAACTATCGCTTGCTCCTGATTGTACTTGTTTGTTATTTACAGACCATGTATAAATAGCATCTTGTGCATTTTTTATATCTACCGGCTTGATTTGAATCGTTCTACCTGATGACATATTATATTCGTCTTGTAGAAACGTCCAATTGAAATCTATTTGATCCGGTGAACATACTTCGACTTTAAAGGAGATTTCATCTTCACCATCTTCGTTATGAGTCGAGAAGCGAACATCATATTCGCCAAGCTCATTTGTAGGGAATGAATAATTTGGTTCAGTTGAAACTTCCTGACCATTTATTTGCCAAGAATAACTAGTATCTAGGAAAGAGTCAACTACCGGTGTTATGGTTAGTTCGGATCCCTGAAGAACTTTGAAACCTTTGTCTGCATCGGCTATAGAAATGGTGGGTACATCAAGTTGGAAAACATCAATACGTATTTCTTTTTCTGTTGTTCCTCCGGCGTTAGTTGCGGAAATCAGGATATAATATCTTCCGGCTTCATCGGCTGAAAATGTCAGGGTGGAAGCGGTACAGATACTCTTTCCATCTATTGTCCAATTAAAGGCCGTTTCCGAATCGGTGTTTTCGTAAATAGGAGCGATGGTTATTTCCCGACCGATTTTGGTTTTATAGATGGGGACTTCTTCTTTCAAGGTAATGACAGGAGCGGCAGGAAGAGGAGATTTCTCCTCTTCTTCCGCACATGATATGAATGTCAATAAGGCGAGTAGTAAAAGTGTAATGTGTTTCATTAGAATCTTACCGCTACGTCATCATAACAAAAATAGGCCGGTTGGCTGAAACCGTAACCATTGTCACTGTCACCTGCCATATTAAACTCAATTTTCGAAACTTTGCCTAACGAAGAAAGATCCCAGTAAGTCCATTCCTGAATATTACCTCCAGCATTAGCAATGAAAAACTCTAAATGATTGGTTATTTCTTTACCTGCTGCATCAAAACCGATGGCGATTATCTTTACATAACCATCCGGACCGACAGGCTCAGTCAGGCTGTTACCGTTAAAAATACAGTTAGCTAAATAAGTATTCCACATGACATACATATGATCTACTACACGTGCTTGGTTATCGGAAAAATAAATGGATGGTAATTTTGCACCATCAGTAAATCCGGAATCATCCTTATACCCATAGTGTACACAGAAATTTTTAGAGCCATTATGACCGCCAAAACCAGTTATTGGATCTTGGTAATAGACACCAAGTTGATGTAGATAATCTCCGTTGGCCATATCTGTTTCTACGTAGTTTGATATGGCATGTCCACCACCCCAATATTTATAGTCACCCCATCCATTAGGAAGTTCGGAAGCTAGGAAAGTGTTGTTTTTGTCATTCCATTGATAGAGAGTACTTGTCGTAGGATAAAGTAGAGGACCGTTATATTGGGGATTATCAATTAATGAAGACCAGTTTGTTTCTCCTACTATATTAGCATCACCTTTGTAATCGGCGTCTTCAAATGTTAAAAAGCGTGCTTCATGAACTGCTCTTAATTGCATTTTTATCACTTTTCCAAAGGCTTTGGATGGTGTAACAAGTATTTTAAGTTCACCATCCTTGACATCATCACCTGAAACTGCTGGAGCTGTGATTTTTAAATCTTTATCATTAAGAACCGCTGTCCATCCTTGCGGAATAGCAATTAATGTTGCATCGTCTATATTGGCGGTTGTAAGCAGATACGTCCTTGTTTCATTAGACGAGAACAAAGTATAATCTCTATTGGCAATGTCAAATGTATATGTTTCCCCTTTGGGTAATGTGAACGACGTTCCATCTGCAAGAGTAACTAATACATAGTTGTCATTGACTGTAACGGATTTGAAGAAAGAATCTCCATCTTCCCCTTTTGCTTTTATAGGTTTACCGTCTGCCCCATTTATTGGTTGGGCTCCGTCACCTGTATCAACCGTCCAGTACCCATCGTCGTCAACTCCCATGATTGGGGTTGTACCCGTTACTTTTAATTTGTTGTCTGCATCCGGAAGCCAGTCTGTAACCCCATTAGTGGTAATTGTCCAGTAATATGTTCCGTCTTCATCTGCTTTTATTCCAATGACAGGAGCATCTGTGCCGTTTGTTCCATTCTTTATGGACACTTTGCTACCATCATTGAAAGTCAATGTATAACCTTCAGAGGTTTGTTCTGTATTTATGATTACTTTCCCTTGATTTAGCGCGTCTACCAAATTCTGTAAAGCAGTAATGTCAGAGTTCATTCCCTTGACGGTTGTTTCCAGTGTTTCCACTCGTCCGTCGAGGTCATTGACTTTATCCCAAAGATCATCATCATTGTAACAACTGCATACTGTAATGACAGTGAGCAGTAAAAATAGAACTTTCTTCATTGTTTTTGTTTTTTTAGTTATTAATGGTTATGAATTTAATTATTCAATCTCTTTTAGTTTTTTGTATGTAAAAGCAATATGAGCAGGAATATCTCCGGTTGTGACTGACCATTTCTTTTTTCCATCCCGGGAGAAACAGTATAATGTGCCGGGAGTCACATAATCTTTTGCATCGGTAACAAAAAAATCATTGGTCTCCGGATTGATTGCTATTCCATAAGGTATCTTGATAGATTTTTCCGTACCATCTGTAATAAAATTGCGGGTATCAGTTTTCTTTGTTTTTGTATTATAAATAGCGTAAGAGACTGTCCAACTGTTGGTGTAATAACTCCATTCTGTACTGTATACATACAGTGAATCTCTGCAAATAGCCATTTCTGTATTGGGAAGAAGCGGTAATTCTTCGATTACTTTATCGGTATTGGAATCTATTACAAATGTTTCGGAGTAAGTGTCATAATAATCTCCCCGGGATGAGACATAAATATTTCCGTATTGGTCTAATTCCATTCTATGCAAATTGATTCCCACATCAATGGTTTTGATAACTTTGAATGTGTTCAAGTCGATGACGGATACCGTGCGGTCATAATTAGGTACGCGATACCCGCCGGAGTTGGCTACATAGAGTTTGTTGCCCACAATCACCATTTCTTCCGGCTGGTAGCCGACCACACAGGTATCCTTGACAGTCAGTGTGGTAGTGTCAACACGTGCTACATACCCCAGTCTGGCGTTGGGATCTATTTTGACAGGGCCTGCATACGAACTGACGTATGCATATTTATCTTTAAAGACGATATAACGGCAATTAGGTATGGAAATTTGCGTGATGTGTTTTGCTGTTTCTACATTCATCACTTCTACGAAATGAGAACAGTTGATGATGGCATATAACTTATTTCCATAGATTTGGATATCATTTCCCACATCCCCCAATTCTTGTACGACTCCCGGGTTCCGTTCCGCATAGATATTCTTATGATAGATACCGGTTTCGTAATCAAAGTAATCAAGGGTAGCCTTGTTGCTTCCCATATTTCCTTCATTGAGTAGAAAGAAACCTTTGACAGAGGTACCGCTTACTCCGGGGGTAACTTGGTTGGGAGTTGACGGAATAATGCGTTCATCTTCGCGACAAGAAGTCGACAGAAGAACAAAACAGATAATGATGGATAGAACAGATATTCTCATAACATGACGTTTAATTTGATTTTAAAACTTGTACCGGGCATAGGATAGCATTGCACTACTTCATATTGCTGATTGAAGATATTATTAATTTCTGCCGTTACACGTATTCCCGTTTTCCCCCATTGAAAAGTTTTAGATAGGGAAAAATCGTGGGTATACCAGGGCTGTGCGTAGTTCTCCGGGATATTGGCGACTGCTTCATAACGTTCACCTGTATAAATGAAACTATAGTTACAGGACCATGTTTGGTAACTTCCATTGAGGATGATGGAACCTCCATGCCAAGGTATATAAGGAATCTGGCCTCCATACCATTCACTGGTAGGATCGGTAAAATCCTGTGCCTTTTGATAGGTGTAATTGAAGAGAGTGCTAAGTTCCACCTTTCCGAAGCCCCATTCTCCTCGTATGGCTGCGTCTAATCCCCGAATTTCCACATGTCCGAGATTAATCATAGTCCAACGGAACTGGTTGGAGGTAGGCATGGCAATGATTTTATCATCTACTTCATTATAGTAACCATCTATTTGTAAGTCCAGGCTTTTCAGCCAATGGTTATTCCAAGTGTGAGAGAAAGTGATACCCACATCGTATTGAGTGGTATATTCTGGTTTTAAGTCCTTATTGCCTATAAAAGTATAATACAAATCATTGAGAGTCGGCATGCGAAAGACTTTCTTATAAAAGGCCCGTACATTCAGAGGGAGCTTGGTCAATGGTTGCCAGGTGGCTATGACAGACGGAGTGTATTTGTTTTTGGTGCCTGCATTGGCTCCTTTGGTACGTGTATTGTCGTCGACATGAGTATATAACAGGCTCGCCTGCAACATGAGGCGGTTGAAGTCAAAGGACGTGGCAGCAGAAGTCAGGATTGTATTACGGGTTGGATAGACAAAATCTATGAGATCGGCCCGTAATGTATTCCATTGAAAATCGTTGGATAATGACATACTCCACCAGGGATAGATGGTGAATAAATGGGCGGCCGAAGCATAGATTTCTTGCTGTCGGTAGTGATTGTCTACATACATGGTGGTGACATCCAGTCTGGGATCGGATAAATAGTGGAGATAGTCATAAGCATATTTTCCGTTGGCTAGCAGACTGTACCAAGGCTTAAAATAGTTTTGAAAAGAGCCTTGCACAAACAGATTGGTATCCCATTGCCGGTCCTGATGGCGAAACTTACCCGGTTCTTCTCTTACCGCAGCTCCGGGGTATCCCCGTTCCGAATTGTATAGGTATGCTTTGGCTTTCCATTCTCCTTTGGGGACTTTTCCGAAGAATGCATTCTCCAAACGTAACATTCTTACGTCTCCATTTTGACGAACAGCTGTTGTGTCGTAACCATCTTTCTTGGCGTATGTGAATTTATATCGTCCTGATGTATACATATACTCCGTACTGATGGAACTGCTTATTCGTTCGTTGAAACGATGTTCCCAAAGTAGTGACGGATTGATGGTAGAGAATGAACCACCTTTCACCCCGATGTTCAGATTGTTTTTCTTTTCCCCTTTGAATATGGGCTTTCGTGTCTGCATATATATGGCACTTGCGGAACTATAATCTTTGGCAGGTTGGAAGATGGCACTTTTTTGACCATTATACAGTGAAATGACTTCCATATTATCTAATGAAAACCGGCCTAGATCGACGACTCCATTTTGCGCATTTCCTAATTCAATACCATCATAAAATACTCCGACATGATGACTGCCCATACTTCGTATATTGACGGTTTTTAGTCCTCCAATACCTCCGTAATCTTTTATCTGTACTCCGGAAAAGTAGCGCAAAGCATCAGCAACGGAGTAAACATTGAGCTTCTCCAGTTCTTTGCCGGACAGAATCTGTACAGGAGACATCTTTTTTTGCATCCGGTTGCTGTAGATAGTAACTTCTTTGAGTTTGAGAAGTGTATCAGACAGAGAAGTCTGATGCCGAACCCTGGACTGGGAAATGGCCGGTAATGTGGTAAATAGAGATAGAATCAAACATAATATCCACCGTAAATGGATACAATGCTTATTGTATGAATGGACTTGAATAGAAAGCATGTCTTTTATTTTATAGGTATAAAAAATCCGTTTGTTCAGATCTGAATTCAATCTACACAAACGGACATATAGCTATTATACCAAATAAAAGATAATTGCTTATTTTCTATTTGACTACTACCCGAAATCCCGCAGGTGTAAATCAGAGCATCAAGGCAGGTCTTCTGACTCATCCCATTTTGCAACGCCTTCCCAGATAAACTATCCAGTGACTTTCGTGTTGCAATTTTGCTCTCTGATTACAAGGAGCGGAGATTTACAGCAGCAGGTTCTGTTGCCGGTTTACACGGCATTCCCTTTTAATTCCTTAACAGTGTATATACTGTAACAAGAAACCTTAACGCCACAAAGTTAGAGAATTTATTAATAACTTTATCTTGTTTGGCTAAAAAATCAGCTTACGAGAATCATATTTTATTATTTATATTTTTATCCTAGTGATAAAATGTTTATTTTATACGTACCCTCATCTTTTGTGCGTCGAATGTCACCGACTCGTTTCGGAACAGTCTTTCGATATGTCCGCTCGCTACCATTTCCGGAGTAGGCAGTGTATACATATGCGGGTTGTCTATCAGCATGATAGAGTCGCAGAGTGACAGCGCTATGTCGAGGTCGTGTGTGGAAAATAGGATACATTTGTCCTCTTCCTGTGCCAGTCTCTTCAGGAGTAGGCAGAGTTCGTAACGGTTAGGCAAGTCGAGAAAGGCGGTGGGTTCGTCGAGCAGGATGACAGGGGTGTCCTGGGCTAACGCCCGGGCAATCATGATTCGTTGACATTCGCCGTCGGACATCTTATCCATGGTTTTTTCCGCATAAGCGGACATACCGACCAGCTGTATGGCAGTATCTACCCGCATTTCGTCTTCCGGTCGTAGTTGTCCGATCCAGTTTGTATAAGGGGCGCGCCCCATAGACACTACATCTTTACAGCGAAGATTGGCGATGCGTACTTTGTCTGTCGTTACAAAGCTGATGCTACGGGCTAGTTTTTCCGGTTTCAACGAGGCTATTTTCTTGCCTTGTAGGATGATTTCTCCCGACTGTGGCTTTTCCAGTCCCATCATGGCACGGAGCAATGTACTCTTTCCTGCCCCGTTGCGTCCCAGCAGGGCGATGAGTTGTCCGCCCGTCATCCGGGCATTTACCATCTCTAACAGCGTACGCTGTCCATATCCTAATGTCAGTTCTTTAAGCTCTATCATTTGAATCTACGCAAGTTTTTAGCGATTACCCATAAAATAACCGGAACACCCAGCAGGGCAGTGATGCAGTTCACCGGGAGCAGGAAGCTCTTGGCGATAATGTCACAGAGAAGCATACTGATAAGTCCCGTCAACATGGTGCCGGGAACAAGTATCCGGTGGTCGGCATTGTTGAACAGCAACCGGGTGACGTGTGGCACAGCCAGCCCGATGAAACCTACCGGACCGCAGAAAGCAGTGACCGTTCCTGTCAGCAATGCAGTAGAAACAAAAATGAAGGTGCGTGAACGCTTGATGTTCATTCCCATTGTCCGCGCGTAGTTCTCACCGAGCAGCAATAGGTTCAGTGACTTGATGCAAGCTACGGAGATCAGCAGACCTATGCACAACATCGGAATCATGACTCCCAGTTGGGTGGCAGTGATATGGCTGAGCGAGCCCATCGACCAAAGCGTGAACATTTTCAGTTGTTCGGCAGAACTCAGATATTGCAGAATCTGGATAATGGCACCTGCCACGTATCCTATCATAACCCCCATAATCAGCACGCCGAGAATATTTTTCACTTTCCGGCTGATGACGGCTACTCCCAATAGGATGACAGCCGTTCCTATCCATCCCGAACCGACGATACCCATTGATTGGAGAAGCGGGAAGTTCGTCCATCCGAGCAACGGAGCGCCTAGTATAAACAGAGCCACTCCCAATCCTGCGCCCGAACTGACTCCCAGCAGATAAGGGTCTGCCAGCGGATTCTGAAAAACTGTCTGCATCTGCAGGCCGCTGACGGAAAGCGCCACGCCTATCAGTCCCGCCACTACTACCCGTATGAACCGGATGGAAAGTAGGATATTGCGCGTCGTTTCGTCATATTCGCCGCCGGTGAGCACCGCCCATACTTTCAAGATAGGGATGTACGTATCTCCTGTTGCCATGTCTATCAATAATAATAGTACGGCAACGATACCTAATGCAATAAATAAAAGGGCGGTATGTTTATGAGGTTGCTTCATCTGGAATTGCGAGTACGTTTGGCAAATAAAGATTCGATCATTCTTCTAGGCATAGGTTCGTTTCATTCCAGATGCCTGTAATAATAGAGTGAATCCGGTACCAGTTCTGGATGGAAGATATGAATCAGGTCACGTAGAACCATGTCAGGGCGTACCACTGCCGATTCCCAGTAATCATTACCGCCCGTCGGGGTCAGCCGCAAATTATTATTATAAACCGTCCGTTCACGTACAGCTTTCGCATCCGCGAATTTCGGATTGACGGTTTTCAACTCATCCAGACTCGTTGCCGAACCTACATTAATCCAATAATCCGCTTTTTGTATCAGCCCGTAAGCCGTTTCCAGTCCAATCGGGGTTGAACTGTTGGAACTGTTTTCTTTGTAGATATACTCTGCACCCGCATCCGCTACCAGTTGCGCCATATAGCTTTTTGTAGAAGGCATCACCCAACTGTCGTTCCACGGCATGTTGAACATAACTGTCGGGCATTGTCCGACCGATTCCGTGAGTGCTTTCAATGACAGATAACGCTTCGGAATTTCACTGAATATTTCGATACCCTTCTCTCGGCTGTCCGTCAGTTCGGACAAAACAACCATCCATTCGGCTTTGCCTAGCGGTGATTCCTCCAAGTATTCGCCCATATAAATATAGGGAATGGATAGCTCTTTCAGCTTGTCTGTTATGGCGGTCTGTGCGTCTCCGATACCGTATAGCAGAACGATGTCCGGCTTCAATCCCAGCAACAGTTCATAATTCATCTCAGGTCCCATGTCCTTGATAGAATCCTTATGCGCAAGGATATATGGGTTCGATACATAGTCGATGCCCGATACCGCCACGATTCGGTTTACCTGTCCTAGTGCATCGAGCATGGCGATGTAGGAAGAAGACATACATACAATGCGCTTTGCTCCGGCAGGAATGGTAGGACCGGTGAATCCGGTGGGTGCCTGCTCTCCATTTCGTGATATGAAGTAGGACATTTCTACCTCTTTGGATCCCTGCCATGGGTTGAATACCTGTATCAGAGTACTTTGGACATTGGTTGCGCCTAATATCTTAAATCCTGCCGCATATTCAGGAGTATATATATCCTGATTGAATGCTTCGAGAGAAGTCTTCTTGTTAGAAATACAACTTGTCAAAAATAGCAAGGAGAATAGAATGAAAGTGTAAATGGATTGTTTTATCATTTTATTTACATTTGGTTGTAACAATCTTGTGAACATATCGTGCAAATATATGAATTGTTTTCTAATATGTTATTATTCCGTTTCTACAAAATTGCTACTTATTTATATATCGCATATAGCGAAATTTCGGTCTTATCTCGTTTGATATCGATATTGACTTTGAATTCTTTATTAGAATAATGTCCAAATGAAAATTTGGAGGTAAACAAGAATGTGGGGAGCTTTTGGGATTTTTCACAGAACTTTCTCTTGAATCATAGTTGGATTGTGTACTTTTACCCTCGTAAAACTACTAAAAGAGACTAGCTTATCGACATGGAAATTAATAGGACGATTGGATTGCTTTTGTTGTTATGTTGTATGCATACAATTTTATATGCTCAACAAACGAGAACTGTCAAAGGCAGAGTACAGACGTTGGAAGCAGGAAGTGATAAGCTACAGTCTTTACCTTCAGCTAGTGTTGTTGTCTTGCAAAAGGAGGATTCCACTTTTGTGAAAGGTACGACAAGTGATAAGAACGGTCGTTTTGTTCTTAAATATCAGCCGCAGAACAGAAGGCAATATTTGTTGAAAGTCTCCTTCATGGGAATGGAATCCGCATACCGCATATTAAGTGACTCGCTGTCTGTGAATGTTGGTGTGGTCACACTGAAGGATGATGATATACAAATTGGGGAAGTGACAATCACGGGAAAATTGAAAGAAGTGGAGATGAAGGGAGATACTACCGTTATCAATGCTGCTGCCTATAAAACTCCCGAAGGTTCTTATCTGGAGGATCTGGTGAAACGTGTTCCGGGATTGGTGTATAATAAGAAAGATCATTCGTTAACCTACAACGGTCAGGCTATCAGTGAAATCAATGTCAATGGAGAATCCTTTTTCTCGGGGGATAAGAAAACGGCGCTCGAAAATCTGCCGGCAAACTTGATTAGCAAGTTGAAAGTATATGATAAGAAATCAAAAGAAGAAGAGTTTACCGGAATCAGTTCTGGAGAGAAAAAGTATGTGCTTGATCTTCAGACTAAAGATGAACTGAACAAGACTTGGCTGACGAATGCGACGGTAGGATATGGAAATAATAAAAAGAAGGACCTGGAAGGGCAGGTGAACTATTTTAATAAGAACGGAGAGAATCTTTCTTTTATGGCCCGTTCTACCAATCGCTATCAGAATAGCACTTATAAGGACAATATCAATAACTCTGTCGGGCTGAATATGACGCGCAAGTTCGGCAAGAAGTTTTCTTTGACCGGAAATGTGAACTATGACTTGAATCGGAATGGAAATATCACTTCCATGTACAGGGAACAATATTTGACGAGTGGCAATCAGTATTCGGCTTCTGCCAATGAGGGTACTTCGAAAAGCCGGTCTATGAATTCGAGTCTGATGGGAGAATGGAAAGTCGATAAGCGTACGCGCATACATTTCAACGGGAGTTTCGGGCTTTCTCCCAACGAGAATGAGAGCAGTAATCAGAGTGCTTCTTTTGATGCTCCTCCTAATGTGAATCATGAGAGTCTGTTTGCTGATTTTGAATCTATACCTAAGGATATGAAAGTCAATCGTAGTGAAAACCGTTCGGCTTCGGAAAATAAATCCAATCGTTATAATTGGATGATTGGGATTATGAGGCGTTTGAATGAGAAAGGAACTACATTAGGACTGAATGTTACAAATTCAGATTCATGGGGAGATAATGAGAGTTTTTCGCTGTCTCAGACTACTTATTTCAAGCTGAAAGACAAGAATGGGAATGATTCGGTACTTTATCGAAACCAATATATAAAGTCTCCTCAGACAAATAATCAGTGGAGGGTAGGAGTCAGCTTTACTCAACCGATTGGCAAGAAGGTGCATTTCCGGGCAGCATATAATTGGAATACACAGTATGAACGGGACAACCGTGATACGTATGAATTGTCTTCCATGACAAACCGGGATTCTTTCGGTGATTTGCCTGCAGGTTATGAGGCGGGGTATGTGGATAGTTTAAGTAATAGGAGTCATAGTCGCAGTAATGGGCACGACTTGAATGTAGGCTTCAATTATTCGGATGATACTTGGATGTTTAATGCTTCGTTGGGGGTCACTCCGCAGAAGCGTACTATTGATCGGAAAGTCGGAAAACTTTATGCGGACACCACAATGCGTATGATTGATTATCAGCCTATGATATGGCTGAGTTGGCGGAAAAAGAAAATGCGTGTCAGTCTTAATTATAACGGAAGAACCCGGCAGCCTTCTTTATCGGACTTAATGCCGTTGACGGATAATAGTGATCCGTTGTATATTACTCGTGGAAATCCGGATTTGAAACAGATGTTTATGCATACTATGCATGTGAGTTTTCAACATCCTTCAAAGGGAATATCCGCCAATCTGGGATGGCAGATGGAGAAGAACAGTGTCACACAAGTTGTTCTCTATGATGTGCAGACCGGTGGACGGGAGACATACCCTATAAATATCAATGGAAATTGGAATACATATGGCAGTGCTGACTGGTGGAAGCGTTTCGGACATTTTTCTTTAAAACTGAGTACCTCCGGAAGGCATAGTAATCGTGTCAGTATGATTAATGAGGATAGAAGTCAACAGCCGGAGAAAAGCACAACACGTGATACCGGGTTGAATTGCGAGATGGAAGCTTCTTATCAGCCCACTTGGGGAGGGTTTGATTTTTCTACTTCATGGGATTATCAGTATTCACTTAATTCTCTGAATGGTAATAATACCTATACCCGCTATTATAATTTCCGTTTTGACGGCTATGTGGATTTTCCTTTCGGGTTGCAGTTGCGTACGGATGCAGGCTATATCTTGCGTAGCGGGACAAATATCCAGAAAGGAGAGGATGATGAGATTGTGTGGAATGCGAGGGCAACCTGGCGATTCTTGAAACAGAGAAAAGCCGAATTGTCGGCTTATTGGGCGGATATTCTTGGCAAACGGAAAAGTTATGCTCGTATGGCTACTTCCGACGGGTTCTATGAGTCTCGGACGCAGGAAATAAAAGGATATTTTATTGTAACTTTCAAATATAACTTTCGTCTGATGATGTGAGTTTTAGAAATAATTCGTATGTTTGCTACCAAACCATAAAACAAAATGTACTATGAGCGGTAGCTATGTCATTAATATCGGTCGCCAGTTAGGTAGTGGCGGAAAAGAAATAGGAGAGAAGTTGGCAGCCCGTTTGGGCATCGACTTCTATGATAAAGAGTTGATCAATCTAGCTTCTGAAGAGAGCGGATTGTGTAGAGAATTTTTTGAAAAAGCGGATGAAAAGGCTTCACAAGGTATTATCGGTGGGTTGTTCGGAATGCGGTTCCCTTTTATTAGTGAGGGGGCTATGCCGTGTACCAACTGTTTGAGTAATGATGCTTTGTTTAAGGTACAGAGTGATGTCATTCGTCATTTGGCGGCTGAAAAATCCTGTGTGTTTGTGGGGCGCTGTGCGGATTATATATTGCGCGAACATCCGCGTTGTGTAAACGTTTTTATTTCGGCTTCCAAAGAAGACCGCATTGCACGGTTGTGTCAGATCCATCATATTGATGAGGAGGCTGCGGAGGAAATGATGGAGAAAGCGGATAAGAAACGTTCGGAATACTATAATTATTATAGTTATAAAACATGGGGAGCGGCTGCTACTTATCATCTGTGTGTGGACTCCTCTTCTTTAGGAATAGAAGAAACGGTACGCTTTGTGGAGGAGTTTGTAGTGAAGAAACTGAAGTTGTAATATATGGTATAATGAATAAAGGGAGATAAAACAGTAAAGCCGGCATATTCTACTTAAAAGAATAGAGCCGACTTTACTATTTATAAGCTAAGCTTGATTTACATCATTGTTAATAATATCATCTGTCCCGTTAGGATACGGAGGAACATAGATAGCGGATAAACCGTCGAATACCCTACGGCCGGAGCGTCACCGGCAGTTGTCTGGTTGGCATAAGCCAATGCGGGAGGATCGGTATTACTACCGGCTATCAATCCCATCAGAGTGAAGTAGTTTACCTTATAATACAGTCGGGCGATAGCGCCGATAATAAGTAATGGAATGACGGTGATAAGGAAACCGCAACCTACGTATAACAATCCGTCACCTTCGACTACCGTTTGCACAAAATTGGCACCTGCATCAATACCGACACTGGCAAGGAAAAGCACGATACCTATTTCGCGAAGCATTAGGTTGGCGCTCATTGTTGTGTAAGTTACCAGATGGAGTTTGTGACCGAAGCGTCCGATAAGGATCGCTACTACCAGCGGACCACCTGCCAAACCTAGTTTCAAAGGAGTCGGCATACCCGGGAATGCAATCGGAAGGCTGCCTAGAAGAATACCTAAGAAGATACCGACGAAGATAGTTACGATATTCGGAGTGTCCAGACGTTTCAACTGATTACCCAACACACCTGCCACACGTTCTACTGCATCTTGCTGACCTACTACCATCACACGGTCACCTACTTGAAGTACCAGATTCGGATCGGCAAACAGGTCCATACCGGAACGGTTGATACGGGTTACATTTACCCCATACATACTGCGGAAGTGCATAGAACCGAGCGTTTTTCCGTTAATCTCCGGTTTGGTGACCAAGATACGGCGTGAAACCATCGGCAGGTCTTGTTTCTCCCAATCGAGTTCCACCTCTTTTCCTATAAATACGGTGATAGCCGGAGCATCCTCTTCCGAGCAGACGATAAACAACTGATCGCCCATATTGAATATGGTCTCGTGGTCGGGAATACTGACGTGCCCTTCATGGCGGATACGCGAACAAACGAAGTTGCGTCCCAAGAACTCTTTAATCTCGATCAGTGTCTTTCCGCTGATTGATTCGTTGCGTACCTCAAGGCTCATCATGTGCGGCTTGTGGTGTGCGTCCCCGCTTTGAATCTTCAGATTCTCTTCTTCCTTAGCCATATTGACACGGAAGATGTAGCGGATAGCAATGATAGAACCGATAATACCTACCACACCGAGCGGATATGCACACGCATAACCCAACGCGATCTGCGGGCCGGTATAGTTCAACTGGTTCAATGCTTCATTGGCGGCACCAAGTCCCGGAGTGTTTGTCACAGCTCCATAGAGTATACCAACCATCATCGGCAATTCCACCCGGCCGTTCCACAGGTAATAAAGCCCCAGCGCAACAGCAATATTTAACACTACGATGCCTACAGCCAACAGGTTTAGTGTCATTCCCCCTTTTTTGAAAGAAGAGAAGAAAGACGGCCCCACCTGAAGACCGATACAGAATACGAACAAAATCAATCCGAACTCACGGATGAAATGTAGGATGTGTGTATCGGCCGTGAAGCCGAAATGTCCCATTAGGATGCCGGCAAACAAAACAAACGTGACACCTAAAGATATTCCGAATATCTTTATCTTACCGAGATACACACCGGCTGCCACTACAAATGCGTAGAGGAACACGATATGTGCCACAGAACTAGGGTCCCACAATAAACTTTGTAACCAATCCATAATTTATAGTAGTTTTTATAATGTCTTTTATAAAACGGGTGCAAAATTACTCATAACATCGGAGCAAATCAAGTAAATGAAGAACTAAAAATGAAAAATGAAGAATTTCTATACCTATTGTATATATGGGATGAATAATGGTAATTTTTCATTTCCCATTCCCTATTCTTTATTTATTTGTTCCTCATTTTCCGGGCTGTGCGAATTTTCTCTAAAAAAGAGTATTGTTTTAACTATTTGGTTATATTTGCAAGTCGAACAACGGACTTTTAGAGAGATAGATAAAAATAAAGACAATATTAATCTTGTTTTAATTTTAAATAAACTATGGCAGACAAAAAAGAAAAACTCTTCTCAGACTTTTCTCCTGTCTCCACCGAACAATGGATGGAGAAGGTTACAGCCGATTTGAAAGGTGCTGATTTTGAGAAGAAGCTCGTTTGGAAAACGAACGAAGGGTTCAAAGTGAAACCTTTCTACCGGATGGAAGATCTGGAGGGTTTGAAGACTACCGATGCGCTTCCCGGAGAATTCCCTTATCTGAGGGGAACCAAGAAAGACAACAATGAGTGGCTGGTTCGTCAGGAAATCAGAGTGGAATGCCCGAAAGAAGCTAATGCAAAGGCGTTGGATATCTTGAATAAGGGTGTCGATTCACTTTCTTTCCATGTGAAAGCAAAGGAACTCAATGCGGAATATCTTGAAACATTGTTGAATGATATTCAAGCTGAGTGCGTTGAACTGAACTTCTCTACTTGCCAGGGACACGTCGTTGAGTTGGCTAATCTGCTGGTAGCTTATTTCCAGAAGAAAGATTATGATGTGAAGAAACTGAGAGGTTCTATCAACTATGATTTCTTCAATAAGATGTTGACTCGCGGTAAGGAAAAAGGCGATATGGTGCAAACGGGCAAAGCTTTGATTGAGGCCATCCAACCGCTTCCTTTCTATCGTGTACTGAATGTAAATGCTTTATCTCTGAACAATGCCGGAGCTTATATTTCTCAGGAGTTGGGTTATGCGCTGGCTTGGGGTAATGAATACATGAATCAACTGACAGAGGCCGGTATTCCCGCTGCCATTGTTGCCAAGAAAATCAAGTTCAACTTCGGTATCAGCTCCAATTACTTCCTCGAAATTGCAAAATTCCGTGCCGCACGTCTGCTTTGGGCGAATATCGTAGCTTCTTATAAGCCCGAATGTGTACGTGATTGCGACAATAAAGGTCCTAACGGTGAATGCCGTTGTGCTGCAAAAATGGCGGTTCACGCCGAAACTTCCACATTCAATCTCACTTTGTTTGATGCACACGTGAATCTGCTTCGTACGCAAACCGAAGCGATGAGTGCTGCTTTGGGAGGTGTGGATTCAATGACAGTTACCCCGTTTGACAAGACATACGAGACCCCCGATGAATTCTCCGAGCGTCTGGCACGCAACCAGCAACTGCTGCTGAAGGAAGAATCTCATTTTGATAAAGTGATTGACCCGGCTGCAGGTTCTTATTATATTGAAAACCTGACTGTCTCTATCGCTAAACAGGCTTGGGAACTCTTCCTGTCTGTCGAAGAAGCCGGTGGTTTCTATGCTGCCTTGAAAGCGGGAACAGTTCAGGCTGCTGTGAACGAAAGCAATAAAGCGCGTCATAAAGCGGTGGCACAGCGTCGTGAAGTATTGTTGGGTACCAACCAATTCCCCAATTTTAATGAAAAAGCGGGTGACAAGAAACCGGTTGAGGCAAAATGTTGTTGTGGCGGTAGCAAAGAACATACTTGCGAGAAAGATGTGGCTACTTTGGTATCCGACCGTGCTGCCAGCGAATTCGAGGCTTTGCGCCTTGAGACGGAAGCGTCCGGCAAACGTCCGAAAGCGTTCATGTTGACTATCGGTAATCTGGCAATGCGTCAGGCACGTGCACAATACTCTTGCAACTTCCTGGCTTGTGCCGGTTATGAAGTGATTGATAATCTTGGCTTCGAAACGGTTGAGGCAGGAATAGAGGCGGCTATGGCTGCTAAGGCGGATATCGTGGTGCTTTGTTCCAGTGATGATGAATATGCGGAATATGCAATTCCCGCTTTCAAAGCTTTGAATGGCCGTGCTATGTTTATCGTCGCCGGTAATCCGGAATGTGCCGATACATTGAAAGCCGCAGGTATTGAGTACTTTATCCATGTCCGTGTGAATGTGCTGGATACCTTGAAAGAGTTTAACGCCAAACTATTGAAGTAAGATGAGAAAAGATTTTAAAAACTTAGATATATATGCCGCATTTCAGCCTGCTAACGGTGCTGAATGGCAAAAGGCTAACGGTATCTCCGCTGACTGGAAAACGCCGGAACACATTGAAGTGAAGCCTGTTTATACAAAAGAAGACCTCGAAGGAATGGAACACCTCGGCTATGCTGCCGGACTTCCGCCCTATCTGCGTGGTCCGTATTCAGTAATGTACACGCTTCGTCCTTGGACTATCCGCCAGTATGCCGGATTCTCCACTGCTGAAGAATCAAATGCTTTCTATCGCCGTAACTTGGCTTCCGGTCAGAAAGGTCTGTCGGTAGCATTCGACTTGGCTACTCATCGCGGTTATGACCCCGACCACGAACGTGTTGTGGGCGACGTAGGTAAGGCAGGTGTGTCTATCTGTTCCTTAGAGAACATGAAAGTCCTGTTCGATGGCATTCCTTTGAACAAGATGTCCGTGTCTATGACAATGAACGGTGCGGTACTTCCTATTATGGCATTCTATATCAATGCCGGACTGGAACAAGGTGCCAAACTGGAAGAAATGGCAGGTACAATCCAAAACGATATTCTGAAAGAGTTTATGGTGCGTAACACCTATATTTATCCGCCTGCATTCTCTATGAAGATTATTTCCGATATCTTCGAATATACTTCACAGAAGATGCCGAAATTCAATTCTATCTCTATCTCCGGTTACCACATGCAGGAAGCAGGTGCTACGGCGGATATCGAGTTGGCTTATACATTGGCTGACGGTTTGGAATATCTTCGTGCCGGAACTGCCGCAGGCATCGACATTGATGCGTTTGCTCCGCGTCTGTCTTTCTTCTGGGCAATCGGTACAAACCACTTTATGGAAATTGCCAAGATGCGTGCCGCACGTATGTTGTGGGCGAAGATTGTGAAACAGTTCAATCCGAAGAACCCGAAATCACTGGCATTGCGTACTCACTCACAGACTTCCGGTTGGTCACTGACCGAACAAGACCCGTTCAACAACGTGGGACGTACTTGTATCGAAGCTATGGCTGCCGCTTTGGGACATACTCAGTCTCTGCATACCAATGCATTGGATGAGGCTATCGCTCTTCCGACAGATTTCTCCGCACGTATTGCACGTAATACTCAGATTTATATTCAGGAAGAAACTTACATTTGTAAGAATGTTGACCCGTGGGGCGGTTCTTATTATGTAGAGTCTTTGACGAACGAATTGGCTCATAAGGCTTGGGAGCACATTCAGGAAATCGAAAAACTGGGTGGTATGGCGAAAGCTATCGAAACCGGCATTCCGAAGATGCGTATCGAAGAAGCTGCCGCACGTACACAGGCTCGTATCGACAGTGGTCAGCAGACTATTGTGGGTGTGAACAAGTACCGTCTGGATAAAGAAGCTCCGATTGATATTCTTGAAATTGATAATACTGCCGTTCGTCTTGAACAGATTGAAAACCTGAAACGTTTGAAAGAAGGACGCAACCAGGCTGAAGTGGACAAGGCATTGGCTGCAATTACCGAATGTGTGAAGACCGGTAAGGGTAACTTGCTGGAACTGGCTGTGGAAGCGGCTCGTGTTCGTGCGACATTGGGTGAAATCTCATTTGCTTGCGAACAGATAGTAGGACGTTATAAAGCAATAATTAGAACTATATCAGGCGTGTATTCATCAGAAAGTAAAAACGATAGCGACTTCAAGCGTGCTTGTGAACTGGCTGAGAAGTTTGCGAAGAAAGAGGGGCGTCAACCCCGTATCATGATTGCGAAGATGGGACAGGACGGTCACGACCGTGGTGCCAAAGTGGTAGCGACCGGTTATGCCGACTGCGGTTTTGACGTGGATATGGGACCGTTGTTCCAGACACCTGCGGAAGCTGCCCGTGAAGCTGTTGAAAACGATGTTCATGTAGTCGGTGTTTCTTCGTTGGCTGCCGGACATAAGACATTGGTTCCGCAGATTATTGAGGAATTAAAGAAGCTGGGTCGCGAAGATATCGTAGTGATTGCCGGTGGCGTTATTCCTGCACAGGATTATGATTTCTTGTATAAAGCAGGGGTGGCTGCTATCTTCGGTCCGGGTACTCCGGTGGCGAAAGCTGCTTGCCAGATTTTGGAAATCCTGATGGACGAAGAATAAGACAGGACTTTCCTGTTTTTGATTTTATCCCGCCTTTTTAGTTCAAATGAACTGAAAGGCGGGATGTTTTTTTACTGACATTCGTTTGTCTGAAATTAAAATTGGCTATATTTGTCCGGCTTTCATTATAAAAAGCAGAATAGATGAGTGAAAAAGTAGAAGACTTGGATGTTCGTTTTGAACGGTTTTACGCGGCTAACTACCCTCGTGTCAAGAACTTTGCGAAGTTGTTGACCAAGTCGGAGGAAGATGCGGAAGATATCGCTCAGAATATATTTCTTAAGTTATGGACACGTCCTGAACTTTGGCAGGAGCAAGAAACCATGACGAGCTATCTTTATACCGTTACCCGAAATGAAATCTTCAACCTTTTCAAACATCAGAAGGTGGAACAGGAATACGAAGATAAGATAATGAAAGCGCAATTGATAGGTGATTTGTGTGATGAAGATACTTCATTGCTCGAAAATCTCTATTATAAAGAAGTGCTCCTCCTCGTCAAGATGGCACTCGACCAATTGCCTCCCAAACGCAGGCAAATATTTGAGATGAGCCGGTTTGAAGGTTTGTCTCACAAAGAAATAGCGGAGAAACTGCAAATCCCTCTGCGCACAGTAGAAGACCACATCTACAAAACATTGACCGAACTTCGTAAAGTGTTAATGTTTGTTATTCTCTTCCGGTTCTTTCCGTAGTTTCTCTTTCTGAATGGTGGTAATTATGTAAACGTTTCTTAGAAACAATAAATATCACCTTATGAAGAATTATATTCGTGACGTTATAGACCGTTATATCAAGCATGACTATCCGGCGGAAGTCGACCGGGATTTTCGTGTATGGCTTATAGATGAAGAACGTGCCGATGAAAAGGATTCCGAATTGAGTCAGCTTTGGGAAGCTACCGAATCCGCAACTACTCCCAATTACCAACATTCGTTGGAACGAATGAAAGAGCTTACCGGAATAAAGACGAGACAAAAAGTACATACTTTACATACACGGCTGTTTATCTGGAAGATAGCGGCAGCTTTGCTGATTGCCGTATCCGCTGGCTCTATTTATCTGGCTTTACAGAACAGACAGGCGCCGGACTTGTTGCAAACCTATATACCTACTACCGAGATGCAGAATATTGCTTTACCGGACGGCACGCAAGTGATGATCAATTCAGAAAGTACCTTGCTTTATCCTCAACAGTTTACGGGAGACAGTCGTTGTGTCTATCTGGTGGGAGAAGCCAACTTCAAGGTGAGACGTGACGAAGCACATCCGTTTATCGTAAAGTCGGCAGATTTCCAAGTCACGGCATTGGGAACGGAATTTAATGTGTCGGCTTATCCCGAAGAGGAAGAGGTAACAGCAACGTTGATTTCGGGAAAAGTTCTGGTAGAGTACAATGGATTGAAAGAGCAAGAGATACTGAAACCCAACGAACAGTTGGCTTATAATAAACACACCCGCTTGGGTAGTGTGACTTATCCGGATATGCAGGATGTCACAGCCTGGCAACGCGGTGAGATTGTTTTTCGCAGTATGACGATGGAAGAGATCTTCACCCGTCTCGAACGCAAATATCCTTATACATTCGTGTATAGCTTTCACAGCCTGAAAAGTGACCGTTTTAACCTGACTTTCGGGCAGAACGCTTCCATAGAAGAAGTGATGGATATTATTGCCCGTGTGACGGGTAATCTGGATTATAAGATAGTGGGCGACAAATGTTATCTGACGGTACGTCATAAATAACGTTCCCGCTACCGGACTATTTGAATAACACCGATTATTAACCTTAAAATATACGAGAAGCCTATGCGGAAAAAATATCCGGGAGAAGCTGCAACCTTCCCCCGGATGTGAAATCGAAATTCTTACTATTAGCGTTAACCAGACGCTACTAAATTCGAGAATCTAACTTTATCTGTATAAACTAATACTAAGAAGATGCAGCAAATTTATGAATTTATAGCCAATAAGCAGACAATCAGCCGAGTATTTATGCTTTTTTTGTGCTGTCTGCTCCTTTCTATCCCCACTTTTGCTCAAAACAGCAGTGCCCGGATTACGATCCATAAGAAAAACATATCGGTCATCGAGGCACTGAAAGAAGTGGAAAAGCAGACGAAACTTTCTGTCGGCTACAACGAATCGCAGTTGAAAAACAAACCCTCCATCAGTCTGGCTCTGGAAAAAGCGACATTGGAGAACTCTCTCACCGAAATCCTGAAAGGAACAGGATATACTTATCAGTTGAAAGGCAAATATGTCATCATTGTTCCGCAAGAAAAGAAAGAAGTGGAGCAAGTGTCTACCAAACGTGTCACAGGGCAGGTGCTGGATGAACAGGGAGAACCGCTCATCGGCGTGAATGTGCTGGTGGAAGGAACGAGCATAGGAGCTATCACCGATATGGACGGAAACTTCTCGCTGGAAGCTCCGGTAGGCAGTACGTTGAGTATTTCTTACGTAGGCTATACTCCGAAGACATTGAAAGTGGGTGGAGCGAACAAGTACAGCGTGCAACTCGCTTCGGATACGAAACTATTGAATGAAGTCGTAGTGACAGCATTGGGTATCAAGCGTGAGCAAAAGGCATTGAGTTACAATGTGCAGCAGGTGAAATCCGACGAACTGACTCAAATTAAAGACGCCAACTTTGTAAACAGCCTGAATGGTAAAGTAGCGGGTGTTACTATCAATACCAGTTCTTCCGGTGTGGGAGGAGCAAGCAGGGTAGTGATGCGTGGTACGAAGTCCATCGAGCAGAGCAGCAATGCTTTGTATGTCATCGATGGTATTCCGATGTACAATTTCGGAGGCGGAGGCGATACGGAATTTGGTTCAAAAGGAGCTACCGAAGCCATTGCCGATATCAACCCCGAAGACATCGAAAGTATCTCCGTACTGACGGGAGCTGCCGCAGCTGCCATGTATGGTAGTAATGCCGCCAATGGAGCGATTGTGATTACCACTAAAAAGGGACACGTAGGGAAATTGCAGGTCGGTGTCTCTAGTGGCATTGAATGGTTGAAGCCTTTCAAAATGCCGGATTTTCAAGGACGCTACGGAACCGGGAGCAACGGCAAAGCCGGTAATTCAAGTATTTATAGCTGGGGACCGAAGTTGAATGCGGCCGCACAGACCGGATATGAACCGAGTGATTTCTTCGATACCGGCGCGGTGTATTCCAATTCTGTGACTTTATCTACGGGAACGGACAAGAATCAGACTTTCTTTTCGGTAGCTACTGTCAATTCAGCAGGTATGGTACCCAACAATAGGTATAATCGATATAACTTTACTTTCCGCAATACGACAAGTTTCCTGAATGATAAAATGAAACTGGATGTCAGTGCCAGCTACATTCTTCAGAACGACCGGAATATGACCAATCAGGGACAGTATTCCAATCCGTTGGTTTCTGCCTATCTTTTTCCTCGTGGAGATGATTTCTCTGTAATCAAGAACTTCGAGCGTTGGGATGAGGCGCGCAAAATCAGTGTGCAGTTCTGGCCGCAGGGTGAGGGGGATTTACGTATGCAGAACCCTTATTGGATAGCTTACCGCAATCTTCGTCTCAACAATAAGAAGCGTTATATGGCTTCGGCGGGTTTGAGTTATCAGATTCTGGACTGGTTGAATGTGGCAGGCCGTGTCCGCATCGACAATACCCACAGCGAATATGAAGGCAAGCTGTATGCAAGCACTAGTACGACACTGACCGATGGTAGCACGCAAGGGCATTATACGGTGAACAACGGACAGAATTCGCAGACATACGCCGATGTATTGATAAATATCAACAAACGTATTCAGGACTTTACGATTGTTGCCAATATCGGAGCCAGTTATAGCGGTATCACCAGCAAAGAATTGGGATATGCAGGTCCGATACGTGAAACGGGAATTCCCAATCTTTTCAATGTATACGATTTGGATAATGCCAAGAAACGTGCCACACAGACCGGTTGGCGTGAAGCGACGGAATCTATCTTTGCCAGTGCGGAGATTGGTTGGAAGAGTATGCTTTACCTCACTTTGACGGGACGTAACGACTGGGCTTCGCAGTTGACACATTCTCCGCAGGCTTCTTTCTTCTATCCGTCAGTCGGCTTGTCGGCCGTCATTTCGGAGATGGTAAAAATGCCGGAATGGGTGGATTATCTGAAAGTGCGCGGTTCGTTCAGTTCCGTAGGTAATCCCTATCCCCGTTTCCTAACTTATCCTACCTACTCGTATGATGCGACTAACATGGACTGGAAATCTCAAAAGAACTTCCCTATCGGCAAACTGTATCCTGAACGTATTGATTCTTGGGAAATCGGTCTGGACGCTACGCTTTTCAAAGATTTCAAGTTGAGCGGTTCGTTCTATTATGCCAATACGTACAACCAGACGTTCGATCCCGAACTTCCCGTATCCGCGCGTTATGACAAACTCTATGTGCAGACCGGATATGTACGTAACTACGGTTTTGAAGCCATGTTGGCTTATAATCATCGTTGGGGAGATTTTGGTTGGGATACCAGCTTTACTTATTCTACCAATAAGAATGAGATCGTAGAATTGGTGCGCAATTATGTGCATCCGGAAACCGGGGTCATCTATAACGTTGACAAGTTGGAACTGAAAACCAATGAAGGACGTGGTTTCGGTAAAGCGAAGTTTATTCTGAAAGAAGGAGGCACATTGGGCGACCTTTATACACATGCCGACTTGAAACGTGACATTAACGGCAATGTGCTGATTGATGATGACGGTAATGTGACGGCTGTTGATAACGCAGGTGATATTAAATTAGGAAGTGTGCTTCCGAAAGCCAACCTTGCATGGAACAATAGCTTCACCTATAAGGGTATCAATGCCGGATTCTTGGTTACTGCCCGCTTGGGAGGTATCGTTTACTCCGCTACCCAAGCTTATCTCGATCTGTACGGAGTGTCCGAGACATCGGCTGCCGCACGTGATGCCGGAGGCGCATGGGTAAATGGCCGTAGTCAGGTGAACCCGCAGAGTTTCTATTCCGTAGTGGCTTCGCAGAGCGGACTTCCTACCTATTATACGTACAGCGCGACGAACGTACGTCTGCAAGAAGCGCATATCGGCTATACCATTCCCCGTCGTTGGCTGGGCAATGTATGCGACATTAACGTTTCCCTTGTGGGACGTAATCTGTGGATGATCTATTGCAAGGCTCCTTTCGATCCGGAAGCAGTGGCTACTACCAACAACTATTATCAGGGAATCGACTATTTCATGATGCCGAGTACCCGGAACATAGGATTCAACGTTAAGATTAACTTCTAAATATTATGACGAACATGAAACGAATATATTACCTTCAGAGAATCATTCTTTCGGTGCTCTTGCTGTTACCCTTGTCCGGTTGTTTCGACAGCGATATAAACCGCAAGATGTATGAAGCGGATGATAGTGAAATGCAACGCGAAAATCATATCGTCGGCGCAACGTTGAGAGTGATGCAAGGACTTGTCAGTCCGACGCGCGAGCATTTGTATCAGTTTATGGATGCTATGGTGGGCGGTGCTTACGGAGGCTATATGGAAGGTATCGTAGATACATGGGTAATGAAGTTCTCTACATTCAACCCCGAACAGGGATGGCTGAAATCCCCGTTTGCCGATCCTATTACCGACCTTTATCCCCAATACCTCAAGATGTTGAGCGTGACGGATGATCCGGTAGCTCTGGCTTTGGGTAAAATCTTGCGTGTCTGCGTCATGCACCGTGTGACGGATATTTACGGACCTATCCCTTACTCGCAGATGTTGAGTAATGACAATCTGGGAGAGAACCTGTCCGTTCCATACGATTCGCAGGAACAGGTATATACGCAGATGTTGAAGGAGCTGGAAGAGGCCGATAAAGTGTTGGAAGAGAATAAAGACCTTTCTTCCGAAGCGTTCCGTAAATTGGAGGATCTGTATTACGGTAACATCTCCAAATGGCGCAAATTCCTTCATTCCATGCAGCTTCGCATAGCGATGCGCATGAGTTATGTGAACCCTACGGAGGCGCAGCGTATTGCAGAAAATGCCGTAGCGGCGGGAGTGATCGAAGCGAATGAAGATAATGCCATGCTTCATGTGGCGGAGAACCGTTCCGAACTGTTGTTCAACAATTGGAGTGATTATCGCATCAGTGCCGATATGGTTTCCGTGATGAAGGGATACGAAGATCCCCGCTTGGACGTTATGTTTGTGAAAGGTACCAATACCGTAGAAGTGGGTGGCGAGAAACAGGAAGTGAACGATTTTTATGGTGTGCGTATCGGTATCTTCACCGAGAAGAAAGACGACATGATTAATTTGTATTCCAAGCAAATCATCAGCAGTACCGACCCTTACCTCTGGATGAATGCCGCTGAAGTGACTTTCCTTCGTGCCGAAGGTGCGTTGCGTGGTTGGAATATGGGCGGAGAGCCGCAGGCGTTGTATGAGAAAGCCATCGCTCTCTCGTTCGATGAACGCGGGGCTAAAGGAGCCGATAAATATGTGAAGGATGCAGAAAAGAAGCCGGTGAAGTACGTAGATCCGATGGGTGCTTATAGTGCGGATGCAGTGAGCGAGATTACGATTGCTTGGGAACAGGGTTTGGGAAAGGAAATCTTCGAGAGGAATCTGGAACGCATCATCACGCAGAAATGGATTGCCATCTTCCCGTTAGGTCTGGAAGCATGGGCGGAACATCGTCGTACCGGTTATCCGAGGTTGCTTCCTGCCGTAGAGAATAAAGATCCCAACAATAGCGTGAATGTTGCTATCGGTCCCCGTCGCTTGCCTTATCCGGCAGATGAATACAACTCTAACGGTGCTAATATAGCCAAAGCCGTACAGATGTTGGGTGGTGCTGACGCTGCGGGTACGCCTCTTTGGTGGGACGCGAAAGACCATTCGGTTGAGAATAACTAATAGCTCTTTACAAGAACCTTTTTTAATCCATAAGATTATGAAATATAAATCAATATTCAATGTATGTCTGCTGACCGCTTTCCTGTTGACAGCGACCACTTCCTGTGACGATTGGACGGAAATGGAGATTCATGAGACGGATGTCAACGGAGCAAAGGAGCAGAACCCGGAACAATATGCCGTTTATACGCAGAACCTTCGGGCTTATAAAGCAACGAAGCATGCTGTGGTTTATGCCCGGCTTGACAATGCTCCGGACAAGGCTACCAGTGAAAAGTTTTTTCTCCGTTCCTTGCCGGACAGTATTGATATCGTATCCATGCGTAATGCTGACCGACTGACTGATTTTGACCGGGAAGACATGGCGATGGTACGTGCCGATTACGGAACGAGAGTGCTTTATTATGTGGATTGCACGCCGGGAGACAAACTGAATGCCGCCATCGCTTCCGCTGTTGAAGCCGTGCGGGCAGGAACATTTGACGGAGTCACGCTTGCTTCTTCTGCTGCGGTAGATGTGGCAACGTTGAAATCGCTGACTGACGCACTGGGACAAACACCGTGCTTGCTTGTCTTCGAGGGAACTCCTTCCCTGTTGCCGGAAGCGCAACGTAGCCTTTTCAGCTATTTTGTACTTGATATTTCGGCAGCAGCCGATGACTACGACATAGAAACGGAAGTTCTTTTGGCCACCGGATATGGCAAAACTGCTCCCGGACATCTGCTTTTGGCCGTCACTCCCGAAGGCACATTGACGGATTATAATGGAGTGACTCGTTCTGCCATTGCCGGAGCTGCTCACAGTGCCCTCCATATGGAGACGCTGTTGGGAGGCATTGCCATTTACAATATTTCGGACGATTATTACGATGCTGATATTATTTATAAACAGACTCGTGGAGGCATTCAATTTTTGAATCCCGCTTCGGTTCATTAAACTAAGTAAACTATGAGAATACATAAACTTTATCAGTGCCTTGCAGCCGCAATCTTCCTGTTTTTGCCGGTTGCCTGCGACAATACCGATTATAGCGACCATTCACCGTTTGACAATTCGGCATACTTGAATGTGGCTGCTACTAAAAATGCGGAAACGTTCACTTTCAACCGCAAGGTGACGAGCCAGACGAAAACGTTTACAGTGAAACTGTCGTATCCTTTAGGGGAGGATGTGAAAGTAAACCTCAAGGTAGATCCTTCACTGATTGCCGTATATAATGCGAAGAACGACACGCATTATGAGATGTTGTCTGCCGAACATTATCAATTATCGCAGGAGTCCGTTACTATTCCTGCCGGAAAGATAACGTCCGACGAAGTCAGTATCAAATTCTTAAAACTCGATGAATTGGAGATTGACGCTACTTATCTCTGTCCGCTTTCCATCAGTGGAGCCGAAGGAGTGGGAGTGATGGACGGTTCACGTACAATGTATTATCTGGTGCGTCGTTCCAGCGCTATCACTACAGCGATGAATCTGAAGAATGTTTACGTTGCCGTTCCCGGATTTGATAAGGGAAGCCCTACGGCAGATGTGGTGAATAACTTGAGTGCCATTACGATGGAAGCCATCATTCGTGTGAATAGTTTCCAAAAAGAGATATCTTCTATTATGGGTATCGAACAATATTATCTGATGCGTATTGGTGATGCAAATTTTCCAAATCAACAGTTACAAGTACAGTCCACATTTGGTAAATTTCCTGAAGCCAGTAAACAGAAATTACTACTGGCAGGTGAATGGTATCATGTTGCTTTGACATGGGATTTAGCTAATGCCACTATTGCTTTCTATGTGAACGGGCAGTTGCAAAGCATTAGTAACGCTCATGGTAAGAGTGATCTGACTAGCATAAATTTAGGCGATAAGGCACCTGATGATGAATTTGGAAATGGAGGTGATTTTAATTTCTATTTTGGTCGTTCCTATGGTGAATCACACGATATAAGTCGCCAATTTGATGGCGAAATATGTGAAGCTCGCATTTGGAGTGTAGCTCGGACAGCCGAACAAATTTGGCAGAACATGTACGATATTCCTAATCCAACGGAAGAACCGAACTTGTGTGCTTACTGGAAGTTTGACGAAGGAACAGGTTTGAAAGTTGTAGATCGTACCGGACATGGGAATGATGCGAAGGTAATCCCTTACTGGAAAGGAAGTGACCACACGGAAGTGTATAGTAAGACGGATGCGGATTTGTGGCCAAGTGGCATTGAGGTGCCGAAAGTAAATCAGGAATGAGAGATTATAGATAACTATTAAAATGTATATGATTATGAAACGAATAATACAAAATATCTCTTTGTGCGTGTTATTGGCTTTGGCGATGGGGGCTTGTGAAGAGGATGCAGCGATAGTGGCTCCGAATGTAACACATGACAAGTCTACAGTATCACCAGAGGAAGTTGCAGAAGCGGGCGCTCTACAAAGTGCTTCAGAGCCAGGAAATAAATTTATTTTTCTTGATTTTGTAGAACAGGGAAGTAATGAATTGTATGTAGAATTGATAGAGCCAGCAGAGCGAAATATGACATTTACCATTAGTATAAACACTTCATTGACTGATCATGATAGCCCATCGATAGCAGAGTATTTTTACAAAGTGAGTGCAGAAATTGTGTATGATTGGGAGAATAAATTTACGATAAGTAATGGAGGAAAGGTGACGATAGCGGCAGGTGAGCGAAGATCAACGCAGATAAGTTTTACTGTGTCAAATATGGATCTTGTCAACTCTTATTATTTGTTGCCATTGTTAGCAACAGATGAGGATGGTAACCAGTACGAGCTTTTCTATTATCTGCGTCAAGTGGAAATGGAACGTCAGGACAGGTCGAATAAGCCTTATACAGTGGTGGCATATATTGATACTGAAATGATGAATCCTTTAATCGCTGACCAATATACTTCTAAATTACAGTACCTGAAGTCTCGTCGGGATAGAAAAACTATTTATGAAAATGTTCCTGTATTTGATGTGGTGAATTTGCGAAAAGCTTTGTTGAAATACGACGAACCTTCCCGTAGAGCGATTTTGAAGTTTACACCGGATATGGAGCACGTGTTGAAAAACTATGCTCAATATATTCAACCATTGAGGAGGAATGGTATTAAAGTATGCCTTTCTATTGAAGGAGGAGGGACAGGTATAGGATTTGCCAATCTGACAGATGTGCAAATTGCTGATTTTGTGGCACAAATCAAGGTGGCTGTGAATATGTATCAATTGGATGGTGTTCATTTGCGTGATGAAGGTGCTGGGTACGGCAAGACTGGAGCACCGGAAGTAGATGAGGTCTCCTATCCTAAATTAATTAAGGCACTACGTGAAGCGATGCCGGACATTATGTTGACTCTTGCAGATGATGGAGGTACTACGGCAATGATGGACAAAGAACGAGGTGGTATTGTGGTAGGTGATTATATTGATTTGGCATGGAATGTTGTGTGGGATACTGCGGTTAATCCTTGGGCAAATGGGTCGGAACGTAAACCTATAGCAGGAGTTACAAAAGAGCAGTATGGGGGCATTTCTTTTTATATAAAGCCACGAATGACAATGGAAGAAGGCGAGTTCTTTGGGAATTTGATAGCTGAATCTAGGGTAATTGCTCTAAATGAGGGGCTAGGAAAAGTAGCTGTTGCGGAAAATATTCCTTATAGAGACTATATACAGGAAATTGCGAATGTCCAGAGTATTATGGGGCTTCTAAGTTGTTTTCATGATAATAATAATTACGAATATCCTTATTATAGGGTGGAGGTAATGGAGACGTTGGCAGCAGCATTTTATTATGCTTTCCGAAAAGATTGGTAAATTGGAAAGTATTTAACCATACAGTTTGTAGGAAGTATTTTTCTAAAAATCGAGGCTGTAATTTAAACTGTGTCAGCAAAGCAAACCAATAAATTATTAACTTTGCTAACACAGTTTTTTTTATGAGTGAAGAATTTGATTTTGAAAGTATCAAGAACAAGGCCATCGAGCAGCTTAAGGCAGGTAAACCCTTATTAGGCAAAGACGGAGCTTTTGCCCCGTTGTTGGAGAGTATTTTAAACGCGGCCTTAGAAGGAGAGATGGATGCCCATCTTTCCGAGGATGAGCGTATGAGTGGCAATCGTCGTAACGGGAAGATGCGCAAGCAAGTGCAGACCTGCATGGGTGAAGTGACCGTATCTACTCCTCGTGACCGCAATGCTACGTTCGATCCTCAGTTTATAAAGAAGCGTGAGACCGTTCTTGCCGAGAGTGTCGCAGACCGCATCATCGGGCTTTACGCCTTGGGCAACAGCACCCGTGAGATAAGCGACTGGATGGAAGAGAACTTGGGCAACCGTGTATCTGCCGAAACAATAAGTTCCATCACCGACCGTGTACTTCCGGAAATAAAGGCATGGCGTTCCCGGAGTCTGGATCCGGTTTATCCGATAGTCTGGCTTGACGCTATTCATTACAAGGTAATGGATGACAGGGGTTGTGCCGTCAGCCGTGCCATTTACAATGTCTTGGCTATAGACAAGGAAGGGCGTAAGGATTTGCTTGGTATGTATATCTCTAAAAATGAGGGCGCAAACTTTTGGCTGAATGTGTTGACCGATTTACAGAACCGTGGTGTGCGTGACATCCTCATAGCTTGTGTCGACGGTTTGAAAGGCTTCCCCGATGCCATCCAAAGCGTGTTCCCCAATACCATCGTCCAACTCTGTATCGTCCATCAGATACGCAATTCCGTCAAGTATGTCGGCAGCAAACATCAAAAAGAGTTCATGAAAGACCTGAAACATGTCTATGGCGCTGTAAGTAAAGAAGCCGCAGAAACATAGCTTCTTAATCTGGATGAGAAATGGGGTGAGAAATATCCGATCGTCATCAAGTCATGGCAGGACAACTGGGAAAGACTTACTGAATACTTCCAGTTTACACCGGATATACGACGCATGATATATACCACCAATACTGTCGAGAGTTATCATCGCCAAGTACGGAAAGTTACAAAAAACAAAGGCGTATTCCCTAATGATACCGCCCTTGAAAAGCTTGTCTACCTCGCTTATCGCAACATACGCAAGAAATGGACTATGCCACTGGCTAATTGGGGGACTATAGCGCAACAATTGGCGATAAAGTTTGGTGATAGATTTAAGTTGTTGTAATTTTACGTTCGTCGGGAGTGCTGGTGCACCCCCTTGGCGCTGACCGATCCCCGACCGATGAGTTTAAAAGGAAAATAGCGCATGACACAGTTTATTTTACGCCCCCTAAAAATCCCTCGAATCGTTGTTTCTACCTTTTACATCAGTGTGAAATCTAATATATGAAGTGATTTTGGTTTTAATGGTGGAGAAGGTGGTGGAGAAATACTTGATTTTGTGGTATAAAATGGCTTACTGGTGGAGCATTGCTCCACCGCTTATATAGAAGAACTGTGAACTCTATACATGATACGTGTATAGAGTTCACAGTTCTTGTAGACATAAGAATATGATATTCGAGCAATCAACGTGCTGAGAGATTATGTTATCTTTCAAAACTGAACATTCTTTCCCTTTTTTATTTTCACTCGTAATCTTCCGAGCTTTAAAGATAGCCTTTTTCGGATAGTATGCCTTTTGAGATCGGATATAAGCCTTATATTAGTTGTTTATGCAGCTTGCTTAAGGCATTTATGCGGTTCGTTTAATGTGTTTTTACGGTAATAAGAACTTGTTTTACATACATGAGTTATTCGGTTCACGTACGAAAGCCGGAAAGTCCACATACGTTGTCTGAATGGTTTACGTACGTGAAACGGGAACGCAGTTCCTGCAAAATACATTAGTAGTGCCTTGTCTGTATGTTAAGTCTACCAGCTTTGGTTTTAATTCCCGCATCATCTGCAGAGAACATACCCACCAAACAACGATTTTATTGAGAGAAAAATGCCGTAAAAACTCAATCTTTCGCCCTGAAAGGGGATTCTTAATACATAGAAATTTATAAGTGAAATTGTATGTCAAAATGTTGATAATCAAAAGTGTAGTCGGTTAATAAGTAATGGACAAGGTGATAATAGAAAGCATAGTTTTTTCTATTATCACCTTATTATCACTCGCTATTATCACCAAATTGCATTTGATTATCAGTGTATTAAACCTGAAAAGTGACAAGTGACAATAAAAAGAGTTTTTTTAAACTCTATGTAAAAAGACATTGTAAGGTAATCAACGAGTTAAGTTTATTATTTCTTTCTTGTAATCAGGGTATTCTATAATCAATGAGTTTCTATCCGCTAATTCGAAGTCTTCATACTCGAATCCCGGTGCTACGGCACAACTGACCAAAGTAAAACCGCTTGGCTCTTTCAATCGTGCGGCAAACCAGGTTCCCGGTTCTATTGTTATTTGTAATACTCCGTTTTCCTGATCTGATAATTCCCGACATACTAACACCCCTTCTTCAAAGGAATATATCAATAGAGGCGCGCCTTTATGAAAGAACCAGCTTTCCGGAGACTTGATGCGATGAAAGGCGGAGAAATCGTCGTTCTCCAGTAAATAGTAAATGGTTGTCATTACTTGTCGTTTGGCTTCCCTGCCTTCCATAGACACCTGCTTCTTTGAGCGGTATTCTTCCCGATAGTAGCCCCCTTCAGGATGTGGGGTCATTTTCAAATGATCAATCCAATAGGCTGCATATTGTTTTTCATTGTTCTTCATCTTCAGCAATTCGTCTATATAAAAAAGGATGTGTCAATAATAACTTTATAGTGGATAAGGACTAGGACATTTATATATTCTATTTTGTTCTTTACACCAACATCCATATCTCTGTCTTATTGAATTTTACTGCTTTTCATAGCAAAGATAGTGAATTGAATTTAATTTGCACTGAAACAACAGCTACATTTTGATGTAAATAAGGGTTTTATTTATACCTTTGCCTTAATTGAAAGAAAAAACAGAGATTATGGCAAGAATAACAGTTCCTTATGCAGTGGCGGATTTCGAGGATCTTCGCGAACGTGGCTTTTATTATGTGGATAAGACGGATTATATTCCGGGTTTAGAAGATTACAATGCTCCTGTATTTCTACGCCCCCGCCGTTTTGGAAAGAGCTTGCTGATATCTATGCTGGCTTCTTATTATGATCGTACGAAGGTGAATCGTTTTGAAGAACTTTTCGGTGGTACATGGATTGGAGAACATCCTACCAAAGAACATAATCAGTATCTGGTTATTCGCTATGACTTTTCGGCAATGGTGATGGCAGATGATATGCAAGGGCTGGCACAAAACTTCGATGATTTAAATTGTGGTCCCGTAGAATTAATGGTAGAACATAACCGGGATTTGTTTGGTGACTTCCAGTTTGTAAATAGTGGAAGTGCGTCTAAAATGCTTGAGGAAGTTCTTCTTTATGCACGTTCTCACGGATTTCCTAAGGCTTATATTCTAATTGATGAATACGATAACTTCACCAATCAATTGTTGACTTCTTATAATGATCCGCTTTATGAAGAAGTCACCACCAGTGATAGTTTCCTTCGTACCTTTTTCAAGGTGATAAAGAAAGGTATAGGAGAGGGCAGTATCCGTACCTGTTTCTGTACAGGCGTATTACCTGTCACAATGGATGATCTGACTAGTGGATACAATATTGCTGAAATTCTAACGTTGGAACCGAACTTCTTGCACATGCTCGGCTTTACTTACGAGGAAACGAAAATATATTTGCGTTATGTGCTGGATAAATATGATTCCGACGCAAGTGAGGAACGTTTCGAGGAGATCTGGCAGCTTATAGTGAGCAACTATGACGGCTACCGTTTCAGTCCTACGGGCAAGCCTCTTTTTAACTCTACTATCCTTACTTATTTTCTTAAGAAATTTGCAGTCAACGGTGGAAGTATTCCTCCTGAGCTGATTGACGAGAATCTGCGGACGGATATTAATTGGATTCGCCGACTGACCCTTTCACAGAGTAATGCAAAGGAAATGTTGGATGCATTGGTCATAGACGACGGGTTGCCGTATAATATTACAGATTTGTCCAGCAAATTCAACAAGAAGAAATTCTTTGAGAAAGAATTCTATCCGGTCAGTCTGTTCTATTTGGGTATGACCACTCTGAAAAGTACTTATCGAATGGTACTTCCTAATATGACCATGCGTAGCATTTATATGGATTATTATAACCAGTTGAATAAAATTGAAGGAAATGCCAGCCGTTATGTTCCCGTTTATGAACTTTATGATTCCAACCGGAGTCTTGAACCTCTTGTTCAGAATTACTTTGAACAATACTTAGGACAATTTCCTGCGCAAGTTTTTGATAAGATCAATGAGAACTTCATCCGTTGCTCTTTCTATGAACTTGTTTCCCGTTATTTAAGCAGTTGCTACACTTTTGCCATCGAACAGAATAACTCCGTAGGTCGTTCTGACTTTGAGATGACAGGTATTCCTGGTACGGATTATTATACGGATGACCGTGTTGTGGAGTTCAAATACTATCATGCCAAAGAGGCTGATCGCATCCTCTCATTGACCGAACCATTGACTGAACACGTGCAACAGGTGAAAGGCTATGCCGAAGATACGAAAAAGAAGTTTCCCAATTACAATGTCCGTTCGTATGTGGTATATATCTGTGCCAATAAAGGATGGAAGTGTTGGGAGGTATAATCACTTTTTCCCGGCTTCATGCCGTCTGTGAGAAATATTCGTGTAACTTTGTAGGCTGATAGTATAAAAACAAGAAGGAAAAGAATGATAGTTTGCATAGCTGAAAAGCCATCTGTTGCACGTGATATAGCCGAAGTACTCGGCGCTCATACCAGAAAAGAAGGATATATAGAAGGAAACGGATACCAGGTGACCTGGACGTTCGGACATCTTTGCACCCTGAAGGAGCCACATGAATATACTCCTAATTGGAAGTCATGGAGCTTAGGTAGCTTACCGATGATCCCTCCGCGTTTCGGTATCAAACTGATTGGGCATGATCCGGGTATTGAGAAACAATTTCATATCATAGAGCAATTGATGCAAAATGCAGATGAGATTATCAACTGCGGTGATGCCGGACAGGAAGGAGAATTGATTCAGCGTTGGGTGATGCAGAAAGCAGGCGCCCGTTGTCCGGTGAAGCGTTTGTGGATTTCGTCTTTGACGGAAGAAGCTATTCGTGACGGATTTGCAAAGCTAAAGGATCAGGCAGATTTTCAGTCACTGTATGAAGCGGGACTTTCGCGGGCTATCGGAGACTGGTTGCTTGGTATGAATGCCACTCGTCTTTATACAATAAAATACGGTCAGAATAAACAGGTACTTTCTATCGGTCGGGTGCAAACGCCTACCTTAGCGTTGATTGTCAACCGACAGTTGGAGATAGCCAACTTCCAGCCTAAGCAATATTGGGAATTGAAAACGAACTATCGGGATACAACCTTTTCGGCTTTAATTCGCAAAAGTGATGAAGAAATCGCTGCGGAAGAAGAGAAAAACGGTGGGAAAAAGAAAATAATAGAGAATCCCGGTATTGATCCTATCGCTAATAGGGAAGAGGGCGAGGCGTTGGTAGAACGTATCAAAGACCTTCCGTTCGTAGTCACCAGTGTTAGTAAGAAAGACGGACGGGAGTTTGCCCCACGTCTGTTTGACTTGACTTCGCTTCAGGTGGAATGTAACAAGAAATTCGCTTATTCTGCTGATGAGACATTAAAACTTATCCAATCCCTTTACGAGAAGAAAGTAGCCACCTATCCACGTGTCGATACAACTTTCTTGAGTGACGATATTTATCCGAAGTGCCCCGGCATTTTGAAAGGACTTCGTGATTATGAAGTACTGACAGCTCCGTTGAACGGTTCCACATTGCCGAAATCGAAGAAAGTATTTGATAATTCAAAGGTAACAGATCACCATGCCATTATCCCTACTGGAGTGTACGCTCAAAACCTGACGGATATGGAGCGTCGTGTCTACGATCTGATTGCCCGTCGTTTTATTGCCGTGTTCTATCCGGATTGTAAGATTTCTACTACTACCGTGATGGGAGAGGTGGATAAAATAGAATTCAAAGTAAGCGGGAAACAGATTCTCGAACCCGGATGGCGTGTTGTCTTTGCAAAAGATGTAAAAGAAACGACCGAAGAAAAAGAGGAAGAAGACGAAAATGTACTTCCTGTTTTTGTGAAAGGGGAAAGCGGTCCTCATGTTCCCGATTTAAATGAAAAATGGACGCAGCCGCCCAGACCTTACACGGAGGCAACCTTACTTCGTGCAATGGAAACTGCCGGAAAGTTGGTTGATAACGATGAGCTCCGCGACGCATTAAAAGAAAACGGTATCGGCCGTCCGTCTACCCGTGCCGCTATCATAGAAACGTTGTTCAAACGGAATTATATCCGTAAGGAAAGGAAGAACCTGATTGCTACCCCGACAGGAGTGGAACTGGTGCAACTTATCCATGAGGAACTTCTGAAGTCTGCTGAATTGACGGGGATTTGGGAAAAGAAACTCCGTGAAATAGAAAGGAAAACGTACGATGCCCGCCAGTTTTTGGAAGAACTGAAGCAAATGGTTTCAGAAATCGTAATGAGTGTGTTGTCAGATAATACCAACCGTCGTATTACCATTCAGGATGCGGTAGCCGCCCAAGCCGAAGAAAAAGCGAAGAAAGAACCGAAGAAGCGTGAACGGAAACCGAGTGTGCCGAAAGAAAAGAAGCCGAAGGCTACGCCTGCGGCTACTTCTTTGACAACTGCTAATGTTGATTCCCTTGTCGGACAACCTTGTCCGCTTTGCGGCAAAGGGACGATCATAAAAGGCAAGACAGCCTACGGATGTTCGGAGTGGAAAAACGGATGTACTTACCGGAAAGCATTATGAAACTCAATCACCGCCTCTATTCCCTTACGGAAAATATCCAATGAGAAATTTTCATTCGGTGAATGGATGGCGTCCGATTCGAGTCCGAATCCCATCAATACGGTCTTAACTCCCAATACTTGTTCGAAAGTGGAGATAATGGGAATACTGCCGCCACGACGTACAGCCAACGGCTTTTTCCCGAAAGCTATCTCAAAGCCTTTCTCCGCCGCTTGATAGGCGGGAAGGGAGATGGGGCAGACATAACCCTGTCCTCCATGCATAGGAGTCACTTTCACTTGTACCGTGTCAGGAGCAATATTAAGAATATAATCCGCAAACATTTGAGAAATCTTATGGTGGTCCTGATGTGGAACCAACCGACAAGACACTTTGGCGTAAGCTTTTGAGGGAAGCACGGTTTTGGAACCTTCTCCTGTATACCCGCCCCATATACCGCATACGTCAAAAGACGGTCGGCAACTGTTACGTTCCAATGTACTGTATCCTTTTTCTCCGAATACTTCCTTCACACCGATCGCTTCTTTGTATTTCTTTTCATCAAAAGGAATACGGGCAATCATCTCCCGTTCGGCTTGTGGAACTTCTTCTACGTCGTCATAGAATCCGGGAACGGTGATTCTGCCATCCGCATCGGTTATTTTACTGATAATCTGGCATAACACATTAATCGGATTGGCTACCGCACCTCCGAAATGTCCGGAATGTAAATCACGGTTTGGTCCCGTAACTTCTATTTCCCAATAAGCCAGGCCACGCAGACCTGTGGTTAACGAAGGGAGTTCCGCTCCTAGCATGCTAGTGTCCGAAACAAGAATCACATCGGATTTCAACAACTCTTTGTGCTCTTCGCAAAAAGCCTCCAAACTGGGAGAACCGATTTCCTCTTCTCCTTCAAAGATAAACTTCACGTTATTTTTTAGCAGTCCGTTCTTGAGGAGATATTGGAAGGCTTTCACCTGAATAAATGATTGTCCTTTGTCATCATCCGCACCACGTGCCCAAATGTGACCGTCACGTATTTCCGGCTCGAACGGTTGGCTTTTCCAAAGCTCCAACGGCTCGGCAGGCATCACGTCATAATGAGCGTAGACTAAAACGGTCTTCGCATCAGGGTCCACAATTTTCTGGGCAAAGACAATCGGATTGCCTTTGGAGGGCATTACCAATGCTTCGTCCGCTCCGGCTTCCAATAATAGCTGTGCCCAGCGTTCGGCGCACGCCAGCATATCATCATGGTGTTCGGGCAGTGCACTGATACTTGGAATACGGATGAGACTGAACAAATCCTCCATCATTCGGGAGTCGTTCTCTGCTATATATTTCTGAATTTCGTTCATAAATTGAATTAAACATTAAAGCTGCGTGGTTTTATCCAGCAGGTAATAGTCAAGTATAGTCATCGCAGCCATTGCCTCTACAATGGGAACGGCGCGTGGCAGTACACAGGCGTCATGACGGCCGCGAGCTTTCAGCGTGGTGTCCACTCCGTCGATATTAACAGTCTCCTGCTCCATCAACAGCGTAGCGATCGGTTTGAATACCACACGGAAATAAATGTCCTGTCCGTTACTCAGTCCTCCCTGAATACCTCCTGAATGGTTGGTATGCGTTTCAATCCGTCCGTTGTTGTTATAGAAAACGTCATTCTGTTCCGATCCCTTCATCTTCAGTCCCTTGAATCCTTCACCGTACTCAAATGCTTTGGCGGCGTTGATACTTAACATCGCATTTCCCAAAGCCGCATGGAGCTTACCGAAAACGGGTTGTCCCAAACCGATGGGGCAGCCTTTGATAACACAAGTCAGCGTACCGCCGATAGTATCGCCTTCTCCTTTTACCTTATATATAAGGTCTGCCATTTCTTTTGCCTTTTCCGGGTCCGGGCAGCGTACATCATTTGTCTCGATCAAGTCGAGATCATAATCCGAGTAAGTGCCTTCCAGTTTGATAGCTCCTACCTGTGAAGTGTAAGCGGTGATACTGATACCTAACTGGCGGAGTGCCAATTTGGCCAAAGCACCGGCTACGACGCGTGATACCGTTTCGCGTGCAGACGAACGTCCGCCGCCACGATGATCGCGGATGCCATACTTCACTGTGTAAGTATAGTCGGCGTGTGAAGGGCGATATACATTTTTCAGATTGTTGTAGTCATTAGAATGTTGGTTTTCGTTCCAAACGATAAAACCGATGGGGCAACCGGTTGACTTACCCTCAAAAATACCGGAAAGAAACTCTACTTTATCCGCTTCTTTGCGTGCGGTGGTAAGGATGGATTGTCCCGGACGGCGCCGGTTCAGTTCCTGTTGTACGAACTCTTCGTCGATAGTGATTCCGGCGGGAAATCCGTCAATTACTCCTCCAATTCCTTTTCCATGAGACTCACCAAAACTTGTGAGCCGAAAGATGTTGCCAAATGAATTAAACATAGTCGTGGCTTTTTAAAATTACTGTATGCAAATATAACAAAGTTTTCGATAAGATTGTTGTGAACTCAAAATATCTTCAAAAAAGGTGGCATATTGAACCTTTTTTCTTCTTTTCAGTTTATAAATGATGATTAATAATAACTAAACCAATGACTGTATGAAAAAGAATCTATTGTATTTACTAGCATTAGTGTGTTCTATCACTTTCTTCGCCGCTTGTAGCAGTGACGATGACGATAGCAAGAAAAATGAGGGTAACGAACCCGAAGAAGAGGTGGTGGTGACAGCTCCGGATGTGGTTGGCACTTATTGGGGCAACTTGAATATATCTATGATAGCGGATGGCTCCGACCAGGAAAATGTTATAGCGGACGGAGTGCCTAAATTTATAACTTTTTCGCAAGTCAGTGATACGGAAATAAAAATAGAGCTGAAAGATTTTGAGTTGTTCATGAACGGGAAGATAATGAAGTTCGGAGATATTGTACTAGACAAGTGCACCGTAAAGAAGGGAGAGGGGATTTCGACCTTTACAGGACAACAGCAACTTACATTTGCTGGAGAGGCGGCTGCCTTGGGAGCTTGTGATGTAACTGTGGCGGGGACGGTGGAAGGTGCAGATGCCAATATGACCATCAACGTAAAAGTGCCGGCTTTGCAACAGACAGTCAAGGTTACTTATTCAGGAGTAAAACAGGTTGAGAATCCTGATAAAGAATAACTTTAATATTCACCACAGATTACACGGATTAACACAGATTGATTTTAATAAATTGATAATTAATTTCTATTATCTGTGTTAATCCGTGTAATCTGTGGTGAGTTATATTTTAGAATGCATACCCGAAGCCGATATTCAGATATATAGGGTACATCGAGAAAGTGACCGTATGGAAGTCATTCTTGAAGATATTGTTGAGTCCCCAAGTAAGGTCGGCGTATATGTTGAGATGTTTGAACGCTCTCCATCCGGCTCCTGCCTGAAGTCCCCACTGAAAACGTCTCAGATCGTCGGAGAAGTCATAAGTTGCAATTTTATCATCGGTAAATTCTACTTTAGGTCCTGTTGGATCGTCTTCACGCAGATATCCTTCGTATACGTGTCCTGAAAATTCCCTTGAAAGTATATAAGAAAAATAAGGGCCTGCTTTCACATTCCAACGGCTACTCAACTTATAAGTAGCCATCAATGGGATGGTTAATCCGGCGGTATGTACTTTGGTTTTTACCCCTCCTATCCATACTCCGCTGATCCTTTCACCTCCTTGTCCCAGAATTTCCATACTGTAATTCTTTACGGTAGCTTCGGTGGTCATAGCTTTGTTTTCAAGCCGTAGCCCTACGATGATACCCAGTTTGTTCTGAACCGCTACCCATTTGGTCACTTCACCCCCGATTGTAATGGCGAGAGTCGGATTGTAACCGTCGATAGACCGGATTTCCGCCGGTAAGGGAAGCGGAGCTGTGCCGCCGATACTGATTCCTGCTTTCACTTCGTATTCCAATCCGCGAAGGGCGGAACGGATAAGCGTTTCATTTCTATCCACTTGTGCATAACCGGGCAGGGCAACACTTAAACAAATAAGCAGACCGAATGTATAAAGGTATTTTTTCATCGCTGTAATTATTATAAAATCATTTAGGTTTTAGTTTTCTGTATGATAGACCAGTTCGACTTCATCAATCAGCAAGGTACTTCCGATGGCTCCATTGAAATAAGCGCCTTCCAAACTGGAGGTAAAGACGATTGCTACGTTGTATTTTCCATCCCTTAGCTTTTCTTTGTCGATGAACTTGCCGGGGCGGGTAATAAACGGAAGTTTGAAGTAAGTCCATTCATCTGTTTCTTTGGCATTGTCGATGCGTGCTATTGAGACCAGATTCGGACTGGTGAACGCATTACTTCCGTCAAGAGTAGGAACAGACTCGCTCGTTTCGTACATAATGGCGTATATATCGCAGATGTCACGTTTCCCGTCAACGGGTTTTCCTTCTTCGGTGAACTTGTCTCCCGCCTTGTATTTATAATAACCGGCCAGATAGGTCGGCACATAACGGAAAGGCAGACCGAATTTGGTAGCTTGCAGCGGATAGCTCATGGCATTGTTCACATCAAAAGAGCCGATAAATAAGTTTCCTGCGGCAATGGGCATACCCATTAACTGCCCGAAGAAACCGGTACTGCGCGTTACTAATGAAAGGCATTTTCCCTCTTTACCATCCGCTATTTGGAAAGTGGGGTAGTCGTCGGCTGTTTTAGGAACGCCGGTCATGGCATAACCCGCATTTCCGCTGGCCCATTCCATAATCACTTTGTCTCCTTGCCGTTCTACGAATATATAGTATTTTTTTCCACCGAGAGTGTCCTCGAAGTTGTAGTTAGTTGCAAGTTCCGTATCAATAACCGAAACTGTATATGTTTTTTTCCAGACTCCGTCGGCTGCTGTGACAGTGTATTTTTGCGGTAGACTAAAATCGTGTACCGTTCCGCTCAAAGGGCTGATGGTAGCTCCCGGAGTCAGGGTGAATTCCGGTGCAAGGGTCGAAACGTCTGTTTCCGGTCCCACAAAAAGAGTCACCGAATTATTATTAATGATAGGACTTGTGGTCATTACTGCTTTCGGCAGTGTGCAACTAAGTATATCTGCTTCTGCGTTAAGGGCTTCGTCACGGATGCAAGAAGAGATGATAATACTTACCAGGAAATATAAAATCACGTGTTTTGCTTTCATTTTTCTCTTTTTTCTTACTGTTAAAGTTTAGTTCTCAGAAGCGTTTATAACAAAATGAAATTTTATTTGTTCAGTAAGAGATGTATGATAAAAAAGATTTTCTTACTTTTGTGTGTACTTAAAACTTATGAGTTTATGACTGAGTCAGAAAGAAGGCAAATTATAGAACTGATTAAGAGAGAGGTAATTCCGGCTATCGGATGTACAGAACCTATTGCTGTGGCGCTTTGTGTAGCGAAAGCCGCCGAAACATTGGGGATACGTCCAGAGAAGATAGAAGTACTGCTCAGTGCCAACATTTTAAAAAATGCGATGGGGGTAGGAATACCGGGTACAGGAATGGTAGGACTTCCCATTGCCGTTGCTTTAGGAGCATTGATAGGCAAATCAGAGTACCAGTTGGAAGTATTGAAAGACTGTACACCGGAAGCTGTAGAGTGCGGAAAGCAGTTTATTGGGGAAAGACGGATTTGTATTTCCTTGAAAGATAATATCACGGAAAAGCTCTATATCGAAGTGATTTGCAGGTCCGGAGATAGGACGGCGAAAGCTGTAATTGCCGGTGGTCATACCACCTTTATATATATAGCCGATGGAGGCAACGTATTACTAGACAAGCAGCATACAACCGATGAAGAAGAGGAAGCGACCGCTCCCGAACTGAACCTGCGTAAGGTTTATGATTTTGCCTTGACAGCTCCTTTGGATGAAATTCGTTTTATTCTTGATACGGCACGTTTGAACAAGGCAGCTGCCGAACAAGCCTTTAAAGGCAATTACGGACACTCTTTGGGAAGAATGCTTCGGGGAAGTTATGAACACAAAGTGATGGGTGACAGCGTATTCTCTCACATCCTCTCTTATACTTCTGCCGCTTGTGACGCTCGAATGGCAGGAGCTATGATTCCGGTCATGAGTAATTCCGGCAGTGGTAATCAAGGAATATCGGCCACGCTTCCTGTGGTGGTCTTTGCCGAAGAGAATAATAAGAATGAAGAAGAACTGATTCGTGCCTTGATGTTGAGTCATCTTACGGTTATTTATATCAAACAAAGTTTGGGACGTCTTTCCGCTCTCTGCGGTTGTGTGGTAGCTGCCACAGGTTCCAGTTGCGGAATCACTTGGCTGATGGGAGGAAACTATGACCAGGTTGCCTTTGCCGTTCAAAACATGATTGCCAACCTGACGGGCATGATTTGTGACGGTGCAAAACCGAGTTGTGCCCTAAAAGTGACTACCGGAGTCTCAACAGCTGTACTGTCTGCTATGATGGCAATGGAAGACCGTTGTGTAACTTCTGTGGAAGGTATTATTGATGAAGATGTAGATCAAAGTATCCGTAATCTGACAAGAATCGGCTCACAAGCTATGAACGAAACGGATAAAATGGTACTCGATATCATGACGCACAAAGGATGCTAGAAAATGAGGAGTTGGAAAATGAAAAAATGAGGAATGAAGAATTAGCTGCGCAATGGTTGTATAGCAATTCTTCATTCCTCATTTTTAACTCTTCATTAACTTAGTGGCAACAGCCGCCACCGCATTCGTGGTCATCGCAGCCACCATTGCAACCACCATCACCGCAACTGTCGCATCCGCAACCGCAGCCTTCGCCACTCATCATTTTCACCAGTTCCTGAATTTCTTCGTTAGTAGCAGGACGGCTTTCAATCACTTCGCCTTCAAAGATGAGATCGGCGCCTGCCAACGGATGGTTGAGGTCAACGACTACTACATCCGGTTTGATTTCTACTACGCTGGCATTTACGCGTTGACCGTCACCGGTCATCAAAGGTACGATATTACCCTCTTTGATATGATCGCTGTCGAACTTGCCGTCAACCTCAAAGATATTTTTCGGGAGATCAATCACGTGTTGCTCGTCATATTGACCGTATGCTTTGTCTGCCGGAATGGTGAAGTCAAATTTGTCACCTTTAGAAAGAGAGGTTATCTGGTTCTCGAAGTCCTCGAGTGTTGTTCCTAATCCTGAAATGAACTGAAAGGGGTGTTCTGCTTTTGCTTCTTCGAACAATTCCTTTTCACCATCTTCCATTGTATATAATTTGTATGCAACGGTAATGTACTTGTTTTCTACTGTTTCCATCTGATTCTTTTTATTTCTAAATTAATAAATCCCGCAAATGCGGGCTGACAAAGATACGAATTATTTATTTCTGCCGTGATATAGGGAAGGTATATTTCAAAATATTAAATGCTTTTGTTAGAAAGGGACAATAGGATTCCACTTATATAATAGTTGTGAATTTAACCTTTAAGTGATAAAATAGAGAAATAATACCTCTCTTTTCTTACAATTATTCGCTTTTAAGTGATTTTTTTCTTCGATTTGTTTGGATATAATAAAAAAGCCCTTACCTTTGCAGCACGAAAATAAAGAAAAGAAGATATGAATATGTTACATACATCTATTAACCTAGCAGTTTTGCATATTATTCGCGTCGTGGTGGTCCCATCAAGAGCGTGAGAAAGGTTTTGTGTTGTATGTGTTCGTACCATAAAAGATAGAATTTAGAGCCTTTCTCACTGATGTGAGAGAGGCTCTTTAATTAAAAGATAGATTGAAATGAAAAAGCAATTACGCAGTTCGTTTAGTACACAAGGCCGTCGGATGGCGGGAGCCCGTGCGTTGTGGGTAGCCAACGGCATGAAGAAGAATCAGATGGGTAAGCCCATCATCGCTATAGTCAATTCATTCACTCAGTTTGTGCCGGGACACGTGCACTTGCATGAGATCGGTCAGTTGGTGAAAGCGGAGATCGAAAAGCTGGGGTGTTTCGCTGCGGAATTCAATACAATCGCTATTGACGACGGTATAGCTATGGGGCATGATGGAATGCTTTACTCGCTTCCTTCCCGTGATATCATCGCAGACAGTGTGGAATATATGGTGAATGCTCATAAGGCAGACGCGATGGTATGTATCAGTAATTGTGACAAGATCACTCCGGGAATGTTGATGGCGGCGATGCGTCTGAATATACCTGCTGTATTTGTGTCGGGTGGTCCTATGGAGGCGGGTGAATGGAACGGTCAGCATTTGGATTTGATCGACGCGATGATTAAGTCGGCCGACCAAAGTGTGAGTGACGAGGAAGTTGCCAATATTGAGCAGAACGCTTGTCCTACCTGCGGATGTTGTTCCGGTATGTTTACAGCAAATTCTATGAACTGCTTGAACGAAGCCATCGGCTTGGCTCTTCCCGGAAACGGGACCATTGTAGCCACGCATGAAAACCGTACGCAGCTTTTCAAAGATGCTGCTAAGTTGATTGTGGACAATGCGATGAAATATTATGAAGAGGGAGACGAGAGCGTGCTTCCGCGTAGCATTGCCACTCGCCAGGCTTTTCTGAATGCCATGACTTTGGATATTGCGATGGGTGGTTCTACCAATACGGTTCTTCACCTGTTGGCTGTTGCCCATGAAGCGGGAGTCGACTTCAAGATGGACGACATTGATATGCTTTCCCGCAAGGCTCCGTGCCTTTGCAAAGTAGCTCCGAATACACAGAAGTATCACATTCAGGATGTGAACCGTGCCGGTGGAATTATTGCAATCATGGACGAACTGTCCAAAGCCGGTCTGGTGGACACGTCTGTTCGCCGGGTAGACGGAATGACGTTGGCAGAGGCTATTGATAAGTATTCCATTACAAGTCCGAACGTAAGTGAAGAGGCTATCAAGAAATATTCGAGCGCAGCCGGAAATAGATTTAACCTTGTACTCGGCTCGCAAGGTATGTATTATAAGGAACTGGATAAAGACCGTGCAACCGGATGTATCCGTGATTTGGAACACGCTTACAGCAAAGACGGCGGACTGGCCGTATTGAAAGGTAACATTGCTCAAGACGGTTGTGTGGTAAAAACGGCAGGGGTAGACGAAAGTATCTGGAAGTTTGCCGGACCTGCTAAAGTGTTTGATTCGCAAGAAGCAGCCTGCGAAGGTATTCTTGGAGGTCGAGTCGTCAGTGGCGACGTTGTCGTCATCACGCACGAAGGTCCGAAGGGTGGTCCCGGTATGCAGGAAATGCTTTATCCTACCTCTTATATAAAATCCCGTCATCTCGGCAAAGAGTGTGCTTTGATCACTGACGGACGTTTCAGTGGCGGAACTTCCGGATTGAGTATAGGGCATATCTCTCCCGAAGCGGCAGCAGGAGGTAGTATCGGAAAAATAGTCGACGGAGATATCATTGAAATCGACATTCCCGCCCGGACGATTAACGTGCGACTGACGGATGAAGAACTGGCTGCCCGTCCGATGACACCTGTCACTCGTGACCGTTATGTGCCGAAGAGCCTAAAAGCGTATGCCAGCATGGTAAGCTCTGCCGATAAAGGAGCAGTAAGATTAATCGATTGACAAACGATGTTTTGACGTTGAGTTCAATCGTAAATTGTAAATCTTAAAATTGCAAATAAATAGATGAGTAAAGACTTAATAACAGGTGCGGAGGCGTTGATGCGCTCATTGGAACATCAGGGAGTAAATACGATTTTCGGTTATCCCGGCGGTTCAATCATGCCGGTATTCGACGCCTTGTACGACCATCGAAATAACTTGAACCACATTTTGGTTCGTCACGAACAGGGAGCTGCCCATGCGGCACAAGGTTATGCCCGTGTGTCGGGTAAAGTCGGTGTTTGCCTGGTGACAAGCGGTCCCGGTGCTACGAACACGATTACCGGTATTGCAGATGCGATGATCGATAGTACTCCTATTGTTGTTATTGCCGGACAGGTAGGAACCGGTTTTCTCGGAACGGATGCATTTCAGGAAGTCGATCTCGTAGGTATTACCCAGCCTATTTCCAAGTGGAGTTATCAGATCCGCCGTGCGGAAGATGTAGCGTGGGCGGTGGCACGTGCATTCTACATTGCCCGTAGTGGTCGTCCCGGCCCGGTTGTGCTGGATTTTGCCAAGAATGCACAGGTAGAGAAGACGAAATATGAGCCGACTAAGGTTGATTTCATCCGCAGCTATGTACCTGTGCCTGATACTGATGAAGACTCCGTAAAGGCTGCCGCCGAACTGATTAATAATGCGGAACGTCCGCTTGTACTGGTAGGGCAAGGCGTTGAGTTAGGGAATGCTCAGAGTGAGTTGCGTGAATTTATTGAAAAGGCGGATATGCCTGCGGGATGTACGCTACTCGGACTTTCGGCTTTACCTACGGAACATCCTTTGAATAAAGGAATGTTGGGAATGCACGGTAATTTGGGGCCGAATATAAATACCAATAAATGTGATGTCCTGATCGCTGTAGGAATGCGCTTCGACGACCGTGTGACCGGTAACCTGGCTACTTATGCCAAACAGGCAAAAGTGATTCACTTTGATATTGATCCGGCGGAGGTGAATAAAAATGTAAAAGTTGACGTTGCAGTTTTGGGAGATTGCAAGGAGACATTGAAGGCTGTTACCCGACTCTTGAAAAAGAATGAACACGCTGAGTGGGTCGACAGTTTCACGGAGTATGAGAAGGTAGAGGAAGAAAAGGTGATTCGTCCCGAGCTTCATCCTACCACCGACTCGTTGAGCATGGGTGAGGTGGTACGTGCGGTAAGTGACGCTACCCGCCACGAAGCAGTTCTGGTGACAGATGTAGGACAAAATCAAATGATGTCCGCACGTTACTTTAAATATACGAAAGAACGCAGTATCATTACTTCCGGCGGGCTCGGAACAATGGGCTTCGGCCTTCCCGCCGCTATCGGAGCTACTTTCGGAGCACCGGAACGTACCGTATGTGTATTTATGGGAGACGGTGGATTGCAGATGAATCTTCAGGAACTGGGTACGGTTATGGAGCAGAAGGCTCCGGTGAAGATTATCTGCCTGAACAATAACTTTTTGGGCAACGTGCGCCAATGGCAGGCTATGTTCTTCAATCGCCGTTATTCATTCACTCCGATGTTGAATCCGGATTACATGAAAATTGCTTCGGCGTACGAGATTCCTTCCAAACGTGTCTTCTCTCGTGAAGAGCTGGCGGACGCTATCCGTGAAATGTTGGCAACAGATGGCCCGTTCCTGCTCGAAGCCTGTGTAGTAGAAGAAGGTAATGTACTACCGATGACTCCTCCGGGAGGCTCTGTCAATCAGATGTTGCTGGAGTGCTAGGAGAAGTTGAGAGTTGAAAGTTGAGAGTTGAAAGTTAAATTAAGGATTATGAGTGAAAAGACGTTATATACTATCATTGTTCATTCGGAAAATATAGCCGGATTGCTGAATCAGGTTACGGCTGTTTTTACCCGTCGGCAGATAAATATTGAGAGTCTGAATGTATCTGCTTCTTCCATCAAGGGGGTGCATAAGTATACCATTACCGCTTGGACTGATAAAGATACGATTGAAAAAGTGGTGAAGCAAATAGAAAAGAAGATTGATGTAATTCAGGCGCACTACTTTACGGAAGATGAGATCTACTTCCATGAGATTGCTTTATATAAGGTGTCTACCCCCGAATTTCAAGAGACACCGGAGGCCTCTAAGGTGATACGTAAATATAATGCTCGCATAGTGGAAGTAAATCCGGTATTTTCTATTGTTGAGAAGAATGGAATGAGTGAAGAAATTACCTCGCTTTACGGTGAACTGAAGGCTTTGAATTGTGTTTTGCAATTCGTACGTTCGGGACGGGTAGCGATTACCACCAGTTGTTTTGAACGGGTGAATGAGTTTCTTGACGGACGGGAAGCCCGTTATAACCAAAATAAAAAACAGCAGGAAGAATGAGCGAATCAAATAAAATAGGAACTTATAAGTTTGTTGCAGAACCGTTTCATGTTGATTTCAACGGTCGCCTGACAATGGGGGTACTGGGCAATCATTTGCTGAATTGCGCAGGTTTTCATGCCAGCGATCGTGGCTTTGGCATTGCATCTCTGAATGAGGACAATTATACGTGGGTACTTTCCCGCCTGGCAATCGAATTGGATGAAATGCCTTATCAGTATGAGGACTTTTCGGTTCAGACTTGGGTGGAAAATGTTTATCGCCTGTTCACCGATCGTAATTTTGCCATTATGAATAAAGAAGGCAAGAAAATCGGTTACGCTCGTTCCGTGTGGGCGATGATCAGTTTGAATACTCGTAAACCGGCTGACCTGTTGGCATTGCACGGGGGAAGCATTGTAGACTATGTATGCGATGAGCCTTGTCCGATAGAGAAGCCTTCGCGTATCAAAGTGACTAATACACAACCGTTGGCCACGCTGACTGCGAAATACAGTGATATTGATATTAACGGTCATGTGAATAGTATCCGTTACATCGAGCACATACTCGACTTGTTTTCGATCGATTTGTATAAAACCAAGCGCATTCGTCGTTTTGAGATGGCGTATGTGGCTGAAAGTTATTTTGGAGACGAACTGACTTTCTTCTGCGATGAAGCCAATGAAAATGAGTTTCACGTAGAGGTGAAGAAGAACGGCAGCGAAGTGGTTTGCCGGTCGAAAGTGATATTTGAATAAAATAGAATATAAAATCAATTAATAACGGATGGCGTAAGCCATCAAAACTAAAAACAAAAAGAAAAATGGCACAGTTGAATTTTGGCGGTACTATTGAAAATGTAGTGATCCGTGATGAATTTCCATTGGAGAAAGCTCGTGAAGTATTGAAAAATGAAACAATCGCTGTAATCGGTTACGGCGTTCAGGGTCCCGGACAAGCATTGAATTTGCGTGATAACGGTTTCAACGTAATCGTTGGTCAGCGTCAGGGAAAGACATATGATAAAGCAGTAGCTGACGGATGGGTTCCGGGTGAAACTTTGTTCGGAATCGAAGAAGCTTGCGAAAAAGGTACAATCATCATGTGTCTGTTGTCTGATGCGGCTGTTATGTCTGTATGGCCGACAATGAAACCTTACCTGACTGCCGGAAAGGCTCTTTATTTCTCTCATGGTTTTGCTATCACTTGGCATGATCGTACAGGGGTGGTTCCTCCTGCCGATATTGATGTTATCATGGTTGCTCCTAAAGGTTCGGGTACTTCATTGCGTACCATGTTCCTCGAAGGTCGTGGCTTGAACTCTTCTTATGCTATCTATCAGGACGCTACGGGTAAAGCTTACGATAGAACAATTGCTTTGGGTATCGGTATCGGTTCAGGGTATCTGTTTGAAACAACTTTCCAACGTGAAGCAACTTCCGACCTGACAGGTGAACGCGGTTCGTTGATGGGTGCTATTCAAGGTCTGTTGTTGGCACAGTATGAGGTGTTGCGTGAAAACGGTCATTCACCTTCCGAAGCCTTCAATGAAACAGTAGAGGAACTGACTCAGTCGTTAATGCCGTTGTTTGCAAAGAACGGTATGGACTGGATGTATGCAAACTGTTCTACTACTGCTCAACGCGGTGCTCTTGACTGGATGGGCCCGTTCCACGACGCTATCAAACCGGTAGTTGAAAAACTGTATCACAGTGTGAAGACCGGCAACGAAGCGCAAATTTCTATTGACAGTAACTCACAGCCGGATTATCGTGAGAAACTGAACGAAGAACTCCGCCAGTTGCGTGAAAGCGAAATGTGGCAAACTGCTGTTACTGTACGCAAACTTCGTCCGGAGAACAATTGATTTGATAGGATTATACAAGTTTGATACAAAAGGGGAAAGGTTAACTTTCCCCTTTTATTTTGCTGAAAAGTCTTTCTTATGTTAGTGCTAAGGGGTACTTTTAATCAGATCTTCTAAAAATAATCAATAGAAAGGATAAAATATACAAGTTTTTGTTTATCTTTGCACCCAGTAATTTATTAATTAGCAAAATCAACATTATGGGTAAAAGTTGTGTCCATTTTTGGAAAGTGTCACGGATGTTGTTCTGTGTGATTGTGATGAGTTTCTTGACTGTGTCTTGTCTGGAAAAAGATGTATATCAAGGACATGATGAAGATTCTAAAGAATCGGAACTGAATGGTTTCTTTGATTTTCCTACAACAAAAGTGATTGATCTGAATGTGAAGTATGATTTGCTGCAGGATTATGATGTTTTGTTCGGAGTTTATGACGTTAATCCCCTCTCTCTGAGTAAAGATGGGCAAGTAGTCTTGAATGAATCTGCTGCTTTAGCCGTGCGTTCTACTGATAAAGGCCGTTTCTCAGGCAAGATTTCTATTCCTGCTTCTACAAATGAAATATATATTTATTCTTCTGAAGCTGGCGTTCCGGTCTTATTGAAAGCTGATTTGACAGGTACGTCCGTCTCTTTGACTGAGGCTGATAGAGTGAATATGGAAGAAGGAGCAGTAACGCGTGCGGCAACTTACCCCAATGCGAAGAAAGTTTCAGATCATGGTGCTTTTCTTACTTTGGGAAGCGATAACACTATTACTTGGGAGCCGTTAGGGGGAAAACCGTTAAATGTGGATGCTTCAGAAACAGCAGAATTCAAACAGATACAGGCTTCTGTATTGACAGCAGTGAATGCCGTATTGAGAGAGGGTAGCGAACCTTCTGATTTGGTGATTGGTGGTAATGACTATAGAACAGACTTGGTGACGAAGGATGCGAAAGTCTATTTGCGTTATGTTTGCGGAAAGAGTTCTTCAATGGGAACGTTAGCTTATTATTGCTATCCGGCAGATGTTTCTTTGACTAAAAAATATATTGAGAGTTTGCCGAAAGCACTAGTGTTTGCCAATACATTGGATGAAAGTTGGGATGCTAATAATTCTTCATTAGAAAGAGGTACCTGCATTCAATTAAAATATATCAATCCGCAAGGAGAAATAATGGATGAGTTTCCTAAAGGGACCCGTATCGGTTTTGTATTGTATAATAATGGATACAGAAAAGAAATAGGTGCTGATAATAGAAATTTTAATACGAAGTATCCTTTCTATTCTACCCCTGTGCCTAATGGTGGAGAGCAATTTGGACATACGGCTAGTTTCACCTATACGGATGATGGTCATGATATGATTCTAGTTGGTTTTGAAGATTGGACAGATGATAATGATTATAACGATTTCGTCTTTAATGTGACTGGTGTGGAAGGCACTAATTTTAGAGAGGATAAAATAGTGACTATCGCCGGTGATGTGACAAGAGGAACTTTGGCTTTCGAAGACAATTGGCCTAATGAGGGCGACTATGATATGAATGATGTGATTGTAAAATATAAATCGGAGACTTATTATAAACGTACCACTTATTTAGGAACTTCTAAAGTTGAATATTCAAAAGAGAAAGTTAATGATACTTATGAGTTGGTGTGGACAGGAGCCAGCTATAAGAATGGTTTTGGCTATAAAGTAGATGCAGGAGATGATATTACTTCCATTTCAGTGTCTCGCGAGAATAAAAAAGTTAGTGATCCTACAATAGAAACCGAACCAGACGGAGCTAAGGTGATAATTCTGTTTACGAACGCCAAGAAAGAACTTGGAATTGAAAATGTATCCCCTGAAGACATGGTTGGTATGTCTATAAAGAAAGTAACTTTTACAGTGGAGACTGCTTATAATGAGGAGATTACTTCTGGACAAATTCCGGTGTTTAAAGATAAAGCTCCTTATAATCCGTTTGTTTTGACAGCAGGTAAACGTTCTCATGAGATTCATTTAATTGATAAAGCCGCTACATCTAAGATGAATACCAAATTGTGGGGAACAGGTAATGATGTTTCTAATCCGAATTTGGGGCAATATTATCATAATAAGAACTATTGGCCATTTGCTATTAATGTGGATGCAAGCGGAAATAATCAAGACGCTTGGAGCATTGCTGACAAATTGAGTCAACATGAAGGTGTCCGTATTGATAATTCATATCCGAATTTTGTTAAATGGGCGAATTCTAAAGGTACACAGTTTACTACTTGGTGGAAGTAGTAATAAAAATATTGTTTGTTTTGTTTGTGTTAAAAAAAACGGAGTTCGGTTTCGTGAGAAAGGGGACTCCATAAAAGGAGGATTATTTTAATCCTCCTTTTTTATGAATGCCATAAGTCTTTTGTAAAAAGGATGTTTGGTAAGTGTGGCGGCTTCTCCCAGAATCACCAGTTTCATGCGTGCTCGTGTGATCGCTACATTCATTCGTCTTAAATCATTCAGAAATCCGATTTGCCCTTCCTCGTTGGCGCGGACGAGACTGATAAAAACGACATCCCGTTCCTGTCCTTGAAAACCGTCCACTGTATTTACTGTGATGAGGCTTCGGAGAGGGCGCAAGAAACTGCTTCCTTTAATTTTGCTTCTCAAATATTGTACTTGTGCTTTGTAGGGTGAAATCAGTCCGAAATCAATCCTTTCCTCTAAAATTCGTTCCTTTCCGATCCGGTTGATATAGGCTTCCAACTCCTCCAGGAGCAGATTAGCCTCCTGCTTGTTGATGCGTCCGAAACTTTCGCCTACAAATTCCTCGTGAAATTCCATTTCAGAAGTGTCAATCCAACTCATGGGGCTATCGAAATCAAGGATTCCCCGATAACGTACCTCCGGAGCAGCCTCCAGTTCTCCCTGATAAAACCAGTCGGAAGGGAACTGCATGATAGCTTCGTTCATTCTATATTGCACTTTCAGTAACGAGACAGAGGACGGTTTTTGCCGAACCACCTTCTCCATTAATGTATATTCCAATCCTCCACGAGCGGCTTCTATACATTTTATGGTAGGCGGAAGCTGGCAATGATCTCCGGCGAGAACCACCCGGTCTGCTTTTCGGATGGCTATCCAGCAGGCAGCTTCGAGTGCTTGCGCAGCTTCGTCGATAAATAAAGTCGGGAAACGGCGGCCATTGAGCAGGCGATGGTTGCTACTGACTAAGGTCGAGGCAATCACGCGGGCACTGTCGAAGAGGTCGGCGTTAATTTGAATCTCAAGTTCGGTAGCACGGTCGCGTAGACGGCTCATACGACTGCGCATCCCTTCCCGTTCCTCATAACTTCCCCGCCGCATTCGTCCTCCCATTTCGCGGATGGACTTGCGGATTCCCCAAAGTTCCGGATACGCCGGATGGCTCTCAAACCGGCGTTCGTAGGTGAAGGATAACATTTTGTCATTTACGCGGGTAGGATTTCCAATGCGGAGCACCGGAACACCCCGATCTACAAGTTTCTCGCAAATCCAGTCGACGGCAGTATTACTTTGAGCGCACACCATCACTTGTGGTTCGCGGTGCAGTGTCTCATAAATCGCTTCGACAAGTGTTGTTGTCTTTCCCGTTCCCGGAGGACCGTGCACAATAGAGACATCACGTGCGCAAAGCACTTTATTGACAGCCGTCTCCTGCGTACTGTTCAACCAAGGAAAACGTACGGGGTATAATTCGCGAAATCCGGGCTTTAGCGTTCCCAGCAACGTGTCACGCAGTTCGGCAAGGCGATTGCCTTTGGCACGGATCACGTCCTCCAGTGCTTCAAACATAGCGCGATAGGAAGTCTCATCAAAGTAAAGCTGTACGCCCAGCACACCGTCGGTTTGTAGTTCCATCAATGCCCCTGCTCCGGGGAGCACGGCTACCATTCGTTCTTCGTCTGCATAACTGACGGTTGCGGTGAAATTCAGATATTTCACTTTTCCGTCGAATGACTGGTGGAAAAAGGAAACGGGACGGCCGAATTCAAAAGAGTGTTCTATCTCTTTATTTTCGCTTCTTGTAATATCTACAACAAATTGATTCAGATAATTATAGTAACTTCGGCCGAGAGAGACGGGATACCAGCAAAGACCGCGTTTCACTTTTCGGGCAATACCCATCGTTTCAGTCTGCCGTTTGAATTCCTCTTTCTCATATTCGTACTCCATCCGTAAGAGGAGTTGTTGTTGCTGAAGGTCGGCTATCGGATTTTTCGGATTATTATTCATAATAGGCGCAAAGGTAACAATTCTTCTTCCCGAGACGAAAATTTATTTCATTTTGTTAAACATTACTCGAACGTCATTCGTTATTTTAATAGATAGACTAAAAAAACAAAAAGTGATATGGTATACGATGCAACTATGTTAGAAGCTTTCTACACTGCTTATAAAGGAAAGGTAGAACACGTACGGGCTATATTGAAACGTCCTTTGACGTTGGCCGAAAAAATACTGTATGCCCATTTGTATGATGTGGCTGATGTGAAAGATTACCAGAGAGGGGAAGATTATGTGAATTTTCGTCCCGACCGTGTTGCGATGCAGGATGCGACAGCCCAGATGGCTCTGCTTCAATTTATGAATGCGGGCAAAGATCAAGTTGCTGTGCCTTCTACGGTGCATTGTGACCATTTGATACAAGCGTATAAAGGTGCAAAAGAAGATATTGCCACTGCAAGGCTGACCAATGAAGAAGTGTACGATTTCCTTCGTGACGTATCTTCCCGCTACGGAATCGGTTTCTGGAAACCGGGAGCCGGAATTATCCATCAGGTTGTACTCGAGAACTATGCTTTTCCCGGTGGAATGATGGTAGGGACCGACTCGCACACGCCAAATGCGGGTGGACTGGGCATGGTTGCTATCGGGGTTGGCGGTGCGGATGCGGTGGACGTCATGACCGGTATGGAGTGGGAACTCAAAATGCCGAAAATCATCGGTGTCCGCCTGACCGGAAAACTGAACGGCTGGGCTTCTCCGAAAGATGTGATTTTGAAACTTGCCGGAATTCTTACCGTAAAAGGGGGAACGAACGCCATTATCGAATACTTTGGTCCAGGAACCGAATCGCTCTCGGCTACCGGGAAGGCGACCATTTGTAACATGGGGGCCGAAGTGGGGGCTACCACCTCATTGTTCCCGTTTGACGAGCGCATGGCCACCTATTTGAAAGCTACCAGAAGAGAGCGGGTGGTTGAATTGGCAGAGACCGTTGCCGCCGACCTTCGTGCTGACGATGAAGTGGCTGAGGAACCGACTAAGTATTACGACCGCGTCATTGAAATAGACCTGTCTGAACTCGAGCCTTATATAAACGGTCCTTTCACACCGGACGCTGCCACTCCTATTTCCAAGTTTGCGGAGAAGGTGTTGTTGAACGGTTACCCGCGTAAGATGGAAGTGGGATTGATCGGTTCGTGTACCAATTCGTCCTATCAGGACTTGAGCCGTGCCGCTTCTCTGGCGAAGCAGGTTGCCGAAAAGAACCTGAGTGTAGCCGCTCCGTTGATCGTGAATCCGGGTTCGGAGCAGATCCGTGCCACTGCCGAGAGGGATGGAATGATAGAAGCTTTTGAACAGATAGGAGCTACAATTATGGCAAACGCCTGTGGCCCTTGTATTGGGCAGTGGAAACGTGAGACGGATGATCCGACGCGGAAAAATTCAATTGTCACTTCCTTCAACCGTAACTTTGCCAAACGTGCCGACGGCAATCCGAATACATACGCTTTTGTCGCTTCTCCGGAACTGACGATGGCACTGACAATTGCGGGTGACCTCTGTTTCAATCCTTTGAAAGACAGACTGGTGAATCATGACGGCGAGAAGGTGAAGCTGTCCGAACCGGTGGGAGATGAACTTCCTTTGAACGGCTTTGCGCAAGGAAACGAGGGTTACGTTGCTCCTCATGGAGGAGAGACGGAAATCAGGGTGAAGCCGGATTCACAACGCTTGCAACTGTTGGCTCCTTTCCCAGCTTGGGATGGTCAAGATTTATTGAATATGCCTTTATTGATCAAAGCGCAAGGCAAATGTACTACTGATCATATTTCGATGGCAGGTCCGTGGCTCCGTTTCCGGGGACATCTGGAAAATATTTCGGATAACATGTTGATGGGAGCTGTCAATGCCTTCAACGGTGAGACGAACAAGGTTTGGAACCGTTCTACCAACACTTACGGAACTGTTTCCGGTACGGCAAAAATGTATAAGTCCGAAGGAGTGCCGTCTATTGTCGTGGCCGAAGAAAATTACGGTGAAGGCTCTAGTCGTGAGCATGCGGCTATGGAACCGCGTTTTCTGAATGTACGTGTCATTCTCGCCAAGAGTTTTGCCCGTATTCATGAAACGAATCTGAAGAAACAGGGTATGCTTGCCCTCACTTTTGTAGACAAAGCCGATTATGATAAGATTCGTGAACACGACCTTCTGTCCGTGCTTGGTTTGGTGGACTTCACTCCGGGACGCAACCTGACTGTCGTTCTCCATCACGAAGACGGGACGAAAGAGAGCTTTGAAGTGCAACACACTTATAATGAACAGCAGATAGCTTGGTTCCGTGCCGGTTCTGCCTTGAATGCCAGATAATTTAAAAAAGACAAGAAAAATAAAAATCATGAGCAAAATAATTATGCAAGCAGATGGTACGCTGTCAGTGCCCGATGTGCCTACCGTACCTTATATTACCGGTGATGGAGTGGGAGCGGAAGTTACTCCCTCCATGCAAGCCGTAGTCAATGCAGCTGTTCAGAAAGCGTACAGTGGCAAACGCCGTATCGAGTGGAAAGAAGTGTTGGCGGGAGAACGTGCCTTTAATGCGACGGGTTCTTGGCTACCGGAGGAGACGATGAAGGCATTTCAGGAGTATCTGATTGGTATTAAAGGTCCGTTGACGACGCCTGTCGGAGGCGGTATCCGTTCGTTGAATGTGGCGTTGCGCCAGACGCTTGATTTATACGTCTGTCTTCGTCCCGTCCGTTGGTATCCGGGAGTACAGTCGCCGGTGAAAGCACCCGAAAAAGTAAATATGTGCGTGTTCCGTGAAAATACGGAAGACATTTATGCAGGTATTGAATGGGAAGCAGGCACTCCGGAAGCGGAAAAGTTCTATAAATTCCTGAAAGACGAGATGGGTGTGACAAAGGTACGTTTCCCGGAGAGCTCCTCTTTCGGTGTGAAACCGGTTTCGCGGGAAGGTACGGAACGTCTCGTGCGTGCTGCTTGCCAATACGCGTTAGACCATCATCTGCCCTCCGTCACGTTGGTTCACAAGGGAAATATAATGAAGTTCACCGAAGGCGGTTTCAAGAAATGGGGCTACGAATTGGCGCAGCGTGAATTTGCCGACGCGTTGGCAGACGGACGATTGGTGATTAAGGATTGCATTGCCGACGCTTTCCTGCAAAATACGCTTCTGAGCCCTGAAGATTACTCGGTCATAGCCACTCTGAACCTTAATGGAGACTACGTTTCCGATCAATTGGCGGCAATGGTGGGTGGTATCGGGATTGCTCCCGGAGCCAACATCAATTATAAAACGGGGCATGCCATCTTTGAAGCCACGCATGGAACAGCGCCTACTATTGCGGGCAAGGATGTGGTGAATCCTTGCTCTATCATACTTTCGGCAGTCATGATGCTTGAGTATTTGGGTTGGAAAGAAGCGGCAACTCTTATCGAGAAAGCTTTGGAACAGAGTTTCTTGGATGCGCGTGCCACCCATGACCTCGCCCGTTTCATGCCGAATGGAGTCTCCCTCTCCACTTCCGCTTTCACCCGTGAAATCGTGGAAAGAATCGAAAAATAGAAGTAACGAATAAAGACAAAGAAAATGAAGAAAGAGTACTTGATTTACAAGCTTTCCGAAGAGATGAAGGAAGCTACCCGGATTGACAATGAATTGTTCCCCAAATTTGACGTGAAGCGCGGACTGCGTAACGAAGACGGCACAGGAGTTCTGGTAGGTCTGACTAAAATCGGTAACGTGGTTGGTTACGAACGTGTTCCGGGAGGCGGATTGAAGCCTATACCGGGAAAATTGTTCTATCGCGGTTATGACGTGGAAGATATTTCTCATGCCATTATCAAGGAGAAACGTTTCGGCTTTGAGGAAGTGGCCTACTTGCTGCTTTCGGGACGCTTGCCGGACAAGGAAGAACTGCTTTCTTTCCGTGAACTGATTAACGACAACATGCCGTTGGAGCAGAAGACGAAAATGAATATTATCGAATTGGAAGGAAGCAATATTATGAATATTTTGTCGCGCAGCGTGCTCGAGATGTACCGTTTTGATGCGAATGCGGACGATACCTCCAGAGACAACCTAATGCGCCAAAGTATTGAGCTGATTTCGAAGTTTCCCACTATCATTGCATACGCTTATAATATGCTTCGTCATGCTACTTTCGGGCGTTCTCTGCATATCCGCCATCCGCAGGAAAAGCTTTCTATTGCCGAAAATTTCTTATATATGCTGAAGAAGGACTATACCGAATTGGATGCTCGCACACTCGACTTGTTATTGATTCTTCAGGCAGAGCACGGTGGAGGTAACAACTCTACCTTTACGGTCCGTGTCACTTCCTCTACCGGAACGGATACCTACTCGGCCATCGCTGCCGGTATCGGTTCGTTGAAAGGTCCGCTTCATGGAGGAGCGAATATCCAAGTGGCGGATATGTTCCACCACTTGAAAGAAAATATCAAAGATTGGACGAATGTGGATGAGATAGATACTTATTTCACTCGTATGTTGAACAAGGAAGTGTACAATAAAACCGGACTTATCTATGGTATCGGTCATGCTGTCTACACCATTTCCGATCCACGTGCACTTCTGCTGAAGGAGCTTGCCCGTGACCTTGCCCGTGAGAAGGGCAGAGAGAGTGAGTTTGCTTTCCTCGAACTGCTGGAAGAACGTGCTATCGCTACTTTCGGACGTGTGAAGAACAATGGAAAGACAGTATCCAGCAATATTGATTTCTATTCCGGTTTTGTGTACGAAATGATCGGACTGCCGCAGGAAATTTTCACTCCTTTGTTCGCAATGGCTCGTATTGTCGGCTGGTGTGCACACCGTAATGAGGAACTGACCTTTGACGGAAAACGTATTATTCGTCCTGCTTATAAGAACGTTCTTGAGGAACTGGCCTATGTTCCGATCAAGAAACGCTGATCCGCATCGATCCTTTTTCTATATAATGTAAAATGTTCCCCGAATAGATATTGAGTCTCGATTCTGTTCGGGGAACGGTGTGAATGAAAACAATACTTCCGCTAACGTTTTTTTATTCGGTAGAATAGATTAACTTTGCCAATACATCTATAAAAGTCAGTTGGATTATGAGTCAAGTGAAAAGAATACCTTACGGAATATCGGATTTTAACCAATTGAGAAGTGATAATTGTTATTTGGTAGATAAGACCAGGTATCTGCCGCTGATTGAGCAAATGCCCAATTATTTGTTTCTTATTCGTCCGAGACGATTCGGGAAAAGTCTTTTCTTAAGCATGATGCGTACTTATTACGATATATTGCAGCGGGACAACTTCGACAAGTATTTTGGCGATTTATGGATTGGCACGCATCCCACTGAAGAACGCAATCGTTTTCAGGTTCTTTATTTCGATTTTTCCAAAGCCGGTTGTTCAGGCGTAGGCGACGGGTTGATGACGAGTTTTAATGAGTATTGCGGTTTGGTCATTGATAAGTTTGCCCAGCAATATGCCTCATTCTACAATGATGATTTTGAATCGAGAGTATTGAGCATTGAGAATCCGAAAGCTAAACTGGCTTATATTGAATTGGAAGCAAAGGAAAAGGGATATCCTTTGTATCTGATAATTGACGAATATGATAACTTCACGAATGTCATATTGAGCGAACACGGTCAGAAAATGTTTCATGGTCTGGCACACGCCAGTGGATTTTATCGGGAATATTTCAAGCAATATAAGGGAATGTTCAACCGCATTTTCCTGATGGGAGTTAGTCCGGTCACACTGGACGATTGGTCTAGTGGATATAATATAGATTGGAATATATCGACTGATGAAACATTTAATGCTATGATGGGGTTCAGTGAAACGGAAGTACGTGAGATGTTTACTTATTATAAATCAAATGGTTTGTTGACCGGTGAGGTGGAAGCGATGATATCGGAGATGAAGCCGTGGTATGATAATTATTGCTTTGCACGGATGAGCTTGAATGATGATAGAGTTTTTAATTGCGACATGACGTTATACTATTTGCGTAGCCAGATTGACTTTCATCGTTCTCCCGAAGACATGGTAGATAAAAATATTCGTACCGATTACAGTAAACTGAAGATGCTTGCCCGTATCGATCATGACAGTAGCCGTGAAGGAAGTCGTATGAGCACGATTGAGGAGATCGCTGCAAAAGGAGAGATTCTGGTGAACCTTCACACTTCATTTCCGGCGGAGAGGATAGTGGATATTGATAATTTTCGTAGCCTGCTCTATTATTACGGATTGCTTACAATTTGCGGCACACGTGGTGACCGGCTGCGGATGTGCATCCCCAATCATTGTGTACGCGAGCAATATTTCGGTTTCCTGCGTGATTATTATCAACAGATTCATCCGTTAAATCTTTCTCATTTGAAAGACCAGATAGACGATTTGGTTTACGACGGTCATTGGAAACCGTTCTTTGAGTCCATAGCCGGTGCTTATCATGAGAATTCCTCTATACGCGACGGAATGGAAGGGGAAAGAAACCTGCAAGGTTTCCTCAAGGCCTATCTGGCACTTGCTTCCTATTATCTGGTAGAGCCTGAGCTGGAGATGAATTATGGTTACTGTGACTTTTTCCTTCTGCCTGACAAGCAGCGTTATCCAGATATAGAGCACAGTTATATTCTGGAGTTGAAATACGCGGCACGTACTGCTACCGATGCGGAACTTGCGGCACAAGCAGAGGAAGGGCGCAGGCAGTTGCATCAATATAGTGAAGATAAAATAGCTCGCCAATTGGCGAAAGGCACAACTCTTCATCGTTTACTTCTTCAATTCCGGGGATGGGAGATGCTGAGATGCGAGGAAATATAGAATTGGAAATAATAACATAATTAACATTTCGAATAGCTCCCTCGTCTCCTCTTATGGAGAAAAGAGCGTTCTTGGTGTCAAGGAAAGGCGGTTTCTGCCTACCAAGAAAGGCGTTTTAACATCGTGTTAAAACGCCTTTTCTCTATTTGATAACTTGCCCTTTGTATGCTGGTGTAAATCAGTGAATTATGTGCAATCGTTGCCCGCGAGTCCTTCGATGGTAAATTCTTGAATCCAAAGTGTAGTTGTTATTTTGGTAAGTTTAATATTTAAAAGACATTTTGTGTGGCTATTATTTTCATTTTTGCTATTTTTGTGCATTACAAAAGAACTTCAATATGAATTTAGCAGCTTTTAATCTGTTTTTGGGTGTAATGAGCTTGATTGCCCTGATTGTTTTTGTCGCTCTCTACTTCGTGAAAGCAGGATACGGAATCTTCCGCACGTCTTCGTGGGGAGCGGCTATTTCAAACAAACTGGCTTGGATACTGATGGAAGCTCCGGTCTTCCTCGTGATGTGCGTGATGTGGATGTATTCGGAACGCCGCTTTGAGCCGGTGATATTGACCTTCTTTTTATTCTTCCAACTACATTATTTTCAACGGGCTTTCATTTTCCCTTTGTTATTGAAAGGAAAAAGTAAAATGCCGTTGGTCATCATGTCAATGGGAATCCTTTTCAATCTGTTGAATGGATATATGCAAGGAGAATGGATTTTCTACCTTGCCCCCGCAACGATGTACCAGTCCGATTGGTTCACCTCCCCGTACTTTATAATAGGTACTTTGCTGTTTTTCACGGGTATGCTGGTGAACTGGTCGTCCGATTATATCATCCGCCATTTGCGTAAACCGGGAGACACACGGCATTATCTGCCACAGAAAGGCATGTACCGCTATGTGACTTCCGCCAATTATTTCGGTGAAATCGTAGAATGGGCAGGCTGGGCAATTCTTACCTGTTCGCTTTCCGGACTTGTTTTCCTTTGGTGGACGATTGCAAACCTCGTTCCGCGAGCCGACGCCATCTGGAAACGTTATCGCGAGGAATTCGGCGACGCGGTAGGCACACGGAAGCGGGTGTTTCCTTTTCTCTACTAGGAGATTTTTTTATCACGAATTGAATTAAGACTAGAATTAAGACTTGAATAAATATAAACTACTATGGAATCTAAACTTTTCACTCCGGTCACTTTCGGCCCTTTGACGTTGCGGAACAGGACGATACGTTCGGCAGCGTTTGAAAGTATGTGTCCGGGCAATACTCCCTCGCAGATGCTATTGGATTACCACCGCTCGGTTGCTGCGGGAGGAGTGGGGATGACTACCGTAGCTTATGCCGCCGTGACGCAAAGCGGGCTCTCTTTCGATCGTCAGTTATGGATGCGTCCGTCCATAATTTCCCGTTTGAATGAATTGACAAAAGCCGTGCACGATGAGGGTGCTGCGGTAGGTATCCAGATAGGGCATTGCGGAAATATGTCCCACAAAAAGATTTGCGGTGTCACGCCTATATCCGCTTCTTCTGGTTTTAACCTCTATTCGCCTACGTTTGTGCGTGGAATGGAACAGGAAGAACTTCCGGAAATGGCACAGGCTTACGGAAACGCTGTCAACTTGGCACGAGAAGCGGGGTTTGATGCGGTGGAAGTGCATGCCGGACACGGTTATTTAATCAGCCAATTCCTCTCACCTTACACCAACCATCGCAAAGACGAGTTCGGAGGCTCGCTGGAGAACCGGATGCGTTTTATGGATCTGGTGATGGAAGAGGTGATGAAAGCGGCGGGTAATGACATGGCGGTGATTGTCAAAATGAATATGCGCGACGGTTTCAAAGGCGGAATGGAAATAGACGAATCCATTCAGGTGGCGAAGCGGCTTCTGGAGCTGGGTGCTCACGGACTAGTGCTGAGTGGAGGCTTTGTCAGCAAAGCCCCGATGTATGTGATGCGGGGAGCGATGCCGATTCGCTCGATGGCGCACTACATGGACTGTTGGTGGCTGAAATACGGCGTCCGGATGTTCGGAAAATGGATGATTCCGTCCGTACCTTTTGAAGAGGCTTATTTCCTGAAAGACGCCTTAAAGTTCCGGGAAGCTCTTCCGGAAGCTCCCTTGATTTATGTTGGCGGACTCGTTGCCCGTCAGAAGATAGATGAAGTGCTCGATGCGGGCTTTGAAGCTGTGCAGATGGGACGTGCCTTACTCAACGAACCTGGATTTGTGAACCGGATGAAGCAGGAGGAGCAGGCCCGTTGCAGCTGTGGACACAGTAATTACTGCATAGGCCGTATGTATTCGATAGAAATGGCTTGCCATCAACATTTAAAAGAAACGTTACCTCCTTGTCTGCAAAAGGAGATTGAAAAATTGGAAAAGAAATGAATGATATAAAATGGGCTATCATTACCGGTGCGGACGGAGGGATGGGAACGGAAATCACACGTGCCGTTGCCAAAGCCGGTTATCAGGTAATAATGGCTTGTTACAACCCCCAAAAGGCGGAGACTGTCCGCGCTTGTTTGATTGAAGAAACCGGGAACCCGAATCTGGAAGTTATGGCTCTTGATTTGGCTTCCATGCAATCCGTAGCTTCTTTTGCCGACCGGATATTAGAACGTAACCTTCCTGTTTCTCTGCTGATGAATAATGCGGGAACGATGGAAACGGGACTTCATATTACCGTAGATGGGTTTGAGCGAACGGTTAGCGTGAATTATGTAGGACCTTATCTGCTTACCCGGAAACTGATTCCTGCGATGGTGCGTGGTGCGCGAATTGTAAACATGGTGTCTTGCACTTATGCGATCGGGCGTATTGAACTTCCCGATTTCTTTCACAGAGGCAAGGTCGGAGAATTTTGGAGAATTCCCGTTTACAGCAATACGAAACTGGCTTTATTGTTGTTTACCATTGAACTGTCCAAGCTACTCCGTGATAAAGGAATTACCGTCAATGCTGCCGATCCGGGCATTGTCTCTACTAATATTATTACTATGCATAAGTGGTTTGACCCGCTGACGGATATTTTCTTCCGGCCTTTTATTCGCAAGCCCGCACAAGGGGCTTCCACCGCTATCGGTTTGTTGTTGGATGAGAAAGAAGCCGGAGTGACGGGGCAACTGTATGTTAGCAATCGTCGGAAAAAATTATCGGATAAATACGTTCATCACGTGCAGAGGGAGCTACTGTGGGAAGTCACGGAACGTTCGTTGGCACGATGGATTTCTTCCTAAGAGGAAAAAAGGAAACGCGGATTAACGCGGATTTGCACAAAGAAAGATTAAATTCTATTTGCGTTATCCGCGTTAATCCGCGTTTTATTTATTATTCCGAGTCTTAGATAGAAAGCTCTTTCAATACATTCACAAGATCTCTTTTTATCGGCTTGTCATTTTTAATCGCTTTGCTGAACGGTACGTAAACAATTTCGTCATGTTCGATACCGATCATTACGTTACGTTGGTCTTCCATGATAGCGTCGATAGCGGCAGCCCCAAGTCGGCTTGCCAAAATACGGTCGTGAGCAGTCGGGCTACCTCCGCGTTGCAAGTGTCCCAAAATCGTTACACGTACGTCGTATTGCGGGTATTCATTCTTTACACGTTCGGCATAGTGCATCGCTCCTCCGGTCAGTTCGCTTTCCGCCACTAGTACGATACTACTATTCTTCGATTTGCGGAATCCGTTCTTGATAAACTCTTCCAATTGGTCGACTTCCGTACTGAACTCCGGAATGATGGCGGCTTCGGCTCCCGAAGCGATTGCTCCGTTCAGCGCAAGGAAACCTGCGTCGCGTCCCATTACTTCGACGAAGAACAAACGTTCGTGCGAGGTTGCCGTGTCGCGAATTTTATCCACAGCGTCCAGAATCGTATTCAATGCCGTGTCATATCCGATAGTGGTATCCGTGCCATAAAGGTCGTTGTCGATTGTTCCCGGAAGTCCGATGCAAGGAATATCAAACTCCTGTGCAAAAATGCGTGCCCCCGTCAACGAGCCGTCTCCACCGATGACTACCAAAGCGTCAATACCTTCTTTTTTCATGTTATCGTAGGCTAGTTGACGTCCTTCCGGAGTGGTAAACTCCTTGCAGCGCGCTGTTTTCAGGATAGTACCGCCCAGTTGGATGATATTACTTACGTTCTGACTTTTGAACTCTTTGATTTCGCCTGTCACAAGGCCCTTGTACCCTCTATATATACCTTTAACTTGCAATCCGTTGTAGATGGCCGCACGTGTCACCGCACGTATAGCTGCGTTCATTCCGGGGGCGTCACCTCCGGAAGTCAAGATTCCGATACACTTAACTGTTCCCATAACACAATCTTTTCATTAATTAGTTTGACGTGGCAAATGTACAATAAAAAGTTGAAAGCAATGGTTATGAAGTTTCTTTTCGTATGAAGAAAACATTAAAAATGTTCAAATTGCAGCTATTTGCTTTCTTCTATAAGCGACTGAATGTGGTTATATATTTTTTCCATCAGCCATTTGGGGGTGGAGGTAGCTCCGCAAACACCGATTGACTGTACATTTTGGAGTAGGGAAGGGTCTATTTCCTTTTCATTGTCAATTAAATGTGAATTGGCGTTCACTTTCAGGCACTCTTCAAACAACATCTTTCCATTTGAACTTTTCTTCCCGCTGACGAAAAATATCAGATCGTGTGTGGCCGCAAACTCCCTTAACTTGGGCATACGGTTTGCCACCTGGCGACAAATCGTATCGTAGTATTCGAATGTCGCTTCCGGTGAAATATTCTGTTTGATATACGCTACAATTTCCTGAAACTCATCCAGCGACTTGGTGGTCTGCGAGAAGAGACGGATACTTTTATTCAAGTCCAGCTTCTTTACTTCCTCTGCCTTCTCGATGACAATCGCTTTCCCGTCGGTTTGTCCCACTAGTCCCAGCACCTCCGCATGACCGTTTTTGCCATAAATCACAATCTGCTTTTCATCGTTGGCGGCGTCTTGCAGAAACTCCTGTTTGATACGTTTTTGCAAGCGCAACACCACCGGGCAAGTCGCGTCGATGATTTCTATATTATTCTCGCGGGCGATCATATAAGTTTCAGGCGGTTCTCCGTGCGCGCGGAGCAGTACTTTTGCATTCCGCAACTGCTTGAATTCCTCCCTGTTGATGGTGATTAATCCCATCGTTTTAAGTCTTTCCACCTCTCGGCTGTTGTGAACGATGTCTCCGAGACAATAAAGTGTTTCTCCTTTTGCCAATTCCTCCTCTGCCTTGTTGATGGCCGTCACCACACCGAAGCAGAAGCCGGAACCTTCGTCAATCTCTACCTTAATCATAATTTGCGGTCGTTATCTGCGGTTATTGAATGCCACTTACTTTGTTGAACTGTTCAAACAGCCATTCTTTCTGCTGCTCGATTGTCAGGTTCGTATTATCCAGCAGCAGAGCGTCCTCTGCTTTCCGCAATGGGCTGACGTCCCGATGCTGGTCGATATAATCCCGTTGTTTCACGTTCTCCAGAATCTCGTCGAAGCTGGCTTCCTGGCCTTTCGTCTTCAACTCGTCGTAACGGCGTTGGGCACGGATCTCGGGTGTGGCGGTTACGAAAATTTTCAACTCGGCTTCCGGGAAAACGGTCGTTCCGATGTCACGTCCGTCCATCACAATGCCTTTTTCCTTTCCCATTGCCTGTTGCTGCGCTACCATTTCTGTGCGTACGAAATCGAGTGCGCTGATGGGACTGACTTTAGACGACACCTCCATCGTCCGGATTCTGTTCTCCACATTTACACCGTTGAGGTACGTGTCCGGCCGTCCGGTCGCCGGATTCAGGCGGAATGAAATACGGATGTTTCTGATTTCTTTTCTCAGCTTTTCCGTGTCGATGTCATTCCCGTCGAAAATGCCGTTTTCTATACTATATAAGGTGACCGCGCGATACATAGCTCCGCTGTCAATGTAAATGTATCCTACTTCGCGGGCAAGGTCTTTGGCCATTGTACTTTTTCCGCAAGAAGAGAAACCGTCGATTGCTATTGTTATCTTTTTCATATTCAGTTCTTCTGATTTGTCCGCCAAAGATACATTTATTTTGAAAATCAACCATGCATTTGCCGTTAAAAGGAGCCGGATAAGTCCGAAAGAATTAAAAAAGTTAAAAAGCCGGATAAAAAGAAGGGAAGAGGTGGACGGTTATCTGAAAATGTACTATATTTGCCCAGAGACACATAGGAAGACACTTTTTTTATTAATCATTATATTAATTATTTTATGGAAGTTAAAAAATCACCCAAAGCAGACCTGGAAGGCAAGAAGTCTACATGGCTGCTCGTTGGTTACGTGGTAGTGTTGGCTTTCATGTTCGTGGCGTTCGAATGGACCCAGCGTGACGTGAAAATTGATACAAGCCAGGCAGTAGCTGACGTTGTGTTTGAAGAGGAAATCATTCCTATCACCGAGACCCCTGAACAACAAGCTCCACCACCACCCGAAGCTCCGAAGGTGGCTGAATTGCTGGAAATTGTCGACGATAAAGCCGAAATTGATGAAACAACTACCATTATCAACGAAGATAATGTGGCTCCGGTAGAAGTAAAATACGTTCCGGTGCAAGTAGTTGAAGAAGAGCCGGAAGAACAGACTATCTTTGAAGTTGTAGAAAACATGCCGGATTTCCCCGGCGGTCAGGCAGCTTTGATGCAATATCTGGCTAAAAACATCAAATATCCGACTATTGCTCAGGAAAACGGAACTCAAGGACGTGTTATCGTACAGTTCGTTGTCAACAAGGACGGTAGTATTGTAGACGCAAAAGTAGTACGTAGCGTTGACCCGTACTTGGACAAGGAAGCCCTCCGTGTGATTAACACCATGCCGAAGTGGAAACCAGGTATGCAGCGCGGAAAACCGGTACGTGTTAAATTTACAGTTCCTGTAATGTTCAGATTGCAGTAATTTGTAACACAATAATTTGGGAGGCTGCTTTCGGCAGCCTCTTTTCATTCATTAAATATTTTCTCCATCCTCATGTATACAGCTTCTCAACTACTTGATAAAATAAATAAATATATTGCAGATATCCAATTTACCCGGACACCGAAAGGACTTTATGAACCGATCGAATATACTCTTTCTCTGGGTGGGAAGCGGATACGCCCCGTATTAATGTTGATGGCGTACAATTTGTATCGGGAGGATGTTGCTTCTATCTATGAGCCGGCTACTGCTATCGAGGTGTACCACAACCACACGTTGTTGCATGATGATTTGATGGACCGTTCGGATATGCGTAGGGGAAAACCGACCGTGCACAAAGTCTGGAATGATAACACGGCTGTGCTGTCGGGAGACGCTATGCTGATTCTGGCATTCCGCTATATGACGGCTTGCCCGGCGGAACACTTGAAAGAGGTGATGGAGCTGTTCAGCCTGACTATGCTTGAGATTTGCGAGGGACAGCAGCTGGACATGGAATTTGAATCCCGCGGTGATGTGACGGAAGACGAGTATATTGAAATGATCCGCCTGAAAACAGCGGTGCTGCTTGCGGGCAGTCTTAAGATTGGCGCTATCTTGGCGGGGGCGACTGCCGAAGATGCGGAAAATCTATATAAATTCGGAATGCAGATAGGCGTTGCATTCCAGTTGCAAGATGACCTGTTGGACGTTTATGGAGATCCGGAAGTGTTCGGAAAGAAAATAGGCGGAGACATCCTGTGCAACAAAAAAACATATATGCTCATCAAGGCATTGGATCGTGCGGATGCGAAACAGAGGGAGGAACTGAACCGTTGGCTGAATGCGGAAACTTGTCAGCCGGCCGAGAAAATAAAAGCGGTGACTGAACTGTATAACCAACTGGACATTCGTAGTGTCTGCGAAAACAAAATGCGCGGCTATTACACGCTTGCTATGGAAAGCCTTGCCGCAGTGGGAGTGGCTGAGGAAAGAAAAAAAGAACTGAAGAACCTGGTGAAATTGTTAATGTACCGTGAAATGTAGCTAAGTCCTTGAAGCATGCCTTATAGACGATTACCAAATACAGATCAAGCGAGAGTTCGGGCGCTGAAAGCGGCGGTCGAAAAAGGGGATGTATATAATGTACGCGATTTGGCTATTTCATTAAAGACGCTGTTCGAGGCACGTAACTTCCTGCAGAGGTTCGAGGCTGCGCAAATTTACTATACGCAATGTTACGAGAATCAGTCTCGGGCTAGTCGCAAGCACCAGGCAAATGTGAAAACCGCCCGGTTGTATATTTCTCATTTTATCCAAGTGCTCAATTTGGCTGTGCTTCGTGACGAGATAAAAGCGGTACACAAAAAACTGTACGATCTGCCCGATGCCAATGTTGTGCCCGATCTGTTGAGTGAGGCTTCGTTGGTGGAGTGGGGGAAGAAAATCATTGAAGGCGAGCAACGCCGGACAGGACAGGGCGGTATACCTATTTATAACCCGACCATTGCACGTGTAAAAGTGCATTACGATATTTTTCTGGACAGTTATGAACGGCAAAAGAATTATCAGGCATTGATCAACCGTAGTCTTGATGAGCTGTCCTCTATGCGTGAGCGTGCCGATGAACTGATTCTGGATATCTGGAATCAGGTAGAAGCGAAATATCAAGACGTTACTCCAAACGAGGATCGTTTGGATAAGTGCCGTGATTATGGACTGATATATTATTACCGTTCCAGCGAGAAAGTAAAAGAAGAAAATTAGTTATCATGTTGATAGACACCCATTCACACCTTTTCTTAGAAGAATTTGCCGAAGACTTGCCGCAAGTTATGGAGCGTGCGCGCCATGCCGGTGTCTCGTCTATTTTTATGCCCAATATTGACAGTACGACGATTGACGCTTTATTATCCGTTTGTGCGAAATATCCGGATCTTTGTTATCCGATGATTGGATTGCACCCTACTTCGGTGAATGAAACATATGAGCAGGAATTGGCAATTGTACGTGAACGTTTGTCGGCTCCCAATCATTTTGTGGCTATCGGTGAGATCGGTCTGGACCTCTATTGGGACCGGACTTTTCTGAAAGAGCAGCTTTTGGTCTTTGAAAGACAGATCGAATGGGCGCTTGAATATGAATTGCCGGTTGTTATTCATACGAGAGAAGCATTTGATTATATATATAAGGTAATGGAATCCTATAAGAAAACCGCGTTAAAAGGGATTTTCCATAGCTTTACCGGAACGCCGGAAGAAGCGGTTAGACTGCTGGAATTCGATGCTTTCATGCTGGGCATTAACGGAGTGGTCACTTTCAAAAAGTCGACGTTGCCGGAAACCCTGTTGGCCGTTCCTTTGGAGCGTATTGTGCTCGAAACCGACTCTCCTTATTTGACCCCCGTTCCGAATCGCGGGAAGAGAAATGAAAGCGCCAACGTGAAAGATACCCTTGCCAAAGTAGCGGAAATTTATCAGAAGAGCCTTGAATACGTGGCTCAGGTCACTTCTGAAAATGCGCTAAAAGTGTTCGGATTCCGCAAATAAGGTACGAAAGGTTTTAAATTATATTAATTTGCAGTATTTATTCGAGATAAAAAAGGGATAATGCTTCAAGAAAAGAAAAAAAAGGATACATTTGTAGCTGAAAATACAGAAAACCCATAGGGAGAGGTGCTCGAGTGGTTGAAGAGGCACGCCTGGAAAGCGTGTATACGCCAAAAGTGTAT
>ERZ791796.131-NODE-131-length-101715-cov-7.138737_pt1 | contig 101715 bp, 65 predicted proteins | sample MGYA00510311_ERZ791796 | MGnify/ENA primary metagenome ERZ791796 (study PRJEB30046, sample SAMN00792042) | human gut metagenome | study: EMG produced TPA metagenomics assembly of the A metagenome-wide association study of gut microbiota in type 2...
GGTGAACCCGCCACGAATGGGGATGAAAAGTGCGGCGGTGAGCAATAACAGCGCGAATGAGACATTTTGCCGACGATAGGGTATCTTTAAAGGTTTTCTTTCACGGATCAGTATGATATAAAAGATAGAATATAAAACAGCTGCATAGACCAACATTGCTAATATTCCCAATAAAACGAACCAGAAACTGACGCTTGCGATAGCATCTTTGGGTGAGGAGAAGAAATAGAAAATGGGGGTGGCGTCAAGACGGAATCCCCAGAAACCGTATAGACCGAGATCGACAATAAAGATACATGCCATGACAAATGCTATCAATCCGAAATAGACTTGCCGGATGCGGCGGAGTATAGACGAATCCGTCCAGGCGGAAGCGATAAGTATCAGGCCGGGAATGGCGGTGAGGTAGCCTGCGAGTGATAAATCCAAAGGTAAGCCGTGCCACATGACACTGAAATAATCACCGAAAGAAACATCGGCGTATAAATCATGGTAGTAGACCATGAAGACCGGCTTTTGAAGAACAAACAAGAGGACAAATAAAAAGTATGTCGTGAGAAATTGGATAATTCTCTTTTTCATAATGTGTAAACTTAAAATAATTGAACGGATACAAAGTTAGTATACTTTTCGTTATCTTTCTCATGATGTAATATAAAACATCTCTTTTTTTCCATATCTTTGTCGTGTGTGTGACAAAAATTAAGTAATGAAATGGCTAAGATTGCGAAGAAACTAACAGATTTAGTGGGGAATACTCCTCTGATGGAGCTTTCCGGTTATTGTGGAAAGTATGGTCTGGAACAAAATATTATTGCCAAACTGGAGGCTTTTAATCCGGCGGGAAGTGTGAAAGACAGGGTGGCTCTTTCGATGATTGAAGATGCGGAGGCACGTGGGGTATTGAAGCCCGGTGCAACGATAATCGAACCGACAAGCGGAAATACAGGTGTCGGACTGGCAATGGTCGCTACCATCAAAGGATATCACTTGATATTGACAATGCCTGAGACGATGAGTCTGGAACGGCGTAACCTGCTGAAAGCACTCGGTGCGGAAATTGTTCTGACAGACGGCTTGGGCGGAATGGCGGCTTCCATTGCAAAGGCTGAGGAATTGCGAGACAGTATTCCCGGTTCGGTGATTCTGCAACAATTTGAGAATCCTGCCAATGCGGCGGCGCATGAGCGTACGACAGGAGAAGAGATATGGCGGGATACAGATGGCGAAGTAGACGTTTTTGTTGCCGGAGTCGGTACCGGAGGAACGGTTTGCGGTGTAGCCCGTGCTTTAAAGAAACATAATCCCGATATTTATATCGTAGCGGTAGAACCGGCTGCGTCTCCTGTATTGGAAGGTGGACAGGCGGCTCCACACCGTATTCAGGGAATCGGGGCCAATTTCATTCCGAAACTTTATGATGCTTCTATGATAGACGAAGTTATCGGTGTGCCTGATGATGAAGCGATTCGTGCAGGGCGTGAACTATCGGCAACGGAAGGCTTGTTGGCCGGAATTTCTTCGGGGGCGGCTGTGTATGCAGCCCGTCAACTGGCACAGCGTCCGGAATTTAAAAACAAAAAGATAGTGGCGTTGTTACCTGATACGGGAGAGCGTTATTTGTCGACGGAATTGTTTGCATTTGACGCATATACGTTGGACTGATTTTGATTTATAAATACTAAAAAGACCTGAACCATGGTAAGAACGATTATTGCTTTACTTTTCTGTTTCCCGATTGCCTTGTATGCGCAAACTTATCAGCAATTGTCCGAAAGGGCTATTGATTGTATCGAAAAAGACAGTCTTCCACAAGCGGAAGAACTTTTGCTTCGTGCTTTGAAACTGGAACCGAAAAATGCGAAGAATGCGTTGCTTTTTTCCAATCTGGGATTGGTACAACGTCGTTTGGGAGAGTTTGATAAGGCACTCGAATCTTATTCTTTTGCCTTGAACTTTGCTCCATTGGCAGTTCCTATTTTGTTGGACCGTGCCGCCATCTATATGGAGATGGGAAAGACAGATCGCGCTTATACGGATTATTGTCAGGTGCTTGACGGGGATAAGCAGAATAAGGAAGCCTTATTGATGCGTGCATATATTTATGTACTCCGCAGGGATTATCCGGCTGCCCGTATTGATTATAATCGTTTATTGGAACTTGACCCGCAGAGTTATAGCGGTCGGCTGGGATTGGCTACGTTGGAGCAGAAAGAAGGAAAGTTCCGTGAAGCTCTTGCCATTCTGAATAAGATGATTGTGGAATATCCTGAGGATGCGACACTGTATATAGCCCGTGCCGATGTGGAGCGTGACATGAAACATGAAGATTTGGCACTGGTTGATTTGGAGGAAGCGATCCGGTTGGATGCTTCGTCGGCTGATGCTTATTTGTTGCGTGGAAATATCTATCTGGTACAGAAAAAAAAGGCATTGGCAAAATCGGACTTTGAGAAAGCCATTTCGCTGGGAGTACCTCCTGCCGATTTACACGAGCAGTTGAAACAATGTAGATAACCATTTCAATTTCGATACTTATTCCCTGCCATCGTGTGATTGGCGGTAACTGTGCTTTGACCGGTTATGCGGGTAGGCTGCCGGCAAAAAAGACTTTACTGGATTTGGAGTCGGATGTCAGGTAAACTGCCGGATTAGGTTGACGAAATCTTTACCATACTTTTTCTTCTTATATTCTCCGATACCGCTGATAGATCCGAAATCTTCAATGGTGGTAGGTCGTGAAATGCTGAGCAGATGTAATACTTTGTCCGACAATACGATATAGGCGGGCAGACCTTCCTGATCAGCTAATTGTTTTCTTAATCCGCGCAGTGCTTCGAATAAATCTTCGTTTTCGCCGCCTGCCAGGCCGAAAGGAAGTTCTTTGGCTACCACTACTTTCTTCTTTTTCCCTTTTCGTGTGGCGGTCTCTTCATGACGGATAACTGCCAATGTGGCTTTTGCTCTCCCAAAAAGAATGTCACTCCCGCTGGGCGTGATTTTCAGATGGTTGTTCTCGTTATAAGCTATTTCAAAATAGCCGAGTTGCAACATCTGAAGAAGGTAATCTTGCCAATCGCGAGGGGGAATATCACGTCCGACACCGAATGTCTTGAGTTCTTGGTACCCTTTTGCTGTCACCTCTGCCGAATAGCTTCCCCGCAGAATGTCGATCAGAAGCCCTGTCCCGATCTGTTGTTCCGCACGTGCAATGGCGCTTAGTGCTTTTTGTACAATGACCGTCCCGTCAAAACGTTGGGGGGGATTCTTGCAGACATCACAATTTCCGCAGTCCTCTGTGGCTGTCTCTCCGAAATAGCTCAATAAGATGCGTCTCCGGCAGATGTCAGCTTCCGCATATTGTTGCATTCGTTGAAGTTTCTCAAGGTTGATCTTTTGTTGGCTACTTTCCGATGCAAATTTGGTCAGTAGTATCAGATCGCCTAATGAATAGAATAATACAGTATCGCTGGGCAGGCCATCCCGTCCGGCACGTCCGATTTCCTGATAAAAGCTTTCTATACTTTTGGGCAGATTATAGTGAATCACCCAGCGTACATTCGATTTGTCGATTCCCATACCGAAAGCGATGGTGGCACACACTACCTGAATGCGGTCGTTGATGAAATCATCTTGTGTCTCGTCACGTTGCTGTGCGGATAAACCGGCATGATAGACCCCACAACGGATACCTTGCTTTAGCAGCATTTGGGCTACTGTTTCTGTCTTGCTGCGGCTCATGCAGTAGATGATTCCGCTTTCTTTTCCATGTCGTTGGATGAATTCTATGATGGCTTTATTTTTTTCTTTCGCCTGAAATCCCCGTTTGACTGTCAGGCTGATGTTGGGGCGGTCGAAAGAAGAAATAAACGTACGTGGTCGGATAAGATGTAGCTGACGGATGATATCTTCGCGGGTGATTTTATCCGCAGTGGCGGTTAAAGCGATGATGGGCACTTGTGGGAATTGTTGATGGAGGACTCCCATCTGTGTATACTCCGGACGAAAATCGTGTCCCCATTGAGAGATACAATGAGCCTCGTCTATGGCAAATAGAGAAATGTTCATATCCCGTAGCAGGTAATCTTTTTCCGCCAACAACTTTTCAGGAGAAATATAAAGCAGTTTCAGCTTCCCCGCAACGCAGGAACGCCGTAAATTGGCATTTTCCGTTTCGTCATTACTGCTATTCAGGGCTCCGGCGGCAATGCCGTTTGCCTGTAACGCTTCCACTTGATCTTTCATGAGTGAGATAAGCGGAGAAACCACGATGGCAGTACCTTCGCTGAGCAAAGCAGGCAATTGATAACAGATGGATTTTCCTCCACCTGTGGGCATTAGAACCAGTGCATCCTGTTTATTCAGAATGTGCCGGATGATTTCTTCTTGTAGCGGACGGAAACTGTCGTATCCGAAATATGTTTTTAGGGTTTCTCTCATTGGGCGTTCATTTAAACTTGTTGCAAAGGTACATTTTTATTCGTCAATTATGATAATGAGTGGATTTCAGTTTCCGATATGAAACATAAAAAGGTTAAAGTTTCTTATTATTCGAGCTTAATCCCTCTTTTTCAAGACTTTTGATTGTTTATTCAGAAAAAAAACGCACAAAATAATTGTGTGTTTAAAAAAAAAGTAAGACATTTGTAACATGTAACGTTGCGAGTATGCAACTTACTAACAAATGAACAAACCCTAACCAGTTAATTCAATGAGTGATTTAGAGAACAAAACATCGGAAGAAACTCCGAAAAAACGCCCTTACAATTTGAGGGAGAAGAAAGAAAAGAAGGCTGCATATAGGTCGTTAATCAGACCGGAATTGGCAGATGAGTTGTATGACAAGATCTTGAATATCATAGTCGTACAGAAAAAGTACAAGGATCCTGATTATTCAGCAAAAGACTTGGCGAAAGAATTGAAAACGAATACTCGTTACCTTTCTGCAGTAGTGAACTCACGTTTCGGTATGAATTATTCTTGTTTGTTGAACGAATACAGAGTGAAAGATGCTTTGCATTTATTGACTGACAAACGTTATGCCGATAAGAATGTGGAAGAAATTAGTGCCATGGTTGGTTTCGCAAATCGTCAATCTTTTTATGCCGCATTCTACAAGAATATAGGTGAGACTCCTAACGGATACCGCAAGAAACATTTGGAAAGCAAAAAGTAATAGCGTGTTCCGGAATTAGCCAAAAGGAATTACCTCTAAATGAGAATGTTTGGAGATAATTCCTTTTCTCATTTTAATTGATCAACACTAGCATTATGAAGAAACATCTTATTTCAATGACTATTGCCGCCACGCTTTTGACGTCGTGCGGAGGAAGTAAAACAACAACTGCTGATGCAGAAAAATTTGATTATACAGTGGAACAATTTGCTGATTTACAGATTTTGCGTTACAAGGTTCCCGGATTCGAGGAACTGACGCTGAAACAGAAAGAACTGATTTATTACCTGACACAGGCTGCTTTGGAAGGAAGGGATATTCTGTTCGACCAGAATGGAAAATACAATTTGAGAATCCGTCGGATGCTCGAAGCGGTATATACGAATTATCAGGGGGATAAGACAACTTCTGACTTTAAGAACATGGAGATTTACTTGAAAAGAGTATGGTTCTCCAATGGTATTCATCATCATTATGGCTCGGAGAAATTTGTACCGAATTTCTCACAGGACTTTTTGAAACAAGCTGTGCTTGCCCTCGATGCCAAGCAGCTTCCGCTTGCAGAGGGGCAGACTGCCGAACAGCTTTGTGATGAGTTGTTCCCCGTGATCTTTGATCCGGCTATTATGCCGAAACGGGTGAATCAGGCGGATGGTGAGGATCTTGTGCTGACTTCGGCTTGTAACTATTACGATGGGGTGACGCAACAGGAAGCGGAGGCTTTCTACGGAGCGATGAAAGATCCGAAAGATGAGACTCCCATTTCTTATGGCTTGAATAGCCGTCTGGTAAAAGAGAATGGAAAGTTGCAGGAGAAAGTATGGAAAGTCGGCGGGCTTTATACACAGGCTATTGAGAAGATTGTGTATTGGCTGAAGAAAGCGGAAGCGGTGGCTGAGAATGATGCACAGAAAGCTGTGATTGCCCAACTGATTCAGTTCTATGAGACCGGTAGCCTGAAAGATTTTGATGAATATGCTATTCTTTGGGTGAAAGACCTTGACTCGCGAATTGATTTTGTGAATGGATTTACAGAAAGTTATGGAGATCCGTTAGGCATGAAAGCGAGCTGGGAATCTTTGGTCAACTTCAAAGACCTGGAAGCTACTCGCCGTACGGAAATTATCAGCAGCAATGCCCAATGGTTCGAGGATCATTCTCCGGTGGACAAGTCTTTCAAGAAAGATGAAGTGAAGGGTGTATCGGCTAAGGTGATTACCGCCGCTATCCTTGCCGGTGATCTCTATCCGTCAACTGCTATCGGTATCAATCTTCCGAATGCCAACTGGATTCGTGCGCATCACGGTTCTAAATCGGTGACTATCGGTAACATTACGGACGCTTACAATAAGGCGGCTCATGGAAACGGGTTTAATGAGGAATTCGTTTATAGCGATACGGAAAGACAGCTGATCGACGCTTATTCCGATCTGACCGACGAACTTCACACGGATTTGCATGAGTGTCTGGGACATGGTTCCGGGAAGTTGCTTCCGGGAGTAGATCCTGATGCGTTGAAGGCTTACGGCTCTACGATTGAAGAAGCCCGTGCCGACTTGTTCGGATTGTACTATGTGGCCGATCCGAAATTGGTGGAACTGAAACTTCTTTCCTCTCCGGAAGCTTATAAAGCTCAATATTACACGTATCTGATGAATGGTCTGATGACTCAGTTGGTACGTATCGAACCGGGAAACAATGTGGAGGAAGCTCATATGCGTAACCGTCAGTTAATAGCCCGTTGGGTATATGAAAAAGGAGCTGCCGATAAAGTGGTGGAATTGGTGAAGAAGGATGGAAAGACGTATGTGGTCATCAACGATTATCCGAAGGTACGCGAACTTTTCGGTGAGTTATTGGCTGAGATCCAGCGTATCAAGTCGACCGGTGATTTTGAAGGTGCCCGTTCATTGGTAGAGAATTATGCGGTGAAAGTAGATCCGACTTTGCATGCTGAGATACTGGAACGCTATAAGAAGTTGAATCTGGCTCCTTACAAAGGTTTTGTGAATCCTAAATATGAACTGGTGACGGATGAAAACGGTAACATTACGGATGTCACCGTATCATACGACGAGGGTTATGCAGAACAGATGTTGCGTTACAGCACCGAAAACTCTCCGCTGCCTTCGGTAAACAAATAATCTGAAATGGATATTAAAGAACAACTGAAAGATATCAAGACACAGCTCCGTCTCTCTATGAACGGGGCTGTGTCCCAAAGTATGCGTGAAAAGGGGCTGGTATACAAACTGAATTTTGGTGTCGAACTGCCCCGTATCAAAATGATCGCAGGGAATTACGAGAAGAATCACGACTTGGCGCAGGCCTTGTGGAAAGAAGATATCCGCGAATGTAAAATATTGGCCGGACTGTTGCAGCCGATTGATACTTTTTATCCTGAGATAGCCGATATTTGGGTAGAGGATATCCGGAATATAGAGATTGCGGAACTGACGTGTATGAATCTTTTTCAGAATCTGCCGTATGCCCCTGCCAAGTCTTTCCACTGGATAGCCGATGAACGGGAATATATACAGACTTGTGGATTCTTGACTGCTGCCCGGCTTCTGATGAAAAAGGGAGATATGACTGAACGGGCTGCCGGTGAGTTGCTTGACCAGTCTATTTGTGCCGTTCACTCCGAAAGTTATCATGTACGCAATGCTGCTTTGCTGGTGATTCGTAAATATATGCAGCACAACGAAGAGAATGCTTTCCGGGTATGTCGGTTGGTAGAAGGAATGGCCGATTCCAATATGGAAGGAGAGCAAATGCTTTATAATATGGTAAAGGCGGAGATGGAATAATAAGCCTGTGTACTTTTAATTGGTATATTGGCATAGGAGCAAATTGATAATTTATTAAAATCCTTTTGCGTTCCGCAAAAAAGGCTTAACTTTGTTCGCGCTAATTCTGGCTGATGATGGAAACTCAAAACGTGAAAGATACAGTAAGGCAGATATTCACGGAATATCTCACGGCGAACGGGCATCGTAAGACTCCTGAACGCTACGCCATACTCGATACTATCTATTCTATTGACGGCCATTTCGATATAGATATGCTCTATTCGCGGATGATGGACCAGGAGAATTTCCGGGTGAGCCGGGCGACTCTCTACAATACTATTATCCTTCTTATCAATGCGCGGCTGGTTATCAAGCACCAGTTCGGCACTTCCTCCCAATACGAAAAATCATATAATCGCGAGACACATCATCACCAGATATGTACTCAGTGCGGTAAAGTGACCGAGTTTCAGAACGAGGAGTTGCAGCATGCCATTGAAAATACAAAATTAAGCCGCTTTCAACTTTCGCATTACTCCTTATATATATATGGTATATGCAGCAAGTGCGACAGAGCTAACAAACGGAAAAAAGTAAATAACAACAATAAAAAAGAAAAATGAAAGTAGATGTTCTATTAGGATTACAATGGGGCGACGAAGGTAAAGGAAAAGTAGTCGACGTTTTAACACCTAAGTACGATGTGGTTGCTCGTTTTCAGGGCGGCCCGAATGCCGGTCACACACTTGAGTTTGGAGGACAGAAGTATGTACTTCGCTCTATTCCTTCCGGTATTTTTCAGGGAAATAAGGTAAACATCATCGGCAATGGTGTGGTACTTGACCCGGCGCTGTTCAAGGCAGAGGCTGAGGCTCTTGAAGCATCCGGCCATCCGTTGAAAGAACGTTTGCATATTTCAAAGAAGGCTCACTTGATTCTTCCGACACATCGTATCCTTGACGCTGCCTATGAAGCTGCCAAAGGGGATGCCAAAGTAGGAACTACCGGTAAGGGTATCGGTCCTACATATACAGATAAGGTTAGTCGTAACGGTGTTCGTGTTGGAGATATCCTTCATAATTTCGAACAGAAATATGCCGCAGCGAAAGCCCGTCACGAACAGATTCTGAAAAGTCTGAATTATGAATATGACTTGACGGAGCTGGAAAAGGCTTGGCTGGAAGGTATTGAATATCTGAAACAATTCCATTTCGTAGATAGTGAACATGAAATAAACAATTTGTTGAAGGATGGTAAGAGCGTACTTTGTGAAGGTGCCCAGGGTACTATGCTTGACATTGACTTCGGTTCATATCCGTTCGTAACTTCTTCTAATACGGTTTGTGCAGGTGCTTGTACAGGCTTGGGCGTAGCTCCTAACCGTATCGGGGAGGTATATGGTATCTTCAAAGCATATTGTACACGTGTAGGTGCAGGTCCGTTCCCTTCGGAGTTGTTTGATGAGACAGGCGACAAGATTGGCGCATTGGGACATGAGTTTGGTGCTGTGACCGGCCGTAAGCGTCGTTGCGGATGGATTGACTTGGTAGCATTGAAATATTCTGTAATGGTAAACGGAGTTACTAAGTTGATTATGATGAAGAGCGATGTGCTCGATACTTTCGATATCATCAAGGCTTGTGTAGCTTACAAGGTAAATGGTGAGGAAATCGACTATTTCCCGTACGATATCACAGAAGGCGTGGAACCTGTATATGCAGAACTTCCCGGTTGGAAGACAGATATGACTAAGATGCAGAGCGAAGATGAATTCCCGGAAGAATTCAATGCTTATCTGACTTTCCTGGAAGAACAGTTGGGTGTACAAATCAAGATTGTATCTGTAGGACCGGATAGAGCGCAAACTATCGAACGCTATACTGAAGAATAATAATTGACTAATTTTTAGCTAATTCTTCATAAAAGCAAGGGGAAACTATTCTGACATTGATAGTTTCCCCTTATTTTTGGCAAACAATTTGTATATAGAGATATAGAGTAATAATTAAAATGAAATGAATATGTCTTATTGGGTATTATTTATAGGAATAGCCGTAGTAAGTTGGCTGGTACAAATGAATTTGCAGAGCAAATTCAAAAAGTATTCTAAGATTCCTACAGGAAATGGAATGACAGGACGCGATGTAGCTATCAAGATGTTGCATGACAATGGAATTTATGATGTACAGGTGACGCATACGCCGGGTCAGTTGACCGATCACTATAATCCGACTAACAAAACGGTGAATCTGAGTGAAGGAGTGTACGAAAGTAATAGTATAATGGCGGCTGCCGTAGCGGCTCATGAATGTGGTCATGCCGTGCAGCATGCGCGTATGTATGCTCCTTTGAAGATGCGTAGTGCGTTGGTTCCGGTAGTTAACTTTGCCTCTTCCATTATGACATGGGTATTGCTGGGTGGTATCTTGTTGGTGAACACATTTCCGCAGTTATTGCTGGCAGGTATTATTTTGTTTGCCATGACTACATTGTTCAGTTTTATCACGTTGCCGGTGGAAATCAATGCAAGTAAACGTGCATTGGTATGGTTGAGTTCATCCGGCATTACTAACTCGTACAATCATGCACAAGCTGAAGATGCTCTTCGTTCTGCTGCTTATACCTATGTAGTTGCTGCATTGAGTTCATTGGCTACGTTGGTTTACTATATCATGATTTTCATGGGTAGAAGAGACTAAGTCTTTCCGAAGACTATGGAGGATTTTTTCGTATATATGTAAGCATTGCTCGGAAATTTGCAGTAAATTTGCGCAATTAAAATTATAAACAGCAATATCATGGCAGCAAAACCAAGTATTCCTAAAGGAACTCGTGACTTCTCGCCGGTAGAAATGGCGAAGCGTAATTATATATTCAATACAATTCGTGACGTATACCATCTGTATGGTTTTCAGCAGATAGAAACTCCCGCGATGGAGATGCTTTCTACATTGATGGGAAAGTACGGTGACGAAGGTGATAAACTCCTTTTTAAGATTCAGAATTCGGGTGATTACTTCTCAGGAATCACAGACGAAGAATTATTGAGTCGTAATGCCGCTAAGCTGGCAAGTAAGTTCTGTGAGAAAGGGTTGCGTTATGACTTGACAGTACCTTTTGCGCGTTATGTAGTGATGCACCGTGACGAAATCACTTTCCCTTTCAAACGTTATCAGATACAGCCGGTATGGCGTGCCGACCGTCCGCAGAAAGGGCGTTATCGCGAGTTCTATCAGTGTGATGCAGACGTGGTGGGAAGTGATTCCTTGCTGAACGAAGTCGAATTGATGCAGATTGTCGATACTGTATTCAGCCGTTTCAACATCCGTGTGTGCATTAAGATCAATAACCGCAAGATTCTTTCCGGTATTGCCGAGATTATCGGTGAATCGGATAAGATTGTCGATATCACTGTTGCCATAGATAAGCTGGATAAAATCGGTTTGGACAATGTAAATGCCGAACTGAAAGAGAAAGGTATCAGTGATGAGGCTATTGCCAAGTTACAACCGATCATTCTCCTTAGCGGAACGAATGTGGAAAAGTTGGCGACGCTGAAAAATGTGTTGGCTGCCAGCGAAGTAGGATTGAAAGGGGTAGAAGAGAGCGAATTTATTCTGAATACTTTAGAGACAATGGGATTGAAGAATGAAATCGAACTTGACCTGACATTAGCTCGCGGACTGAATTATTATACCGGTGCTATTTTTGAAGTAAAAGCATTGGATGTGCAGATCGGCAGTATCACAGGTGGTGGTCGCTATGACAACTTGACCGGTGTATTCGGCATGGCAGGAGTATCAGGTGTCGGTATTTCCTTTGGTGCAGACCGTATCTTTGATGTGCTGAACCAACTCGACCTTTATCCTAAAGAAGCTGTGAATGGAACCGAACTCCTGTTTATTAATTTCGGTGAGAAGGAATCCGCGTTCTCTATGGGCATTTTATCGAAAGTACGTGCTGCCGGTATCCGTGCGGAGATTTTCCCCGATGCGGCTAAGATGAAGAAGCAGATGAGCTATGCCAATGCAAAGAACATTCCGTTTGTAGCTATCGTCGGTGAAAACGAAATGAGTGAAGGCAAAGCGATGTTAAAGAATATGGAGACAGGAGAACAGAATCTTGTTTCGGCGGAAGAATTGATTGCCGCTATAAGATAAGAGATAGTAGGAATTAAAATAAATAAGGTGTCGTTGACTTCACAATCAGCGGCACCTTATTTTTTCTTTTCGTGTGTACTGTTTAATACTCTATTTGGTCAAGTATTCCGTTGAGGTAGGCGATAGCCACTCCATAATTTGTCATGGGGATGTGCTGCTCCCGCGCACGTTCGATGCGGCTTAGCACATATTTGCGGTTGAACATACATGCTCCGCAATGGATAATCAAGTCGTAAGGCGTTAGCTCCTGAGGGAAATCCGTTCCGCCTACAATGTCGATTTGTAACTTTTCGCCAATTCGTTTGCGTAATAGGCGGGGAAGTTTCACTCTTCCTATATCTTCGGTAAGGGGAGCATGGGTACAAGCCTCCGCAATCAATACTCGTGAAGCCTCCGTCAGGCTTTCAATGACGGCGGCGCTTTCCACGTAGTAATGAATGTCTCCCTTATAACCGGCAAAAAGTACCGAAAAAGAGGTCAGTTTGCTTTCTTCCGGTTTCTGTTCATAAACAGCCTTGAAAACTTGCGAGTCGGTGATGATTAGTTTCGGAGGACGGGCGAGAGCTTGTAATGTCTCTGTCAACTTGTCGGTAGTGCAACTCACAACGAGGCATTTCTTGTCCAGCAATTCACGGATTGTCTGCACTTGCGGCAGGATAAGTCTGCCTTTGGGAGCTTGGATATCCTGCGGCATGACGAGAAGAACAAGATCATTCTCTGCGGTAAGCTCTCCGGTAATGCTTTGCTGACCGAAGTCCGAAGGCAGTTTTTCAAGAATTGCCTGCCGGATTTGCTCGATTCCTATCTCTTCTTTTGCACTGACGAGCAATGGACGTATTTTACATTCTTTCTCAATGTATGTAGCTAAGCTATCACTGTTCTCTCTTATATCTATTTTATTCAATACCGGAATGACAGGGATATTCTTCTTTTTCAATAGTGCTAGCATCTCTTTTTCATGAGAAAAGGTAGTATCCCCACATAGCAGCAATGCAATATCCGTTTTCTCAATAGCCTTTAAAGTCCGGCTGACACGTAGTTCTCCCAGCTCTCCCTCATCATCGAACCCCGGAGTATCTATAAACAAACACGGACCAATACCTTGAATTTCCATAGCTTTGGATACAAGGTCGGTAGTCGTTCCCGGAGTATCTGAAACGAGGGCGGTATCTTGTCCTGTCAATGCATTGATAAGAGAAGATTTACCACTGTTCCGTCTGCCGAAAAGGGCTATATGAAGTCTGTTGGCATTTGGAGTATCTGTCAGGCTCATAAGCGAAAATCTCTTTTACCGTTGGAAATTTCTTTTAAGTTACGGATAGCTATTTCTCTGATTTTGGGATTGGGAATTCGTTCCGTTTCTTTGGAAATCAGCTCCAATCCTTTCCGACGGGTATCTTCGGAGGCATAGTCTTCCAGATACTCTTTCAAGGTCATCAGAGCGTTCGGTCCGCAGCAATTTGCTATCTGACCGGATTTGACTAATGACATGAAGCGGTCTCCCGTCCGTCCTTCCCGGTAGCAGGCAGTGCAGAAACTAGGGATATAGCCTAGTTCGAGTAGCCAGTTGACCACTTCGTCCAATGTCCGTGTGTCGCTGACATCAAATTGAGCGGAGTTGTTTTCGGGCAATTCTGTTTCGGCATAACCGCCTACACTGGTACGTGAGCCGCCACTGATTTGCGAGATACCCAGTTCGAGAACTTTTTTACGGGATTCCTGTGATTCACGGGTGGAAATAATCATTCCCGTATAAGGAACGGCAATCCGAATCACAGCCACAATCTTGCTGAATATTTCATCTGAGATGGCATTGGGAAAATCTCCGGCGTCAATATCATCTGCCGAACAGATTCGGGGGACGCTGATGGTATGTGGTCCTACACCGAACTTAGCTTCCAGGTGTTCGGCGTGCATTAACAATCCTACAAAATCATACCGATAAGTATTCAGACCGAAAAGAACTCCAATCCCCACATCGTCAATACCTCCTTCCATTGCACGGTCCATTGCTTCCGTATGGTAAGCATAGTTACTTTTCGGTCCGGTAGGATGGAGGGTTTCGTAGTTTTCCTTGTGATAAGTTTCCTGAAATAGAATGTAGGTACCGATACCCGCTTCTTTCAGTTTACGATAATTTTCTACCGTAGTAGCAGCGATGTTGACATTCACCCGGCGGATGGCACCGTTCTTATGTTGAATGCTATAAATTGTTTTTATGGACTCCAGGATATATTCTATCGGATTCAGCGATGGATGTTCTCCGGCTTCAAGAGCAAGACGCTTGTGCCCCATGTCTTGTAAGGCGATCACTTCCCGGCGAATCTCTTCCTGTGTCAGTTTCTTGCGGGCAATCGTCTTGTTCTTGGCGTGATACGGGCAATATGTACAACCGTTTACGCAATAGTTCGACAGATAGAGCGGTGCGAACATCACGATGCGGTTACCATAGAATTTTTGCTTGATTTCTTTAGCAAGATGAAATATGCGTTCTATAAGGTCGGGCTGGTTGCATTCCAGCAACAGGGCTGCTTCGCGATGGCTTAATCCTTTACAATGGGAGGCCTTTTCAATCAGCTGCTCGATAAGTGCACGGTTGTCTTTATTGTTTTTAGCGTATTCCAGCGTATCCAGAATTTCTTCGTGGTGGATAAACTCTTCTGCTTTTGATGAATCTTTTTGGTATATCATATATTTTCTCTTTTTTCATTTTCACCACAGATTACACGGATTTTCACAGATTTATTTCGATTCATTCTTAATCTGTGAAAATCCGTGTAATCTGTGGTGCACTGTATAAAGTCCCCTCTTTCGGTGGAAATCTCGTAGCCGATGGCATTCAGCTGTTTTTGTAGGACAATCAAGCCTTCGGCGGATTCCGCTTCGAGTGAAGCTTTGTCATTATATAACTCATATTTCTTCCGTTCCTCGCGCGGAGAGAGGTTAGGCATTACTACATTGGCGCCTGCCAATATTCCCCGTTCTCTTCCGTCGGAGGCAAGAGTCGCTAAAGCCGTTGTTGCCGGGATCAATGCGGATGGATGCATCAGGCGGAAGATGGATAATAGGAGAACTGTCTGTGCCACTGTTCCACTTGGACATTGGGCAAAAGGGGTATCATGATGCGGCAGGAAAGGACCTATGCCGATCATTTCCGGACGGAGCCGTTCTATAAATAAGATATCTTCGACAATATCTTCCACTGTCTGTCCGGGACTGCCGACCATAATTCCGGTTCCTGTCTGGTAACCGATGTCTTTTAAATCTTGCAGACATTGCAAACGCCGCTTGCCGGACATCTCCGCCGGATGCAGCTGTTGGTAATGCGCCTCGTTGTAAGTTTCGTGGCGTAGCAGATAACGGTTGGCGCCTGCTTTGAAAAAACGTTCATACGCATTGCGGGACTTCTCTCCGAGTGATAATGTAATGGCACAGTCCGGGTATCCTTGCCGGATGTTTGTGACTATCCTCTCTATCTTATCATCCGTCAGGACGGGATCTTCTCCACCTTGCAGGACGAAAGTACGGAAACCTGACTCATATCCCTGTTTGCAACAGTCCAATATGCTTTCCTGCGTCAGACGATAACGCTCGATGTTTGGATTACCTTTACGAATGCCGCAGTAATAGCAGTTGTTCCGGCAGCAATTGCTGATTTCAATCAGTCCACGGATATAAATCTTGTTTCCAAAATGAAGGAGACTGACTTCCTGCGCCTGTTTGTTGATGTAACGCAGCAACTCTGCGTCACATTCAGTCAACAGTTGCCGGAACTCTTCCGGTCGGAGGGTTCTTTCCCGCCGTAGCCTATCGATCCATTGTTTCATAGCTCTCTTTACGTTTGAGAAGCTCTTGTACCAGTTGGCGACGTCCTGAAACAATATCGTTATGCGTACTTGGACCGGTGATACATCCGCCTTCGCAAGCCATCACTTCGATGAATTGTCCGGCAGCTTTTCCCGTCTTGGCGCAAGCGCGTAACAGAGCGATATTCTTCTTATTGATGTCCGATACCTGTATCGCGTTGATTTTCTCCGCTTCTTCTTTCAAGTAAGCCTTGACAGCCCCCATCACGCCGCCTGCTTGGGCAAACCCGTGTGCTTCGCGGACGGAAGTGTGCAGAATGGAAAATTCTTGCATTTGTTCCAGTTGGATATCGAATCCATCAAGAATAGAACCTATTTCCTCAAATGTCAGAATGTAGTCTACCGCTTCGTCGCGTCGGACTTCTTTACGCTTGGCTATACAGGGGCCGACGAATACGATTTTTGCGTCCGGGTGTTTTTCTTTGGCGATCCGTGCGGCATAATACATGGGTGAACCGGTGGAAGATACGTATGGCTTCATTCCCGGAATATGTTTTTCGACTAACTCTATGTAGGAAGGGCAACAAGAAGTGGTCATGAATTTCTGTCCCTCTTCCAACTTCTCCAATAACTCGTGAGCTTCGTTGCTGGTAGTCTGCATGGCACCTTCAGCAACCTCAATGACATCGGCGAATCCTATTTCCTTAAATGCCCCGTAGACCTTTTCTATGGTTGTGTTGAACTGCCCGAGAATGGACGGTGCAACGATGGCAACCAGCTTTTCTCCTTTACGGATATGCTGCAGGACATCGAATGTCTGTGAAATCTCAAAGATTGCACCGAACGGACAAGCGTTCAGACATTTACCGCAATAGATACATTTACTTTCGTCGATATGCTCTATGCCATGTTCGTCTTTGCTGATCGCTTTTACCGGACAAGACTCTTCACATGGCACGGGGATATACACAATGGCATGATAAGGACAACTCTTATGGCAAATACCGCAACTGACGCAAGTGTCATGGTCAATCATCGCCTGACCGTTCTTTTTGAAGCGTATAGCGTCTTTGGGGCAGTTCATATAGCAACTGCGGGCTACGCATCCGCGACAAAGATTGGTAATCTCATAGTTGATTTGGACACAGGAAGAACATGCTTCGTCAATCACACACATGATATTTTCCTTATTCGGCTCGGGGCGGCTCAATGCCATACGCGCATAATCAGAAAGGGGAGCGACTTCATCATGTTCATCCGTCATATCCAATCCCATCAAAGGAAAAGTCTTATATCTCCATACCGCCCGTTCTTTATGTATGCAGCAACGTCCCATCGGCTTCGATCTTCGGGGACTCAGTTCTACGGGGAGCCGGTCTATCTTTTCTATTAACTGGTCGTTTTTCCAGAGTCTTACAAGGTCTGCCAGCAATTTGTGCCGGACAATCATAATATTATTCGTAAATGCCATATTGTAATAAAAATAAAGAGATTATTAGTTAGCCGATGCAAAGATACGAACACTATTTCAATATTTAAGTTTTTTGCAATAAAAGAAAATAAACAGGCGAAGTGAGGTGGTTCGCTGGAAATTCCTATATTTGTATTATGAAAAAATGAAACCTCATGGAAGAAAAGAATAAAGCATGGCAAACTGTGAGTAGCAAGTACCTGTTTCGCCGTCCTTGGCTAACTGTACGTTGCGAAGATATGTTGCTCCCAAATGGGAATCATATCCCAGAATATTATATCTTAGAATATCCCGATTGGGTGAATACGATTGCTATCACCAAAGAAGGTAAATTTGTTTTTGTTCGTCAGTACCGTCCTGGAATCGGACGGACTTGTTATGAACTTTGCGCCGGTGTGTGCGAGAAGGAAGATGTTTCGCCACTGGTATCCGCCCAGCGCGAATTGTGGGAAGAAACAGGGTATGGCAATGGGAACTGGCAGGAATATATGGTAGTTTCGGCTAATCCGAGTACTCACACCAACTTGACTCATTGTTTTCTCGCCACAGATGTGGAACTGATAGATCATCAACATTTGGAAGCTACGGAAGATATTTCTGTGCATTTGCTCACATTGGAGGAGGTGAGGACGTTGCTTGAGAATAACGAAATTATGCAGTCGCTGAATGCCGCCCCGCTTTGGAAATACATGGCAAGTCTATAATTTAAAATCATTATATTATGAAAACAACATTATTAAGCGTCCTTTGTCTGTTCATTTTGGGATGGGGAAGTATGCAGACCGCATTAGCGCAGGATTTACAGGAAATGGAGAAAAGTTTGTCGGCCATCAATGAAGAACTGAATCAGAAAACAAAAGAGTATAGTTGGCAACTTGTGAGTGCTTACGCAGACTATTGTGAAGCGAATAATAAGTATATCAGTTGGAATGATGTGCCTTACTTGCAGGAGATTGTTGAGTATAACCGTCCTGCTTCATTGGAAAATTACCGGCTTGAGCATAAAGTCTGTAAAGATGCGCTGGATAAGTTCTTAAATACATATAAGGAATATAGGGAACTTAAAAAGAGACAAACGGAGGCTGTATCTAAGGAAGAGAAAGATGCGGTGTCGGCAGCTTTTTCTGCTTTTTGGAAGAAGTTGAGAAGTGAAGACAATGCTTACAAAGAATTATATTATGCGGAACGGAAGACCGTTTGTAAATATAGATCGGAAGCTTTGCGATATATGATTGAACAATATAAAAAGGATAATAAGGCAGTGCCCACTTCTATGATAAAATACTCAGACCGTTCTTATCTGTTACAGAAAGGTTCAGCTTTGGAACTGTTGGATAAAGAAGTGAACGCATTGGAAAGTGTTCAAAGGGAACTTGTACGGAAAATCACAAGAGCAAAGTATGGCTTGACTGAAGCTAAAGAAGAGTGAGAAAAGAATTTCTATCTGTCTGATTTACCGGAATTAAGGTATGATGTCCGTGTGTCGTACAAATGTGATATGCCCTTCACCTTTTCGCTATAACGCCTTATTCATGGGCGTTAGCAGGTGAAGGGCATATCTTTCACCCTCTTTTCTCTTTTTTAAGGCTGTCTATGTATACCGACAATTGGTCTGATGGCGGGCGTATATTGTAGATAAACCTCTTTCCTATGAGATCTGAACTCTCTTTCTATAGGTACTGAACTTCTTTTGGGTTATAGGTAAACTATAAACGAAGGCTTTGATTATAAAAACGAAGCTTTTGTTTTTATAAATGCAAGCTTTGTTTTTATAAACGCAACTTGCGTTTATAGATTGCGACTAGTGCAAAAGAATTTTATATTCGGAAGAAGAGAGGTTTATCTATAATAGAAAAGAAGTTTAGTGCCTATAGAAAGTAAGCTTGTTATTAATGAACCGGAGGTGTAAGTGCGGGTGAAGATGTCGTTCTTCACCCGTTAACACTGATGAATGAGGAGTTACAGTGAAAAGGTGAAGGCTATTAATATATCAAACTCATGTTATAATAAGGTATAATATGATTCCTGTGCGAAAACTTTCGCACGGGATTCATTTGTTTTTGCCATAACGAGGTAGGCGGACAGCCATTTTGTCAGTTCAATTTCTGACAAAGAATCACTAAACTGCTTTGGCACACTTTTCGCAATGTTTTTAGCGTTCCGCCTGAAAATGACGGGTAACATCTAAACATTAAATGTATAACTAAAATATAAAAGTAACTATGAACATTAAACCATTAGCAGACAGAGTGCTTATCCTCCCTGCACCTGCAGAAGAAAAAACAATTGGTGGTATCATTATTCCTGATACAGCAAAAGAAAAACCTTTGAAGGGTGAAGTTGTGGCAGTAGGTCACGGTACGAAAGATGAAGAAATGGTATTGAAAGTAGGCGATACAGTTCTTTATGGTAAATATGCCGGAACAGAACTTGAAGTCGAAGGTACTAAATACCTTATCATGCGTCAGAGCGATGTTCTCGCTGTTTTGGGTTAATAAATGTAGTAAATAATCAATCATTAAATTGTAAATATCATTATGGCAAAAGAAATATTATTCAATATTGACGCCCGTGACCAATTGAAAAAAGGTGTCGATGCTTTGGCAAATGCAGTAAAAGTAACTCTTGGTCCGAAAGGACGTAACGTTATCATCGAAAAGAAATTCGGTGCTCCGCACATCACAAAAGACGGTGTGACAGTAGCAAAAGAAATCGAACTGGCAGACGCTTACCAGAATACAGGTGCACAACTAGTGAAGGAAGTTGCTTCCAAGACTGGTGATGATGCAGGTGACGGTACAACAACTGCAACCGTTCTCGCTCAGGCTATCGTAGCTGAAGGATTGAAGAACGTGACTGCCGGTGCTAGCCCAATGGATATCAAACGTGGTATCGACAAGGCTGTTGCCAAAGTGGTAGAATCAATCAAATCGCAAGCAGAAACAGTAGGTGACAACTACGACAAGATTGAACAAGTGGCTACCATATCTGCAAACAATGATCCGGTGATCGGTAAATTGATTGCTGATGCAATGCGTAAGGTTTCTAAAGACGGTGTTATCACTATCGAAGAAGCAAAAGGTACTGACACTACAATCGGTGTAGTAGAAGGTATGCAGTTCGACCGTGGTTATCTGTCAGCTTACTTTGTGACAAATACAGAGAAGATGGAATGTGAAATGGAGAAACCTTACATTCTGATCTACGACAAGAAGATTTCTAACCTGAAAGATTTCTTGCCTATCCTCGAACCGGCTGTACAAACAGGTCGTCCTCTGTTAGTAATTGCAGAAGATGTAGATAGCGAAGCGTTGACTACATTGGTAGTAAACCGTCTGCGTTCTCAATTGAAGATCTGTGCTGTGAAGGCTCCGGGCTTCGGCGATCGTCGTAAAGAAATGTTGGAAGATATCGCTATCCTGACAGGTGGTGTTGTTATCAGCGAAGAAAAAGGTTTGAAACTGGAACAAGCTACTATCGAAATGTTGGGTACTGCTGACAAAGTTACAGTTACTAAAGACTATACAACTGTTGTAAACGGTGCAGGTAACAAAGACAGCATCAAGGAACGTTGCGAACAGATCAAAGCTCAGATTGCTGCAACTAAGTCTGACTATGACCGCGAGAAGTTGCAGGAACGTCTGGCTAAATTGTCAGGTGGTGTAGCTGTTCTCTATGTAGGTGCTGCTTCTGAAGTGGAAATGAAAGAAAAGAAAGACCGTGTAGATGACGCATTGCGTGCAACCCGTGCTGCTATCGAAGAAGGTATTATTCCGGGTGGTGGCGTAGCTTACATCCGTGCCATCGAATCTTTGGAAGGTCTGACAGGTGACAATGCTGATGAGACAACCGGTATCGGTATCATCAAACGCGCCATCGAGGAACCGCTTCGTGAGATTGTAGCTAATGCCGGTAAAGAAGGTGCTGTAGTTGTTCAGAAAGTACGTGAAGGAAAGGGTGACTTCGGTTACAATGCCCGTACGGATGTTTACGAAAACTTGCACGCTGCCGGTGTGGTAGATCCTGCTAAGGTTGCTCGTGTAGCTTTGGAAAATGCAGCTTCTATCGCTGGTATGTTCCTGACTACTGAATGTGTAATCGTAGAAAAGAAGGAAGATAAGCCAGAAATGCCGATGGGTGCTCCCGGAATGGGAGGCATGGGTGGAATGATGTAATTCCGGCTTTCGCAGAATGAATATAGAAGTCGCTTTCGGTAAACCGAAAGCGACTTTTTTGTTATAAACTGTTCTGAACTTAAAAGAATCTCTTTTAATCCTCATGCTCCTACTTGATTATTATTTATTTATCGGATTGAATACGATGAAAGTCCTTATCATACAGTCCTACAAGTAAGTTTTGTCCTTTATCATTCACTTTCAGTCCGCCATATACGGCTTTTTGATAAAGGGTATCCTGTCCTTCTTCGAAGAAAAAAGATTCGGCACCGAGGAAGAGCCTGTGATGTACTATTTTATATTTGATGACCAGTTCATCACTGTTTACAGGTTCTAAAGTATTTTGCAGTCGCACTATTTCTCCTACCTGATTACTGTCAGTTCGAAGTACGGCATAACCGCGTGTGGCAGTTTGTTCGTCTACCGGAGCTGATGAGGCTTCCTGGTAGTTAAGTCTCATATAGTCTCCTTGCATAAGAGAGCGGGGATCGACAGGAACTAACTGTAACAAAACCAACCGTCCGTCTTTCAAGATCTGCTCTTTCTTATAAACCGACCAGTTGAAATACCCTAGTAACAGTATCAGGTTTACGATAATCAATATTCGGCTATATTTTTTCATGTCTTGTTCTTTTTTGAGTGAAGAAATACCAGGCTGCAATACATGCAATTCCGATGAAGAAAAGCGTAATGGATTTGGTGAGCAGGCTCAAATTCAAATCATAATAGTATTTGGAAACGGCATAGATAAAGAGAAGGAGTGCAGCGGCACACTCTGCTCTATAACCATAATGAAAACATATTAAAATCAGTAGCAAACTACCGGATAAATAAGGAGCAAATACGGTAGGCAGACAAATGATAATACAAAGAATATAGATACCAACCTGATTCACAGGATTATTCCCTTTCATGACCTGTATGATTTGTTGAATCACGATGAGAAGTCCTACCCATATATAAACGGACAATATGCCCGATACGAGCCAGTTATTTGTTTCCGATACCAGATAACTGATTGATAATCCTCCCAGTGAGACGATACTGGATACAAATAAACCGGCATGAAATGGTCTGTATTTGGAAAAGTAATTTTTCGTCTCTATACCCTCAAACAGCTTTTCGAAAGCATTGATAAATAGAAATGCTCCGAGGATAGGGATTACTGCTATTTGCAGGGGATAAAATGAAGAAAAGACATAGGCAACTTCTCCAAATAAAGATATATTAAACAGAATGACTGAAAGAAAGGGGAGAATGAATCCTCTTGATAAAAAGAAAGTGAGTATACTGATTATTATAAGTATAAAGAAGAGGGCATGAATATTAGCACTCATGCCAAAGCCTGCCAATACGCATCCTGCTATATATAAAGTGATGTTCATCGCATCCAGAAAAGGCCGGATAACGACACGGCTGATTATTAACGTAGTAATGATTAACAAAGTTCCTATAATCAGACTGGAAATCTCGGATTGAATGATTCTGGCAAGTGCCAGAAATCCCAGAAAGAAAATAGCCGTCAGGATTCCTCCGATAATGGATACGACTTGAATAGTGAGGTTATGCTTCTGTGCCATACCATTGCTTTTTTAGATGAAGAATGATGTAAATGAGTAAAGTTGTTCCGGTGATGACAATGATTCCTCCATAGAAAAATATCTGAACATGCCTAAGATCACTTTTAGATATGAATGTAGTCAATAAAATCATTAATGTGGCAAAAGGAATGATAGCCAGATAGAACAGACTCTTTTCTCTCCATCCGTACCAAAGTCCCGCTGCGAATAGAAGGACAGTAGTTATGAGAGGAACAGATAATATGGTATAATCATCACAGATGGCCGCCATTAACAGAAAGCTGGTGTGTAGAATGGTAGCCAACGAAAGAAGACTGACAAACCAACGATTGTTTCTGTTCAAATGACCTTTTGCACTCATCCATTCTGTAATAATAGTTGCCACGGCACATATCCAGGTTACTGCATTGCCCAATAGAGTTATTTCCCAAGAGCCATAGCCGGCAATTTGTATATTATACAGCCATATCGTAGTACAAAGTAATCCGATGAACGTCAGCCATAACGGAGCGAAGCGGATAGCAATCGCCCAGAGAATGGTGAAAAGAGTCCATCCCAGAAAGAGATCGTAAGCATCGGCCCCTGTTTGGTAAATTTGTCCGAAGACAGCGAAAAGCGTACCTATCAGAAATGTAGCTCCGGTGAGGAGAATTTGTTTGACGAGCTTACTCCAACGGGTAAATGTAGCGAGCAGGACAGAGGCTACTAATAAAACTTCTACCATTCCTAATTTTGCAAATTTAGGTAGTTCATCCCAGTTATAGGCAAAAAAGAAGACGATGCCTGCCACTGTAAAGCCAACACCCACTGCCAATAAAAAAATAGAAAGGAATTGATTCCACTGTTTTTTATCTGCATGTAGAGCTTGTCGGGATAAAGGCGAAAAGTCGGGCTTTTCCATGTGTTTTTACTTTTTGATAATTGCAAACATAAGAAAATAAAATGATTTCCACTTCAAGATAGACTATAAAATAGACTATAAAAAGGTATGACTTACCTTATTGCGATTAGCAATAATAGTAAGTCATACCTTGGGAGAGGTATTGAAGAACTTAAAAAGAGAATAACTTAAAATACCTCCCGTATATGCTTAAAGTTAGAATTGATGGTATCAATTACTTCTTGTGAGCGACCGTTGATTAACAACTTATACATTGACTGTGCAAAACCCACCATTTGTCCGAATTCAATTTTCGGAGGCATGGCCAGTGCATTCGGATCAGTCATGATATTGACAAGTACCGGACCATCCAGTTCGAATGCATTAAGTAAGGTAGTCAACACCTCTTCCGGATCGCTGACATTAAACCCTGCCATTCCCATCGCTTCAGCCACTTGGGCAAAGTCAGGATTCAGCATATTTGTTTGCCAGTCCGGCAGTCCGTCCACTTCCATTTCCAACTTCACCATTCCCAGTGAGCGGTTGTTGAATACGATGATTTTGATCGGCAACTTATATTGGACAACTGTTTCCAAATCTCCTAAAGTCATAGACAATCCGCCGTCTCCGCAAAGTGCCACTACCTGACGATCCGGAAAGGCTAGTGCGGCACCGATGGCTTGCGGCAAAGCATTTGCCATAGAACCATGATTGAAAGATCCCAGCATGTGGCGTTTACCTGTCGCTTGCAGATAACGCGCTCCCCATACACAAGTCATTCCTGTATCTACTGTGAACACAGCATCGTCCGAGCTTAGTTTGTCTATTTCAGACATCACATATTCGGGATGAATCTTATTTACATCGCCTTTATCTTCCGTGTAAGCAGCCAGATCCTTCTTTACTCCTTCATATCTTTTGAGTTGTTTCAACAGGAACGAATCATCCGTCTTCGGATTCAGCATACGCAATAAACTTTGGATGCTCAGTTTAACATCACCGCAAAGTCCGATATCCACCTTTGCACGACGTCCCAGACGTTCGGGCTTTATGTCAATCTGTGCTATCTTTATGTTATCCGGCAAGAAAGCGGAATATGGAAAGTCAGTGCCGAGCATGAGAAGTACTTCGGCTTCATGCATACTGTAATAGCCCGACGGCATTCCCAGCAATCCGGTCATACCCACTTCATACGGATTTTCATATTGCACCTCCATCTTTCCTTTGAAAGTATATACAACCGGAGCGTTCAGTTTCTCGGAAAGCGCAATCACTTCCTCGTGAGCTCCCCGGCAACCGATGCCGCAGAAAAGAGTGATACGTGTATGTTTGTTTAACATATCGGCTAATTGAGCCAGATCTTCTTCTGACGGACAAACTTCCGGTGGGGCAGGATAGTTGATAACCGACGAGTCGACAGCAACGGCAGAAGCCTTTGCCAAGTCACCCGGAAGCCCGATAACGGACACCCCTTTGCGGGTGACAGCCGTTTGTATGGCCGACTGGAGCATACGTGGAAATTGTGCGGGAGTAGTGGCTACTTCATTATAATAACTGCAATCGTTAAAAAGTTTGATGGTATTCGTCTCCTGAAAATATTCCGTACCGAACTCTCCGGTAGGAATTGTAGAGGCGATAGCGATTACCGGTGCGCCGGATCGGTGTGCGTCATACAAGCCGTTAATCAGATGAACATGTCCCGGTCCGCTACTTCCCGCACAGCATCCCGGGCGACCGGTCAGTTGTGCTTCTGCCGCGGCGGCATACGCCCCTGTTTCTTCGTGGCGCACATGTATCCATTTTATTTGATTGTTTTTTCTGACTGCTTCGTTTACTTCATTCAGACTGTCGCCTGTTACGGCGTAGATGCGTTCAACTCCGGATTTTACCAGAGTATCTATCAACTGTTCTGCTATTTTTTTTGCCATAGCTGTAATTGGTTTAGGATTGATTTTTATGTAATAACAGATGTCTGCAAGGAAAAGTTCTAATTTAACATATGCTAATAACGCTTTTGTGTCGGGACACATCACCGCTTTTATGTTAAAAATAATTCTGTAACAACTTTTTAGTAAAGACGTATAAACAATTGCAATATCCTTTTGTTATCTTTATAGGCGAAATCTTAACCTAATGTATTAAACCTCTTAATAACTCTAGAAAAATGAACAAAAATGAAATCGGCGTGAATGCCGGTAAGGTTTGGCAACTGCTTAGCAATAATGAGAAGTGGAGCTATGGACTTTTGAAGAGAAAATCCGGGCTGAAAGATAAAGAGCTGGGTGCCGCTTTGGGGTGGTTGTCAAGAGAGAGCAAAATAGAGTTCGATCAGTGCGATGAAGAACTTTATGTATATCTCTGTGTGAATGTTTATATTGGCTAAAAGAGTCTGACGCTTTAACGGGAACAGAAGAGTCTCCGGAGGAATGACGGAACGGTCAGGGCTTTGGAGATTCTCGTTTTTTATTCTTTTTCCGCTTTGTGTATCGGAAGCATTGAACCTTCTTTTGATGCCACAAAGGAGGATGTAGACGAGTTTATAAGACTTTTAAAACGTTAAAAAGGAAATCCGGAACAACAAAAACGCCTAAATCTCTGTTTTTATAAGAAGTTTGAAACTAACTTTGTCCGCAATGTTTTCTACTTCTTATGATTATGGATACTAGACAGAACAGGCTAATCATATTCGCGATTTTGTTATTGACACAAACCCCATTGGGCGCGCAACTGCATTCTACAAAAATTGAACTGCCGGAGGATTCTATACCTGTAATCATTGAAGATTCTGTTCCGGCGAAGCGCAGCTTCTTTAAGAAGTTTCTTGATTACTTCAATGATGCCAATAAGGAAAAAAAGAATAAAAAGTTTGATTTCAGTGTGATAGGCGGCCCTCACTATTCCAGTGATACCAAGTTCGGACTCGGACTGGTGGCAGCCGGATTATATCGCACCGATCGGATTGATTCGCTTCTTCCTCCTTCCAATGTCTCTCTTTACGGAGATGTGTCGACGGTCGGCTTCTATCTGTTGGGAGTCCGTGGAAACCATCTGTTCCCGCAAGATAAATACCGGTTGAATTACAATTTGTATTTCTATTCTTTCCCCAGCCTGTATTGGGGACAGGGATATGACAATGGAGCGAACTCTGATAATGAAAGTGATTATAAACGTTTTCAGGCACAGGTGAAAGTCGATTTTATGTTCCGGCTGGCAAAGAATTTCTACATCGGACCGATGACCGTATTCGATTATATCGACGGACGGAATTTTGAGAAACCGGAACTATGGGAAGGAATGGCCGCGCGAACTACCAATACCAGCCTAGGACTTTCCCTCCTTTATGATTCTCGTGACTTCCTGACCAATGCATATCATGGCTATTACTTACGGATAGACCAAAGGTTCAGTCCGTCTTTTCTCGGTAATAAATATGCGTTTAGCAGCACAGAACTCACTACCAGCTATTATCAACCGGTATGGAAGGGCGGAGTACTGGCAGGGCAATTCCACACATTGCTTACTTATGGAGATACTCCCTGGGGCTTGATGGCAACTCTGGGAAGCTCTTACTCTATGCGCGGATATTATGAAGGACGCTATCGGGACAAGTGTGCTATGGATGCACAGATAGAACTCCGTCAACACGTATGGAAGCGGAATGGAGTGGCTGTATGGGCAGGAGCGGGAACGATTTTTCCACGATTCTCCGAGTTCACCCCGAAACACATTCTGCCTAACTATGGTTTCGGTTATCGTTGGGAGTTTAAGAAGAGAGTAAATGTACGTTTGGATTTAGGGTTTGGCAAACACCAGACCGGATTTATATTTAACATCAATGAAGCTTTTTAAGAATATAAAGAATTGGTTGGAGAATCAGGAACATCTGTTTTATCTGTTTCTGTTTATCTTGATAGTACCTAATATAGTACTCTGTTTTACAGAACCTTTACCATTTATGGCAAAAGTCGCCAATGTGTTGTTACCTTTTGGTTGCTATTACCTGTTGATGACTTTGTCGAGGAATTGTGGCAAGATGCTTTGGATCTTATTCCTGTTCCTGTTCTTCGGAGCCTTTCAGATCGTGTTACTTTATTTATTCGGCCAGTCCATTATCGCTGTTGATATGTTTCTGAATCTGGTCACCACCAATTCGAGTGAGGCATTGGAACTGCTCGATAATCTTACACCTGCCATTATTGCTGTAATCATACTCTATGTACCTGCCCTGATATTAGGGACGATTTCAATTATACGTAAACGGAAACTCACGGTAGAGTTCATTCGCAGGGAACGGAGGAGAGCCTTCCTAGTCCTTGGAACCTCTCTCCTTAGTCTTGTCGGAGCCTATGTGCAGGATTCGGGATATGAGTTGAAATCTGATTTATACCCGCTAAACGTATGCTACAACGTAGGTCTTGCCTTTCAAAGAACCGCCCTGACGCAGGATTATCACCGTACATCCAAAGACTTTACTTTCCATGCCCGGCCTACTCATCCGGAGGGAAAACAGGAAGTATATGTAATGGTCGTAGGAGAAACCTCCCGTGCCCTAAACTGGCAATTGTATGGTTACGAACGTGAAACGAACCCGCTCTTATCCCGGCAAACGGGCCTGATTGCTTTCCCGAAAGCGTTGACAGAGTCGAACACGACACATAAAAGTGTTCCCATGCTGATGTCGGACGCTACCGCCTGCAACTACGACTCTATCTATCATCAAAAAGGAATCATCACCGCTTTCAAAGAGGCAGGATTCCGGACGGCTTTTTTCTCCAACCAACGTTACAACCATTCGTTTATCGACTTCTTCGGAATGGAAGCCGATACGTATGATTTTATAAAAGAAGATTCGGTCGGTTCTACCTATAATCCTTCTGACGATGAACTTCTGAAATTGGTGGAGCAGGAACTGGCGAAAGGTGCAACGAAACAATTCATCGTACTTCACACCTACGGTTCCCACTTTAACTATCGCGAGCGTTACCCGTCAGGAGATGCTTTCTTTACGCCCGATTATCCGGTTGATGCGGAAAAGAAATACCGGAATAATCTGATAAATGCCTACGATAATTCTATCCGTTATACGGACCGCTTTTTGTCACGACTTATCCGTATGTTGGAAAAACAGCAGGTAGATGCCGCCATGCTCTACACTTCCGATCATGGAGAGGACATTTTCGACGATTCCCGTCATCTGTTCCTTCACGCTTCTCCCGTACCTTCTTATTATCAGCTTCATGTGCCATTCCTGATTTGGATGTCCGATGACTACCGCAAAACGTATCCTGAACGCTGGAATACCGCTATTGAAAATAAGGATAAGAATGTTTCTTCCAGTAGCTCTTTCTTCCCTACAATGCTGTCCTTAGGCGGAATAGAAACTCCTTACCGGGATGATTCGCTGGCTGTGATGGCTCCGGACTACGTAATGAAACCAAGGGTTTATCTGAATGATCACAATGAACCCCGTTCATTGGATGATTTGGGCATGAAGAAGCAAGACTTCCGAATGCTGGAGGAGAGGAATATAAAGTATTAAATATTAGGTATTAATCCTTGTTAATTTTTGCATCCAAAAGCGTGCTTGGCGTGTTATTTGCCGTATGATGTATGAACGATTAAATTCATAAAACATGGCCTATATAGATTATTACAAGATTCTTGGAGTTGACAAGAGTGCTTCACAAGATGATATCAAAAAGGCTTTTCGTAAGTTGGCCCGGAAGTATCATCCTGACTTGAATCCTAACGACCCTAGTGCAAAGGATAAGTTTCAGGAAATCAATGAAGCCAATGAGGTACTGAGTGACCCTGAGAAACGTAAAAAGTATGATGAGTACGGAGAACATTGGAAGCATGCTGATGAATTCGAAGCACAGAAACGAGCGCAGCAACAGGCCGGAGGCTTTGGTGGTGCGGGCGGCTTTGGCGGATTCGGTGGCGGAGGACAAGGTTTTTCCGATGGTAACGGAACATATTGGTATAGCTCCGATGGAGAAGGCTTTTCCGGAGGTAACGCCAGTGGCTTCTCTGACTTCTTCGAGTCGATGTTCGGCCACAGGGGAGGCAAGGGACAAGGTGCTGCGGGATTCCGTGGACAGGACTTTAATGCGGAGCTTCATCTGTCGCTTCGTGATGCTGCTCAGACGCATAAACAGATATTGACCGTCAACGGTAAACAGGTACGTATCACTATTCCTGCCGGTGTAGCCGACGGTCAGGTGATTAAGCTGAAGGGCTACGGAGCCGAAGGTATCAACGGGGGACCTGCAGGCGACTTGTACATTACATTTGTCATTGCCGAAGATCCTGTTTTCAAACGCTTGGGCGACGACCTGTATGTTGATGTGGAAATAGATCTCTACACTGCCGTATTGGGAGGTGAGAAGATAGTCGACACTTTGGACAGTAAAGTGAAACTGAAGATAAAGCCGGAAACACAGAACGGTACGAAAGTACGCTTGAAAGGAAAAGGATTCCCGGTTTATAAGAAGGAAGGACAATTCGGTGACCTGATTGTGACCTATTCCGTTAAGATTCCTACGAATTTGACGGATGCACAGAAGGAATTGTTCCGTCAATTACAGAGTATGAACTAAAATGAATGAGTACCATGCAGACCGAATTAATTATTGTCAGTGAATACTGTCACAAATGTCATATTGAGCCTTCATTCATAGATATGTTGGAAGAAGGTGGGTTGATAAATGTACATACCGAAGGAGGTGAGCATTATTTGTTTTTGTCAGAACTTCCGAGTGTTGAACGTTATAGCAGAATGTATTATGATCTTGCCATTAACATGGAAGGTATCGATGCAATTCATCATTTGCTGGAAAGAATGGAGGCTATGAGACGTGAAATGAATTCACTCCGTAATCAACTTTTATTGTATCGGGAACGGGAAATAGAAGACGCGGATTGGTAACAATGTAGGAAGGGCGGCTATAATGAAGAAATAAGAAAGACTGGACTCAATTTTGTTGGGTCCAGCCTTTTTTATTATTAATCGGAAACTTTCTTACTTCTTGTAGAAAGCCAAGTCTTCTTTGTCGAAATTTTCGATGAATCCGGCGTGTTTTTCTACTTCTGCTTCCGCATAATTCAGATATACGTGTGCAGATTTAGCAAACAGTTCGGGATTCTTGCTAGCGTCTTGAATTAACAGGTGGCACATGATAATATCGGCAGCCATTTCCATCAGTCTGCGAGCAGTGAAATCAAGTAATTCCTGGTCTTGTGCTTCTTTTACAGCGTTGGTGCTTGCTTCAAATTTGTTAGCCATCTTCTTCAGACGAGACATTAACGGTTCCATTTCCGGTGAACAGGGAATGGTCTCAAACTCGCGGATAGTGGCGATATAAGAGCCATTGGTGACATAACGGATGGCGGCTACAGTCTGCAATTGAGTAGTTCCTTCGTAGATACTGGTGATACGTGCGTCGCGGTAGATACGTTGACAAGCATATTCCATCATGAATCCTGAACCACCGTGAATCTGGATACAGTCGTATGCGTTCTGGTTGGCGTATTCGGAGTTCATACCTTTGGCTAGCGGAGTAAAGCTGTCGGCCAATTTAGCGTATTTTTTCTGTTCCTGACGTTCTTCCGGAGTCAGCTTACGTTCGCGGGCGATATCATCCAATGCTTTGTAGATGTCTACGTAACGGGCTGTCTGGTACAGCAAAGCACGTCCGGCATCCAATTTACCTTTCATGATAGCCAGCATATCGTATACTGCCGGGAATTCGATGATTGCTTTGCCGAATTGCTTACGGTCTTTAGCATAAGCCAATCCTTCATTGTAAGCAGCCTGGCTCAATCCTACAGATTGTGCGGCAATACCCAGACGGGCACCGTTCATCAAAGCCATCACGTATTTAATCAAACCGAGTTTACGGTCACCGCAAAGTTCGGCTTTTGCATTCTTGTATACTAATTCGCAAGTAGGAGAACCGTGGATACCGAGTTTGTTTTCGATACGGCGTACGTTTACCCCGCCTTGACGTTTGTCATAGATGAACATAGACAAACCACGACCGTCTCTTGTTCCTTCTTCCGAACGTGCCAGTACAAGGTGGATATCAGCGTCTCCGTTTGTAATGAAACGTTTCACACCGTTCAGCAACCAACAACCGTCTTTCTCACTGTAAGTAGCTTTCAGCATAACTGATTGAAGGTCGGAACCTGCGTCCGGTTCTGTCAAGTCCATAGACATGGTTTCACCCTGACATACACGAGGGATGAAACGGCTGTGCTGGTCGGCATTACCGAATTCGTACAGTGTTTCGATACAGTCCTGCAAAGACCAGATATTTCCGAAACCTGCATCGGCAGCGGCTACGATTTCTGCACACATGGTGTACGGAGTGATCGGGAAATTCAAACCACCGAATTTGCGTGGCATGGTCATGCCATTCAGACCGGCTTTTACCATAGCGTCCAAATTCTGTTTGGTTCCGGAAGCGTATTCTACACGGCCATTGGCGCAGTGAGGACCTTCTTCATCTACACCTTCTGCATTAGCAGCTATGATTTCCCCAGTGATTTCTCCGGTAATCTCCAATACTTTATCGTATGAGTCTACAGCATCTTCAAAATCCAGCGGAGCATAGTCGAATTCATCTTTATCTCTGTAATTGCGTTCTTTGAGTTCGCAAATACGTTTCATCATCGGATTGTTCAAGTGAAACTTGAGTTCCGGTATGTCTGTATAATAATTAGCCATCTTTCCTTACTTGCTATTTTGTTTATAATACTTAATCATCTTCGGCACAACTTCTTCGATAGTTCCGTTGATTACGTAATCGGCAATCGTGTTGATCGGAGCATCCGGGTCGTTGTTGATGGAGATGATGATACCACTTTCCTGCATACCGGCGATATGCTGAATCTGTCCGGAGATACCGCAGGCAATGTAAAGTTTCGGACGAACCGTGACACCTGTCTGTCCAATCTGACGGTCGTGCTCTGCATAACCTGCATCCACAGCGGCACGGCTGGCACCTACTTCAGCATGAAGTTCTTTAGCTAGGTCGAACAGCAAGTCGAAGTTCTCTTTCGAACCTACACCGTAACCGCCGGCTACGATAATCGGAGAACCTTTCAGGTTGTTCTTGGCTTTTTCCACATGGCGTTCGATTACCTTTACTACATAATCCGTGTCGGCAACGTATTTCTTCACGTCGTGGCGGATCACTTCTCCCTGATAAGTCGGGGAGAGGATTTCTTTCTTCATCACACCTTCGCGAACGGTTGCCATTTGCGGGCGGTGTTCCGGGTTTACAATCGTTGCAACGATGTTGCCGCCGAATGCCGGACGGATCTGATACAACAGGTTTTTATAAACTTTGCCTTCTTTCTTGTCTTCGTGGTCACCGATTTCCAGAGAAGTACAGTCGGCAGTCAGTCCGCTGGTCAAAGCGGAAGAAACACGCGGGCCGAGGTCGCGACCGATAACGGTGGCACCCATGAGGCAGATTTGTGGTTGTTCTTCTTTGAAAAGGTTCACCAGGATAGCGGTGTGAGGGAGTGAAGTATAAGGATAAAGTCCTTCTCCGTCGAAAACGTGGAGTTTGTCTACTCCGTAAGGAAGGATTTGTTTTTCAATATCTTTGAGGCCTGTTCCGGCAACCACAGCTTCGAGCTGACAGTTCAACTGGTTGGCTAACGAACGACCTTTGGTCAGAAGTTCGAGGCTGACGTCTACAACGTTACCTTCTTCTATTTCGCAATATACAAATAAGTTATTCATGATTATCCGATGGTGTGGTTAGCTAATAGTTCAACAATCAGGTCTTCTACGTCACGGTCACTGCCGCTAATGGTTTTGCTCTCTTTAGCCTGGAACACGATGTTCTGGATGGCTTTTACTTTTGTCGGTGAACCGGACAGACCACATTGTGCAAGGTCACCGTTTACGTCGGCTACACTCCATTCTACCAGATTCAGATAATCACGCTTGTCATACAAGTCGGTATAATCAAGGTTACCTTGTTGTTTTTCGGTAACTGTTTTGGCGTGTTTGTATTTCTGTACTAGTTTCGCATTGCGCGGACGGCAAGGAGCGGCAGAACCATTTACAGTAATCACGATAGGTAACGGGCCTTCTACGGTTTCCACGCCACCGTCAATATGGCGTTTCACTTTAATCTTGCCTTCACCTACCTCCAGAATCTCTTCTGCGTATGTGATTTGTGTCAATCCCAACTTTTCTGCTACCTGCGGACCTACCTGCGCTGTGTCACCGTCGATAGCCTGGCGACCACCGATAATGATATCACAGTCACCGATTTTGCGGATGGCAGTGGCCAGTGCGTAAGATGTCGCCAATGTATCTGCACCGGCGAAGGCACGGTCAGTCAGTAAGTAACCGTTATCTGCACCACGGAAAAGTCCTTCACGAATAATATCGGCTGCCCGTCCCGGACCCATTGTCAGGATGGTTACGGTAGAGCCTGGATGAGCATCTTTCAATCGAAGCGCTTGCTCGAGAGCATTCAGGTCTTCGGGGTTGAAGATGGCGGGGAGTGCCGCACGGTTAATCGTGCCGTCGGCTTTCATGGCATCTTTCCCAACATTACGTGTGTCGGGAACTTGTTTTGCCAATACAACAATTTTCAAACTCATGTTATAAATTTTAGTATTAGTATTTCTACAAGTTAGTAGCCAGTAGTCAAGTAGTAATGTCTTGCTATTCAAACTATCCGGTTAACTATCAGCGTGCAAATTTACTCAAACACTTGGTTCTGACAAGAAATCCAAGCGAAAAATGTACATTGTTAAGCATTTCTTTGTTCTGTTAGTTATATGTATATCACTGTTCTTTTCGATAAAAAAGGTTTTTGTATTGTTTATGTGCAATTAATATGTTTATTTTGCTCGCTATTATTTGGCAATATTATGGAAAATGATAAAAGACAAATGGAGAAGGACTTTCAATCTTTCTTCACTGTTAACTTTCCTAAAGTGAAGAACTTTGCTCGAAAGTTACTGAAATCGGACGAAGATGCAGAAGACGTTGCTCAAGATGTTTTTTGTAAACTGTGGCAACAACCGGAAATGTGGCAACATCCTAATGATAAATTGGATGGGTATATCTTTGTAACAACACGGAATATTATTCTTAATATGTTTAAGCATCAGCGTATAGAGCAAGAGTATCAGGCAAGTTTTGCGGAAAATGCGATACTTTGTGAAATAATAGAAGATGATCAGGCACTAAAGGATATCTATTATAAAGAGTTACTTATGATTCTCCGGCTTGCTTTAACAAAAATGCCTGAGCGTCGGAGGATGATATTTGAGGCCAGCAGATTTCAGGGACTAAGCAATAAAGATATTGCGGAAAAATTGGGTGTTTCTATCCGTACGGTAGAGCACCAAATTTATCTAGCATTAATAGACCTAAAGAAAATACTTCTTTTTTTAGTTTTTTTCTCTTCTCTCTTAAGTAGTATGATGATTTTAGTTGTCTTTAAAGTATAAGGCAGAAATAATAATGAAATAATGATGAAGAATTATATTCGACAAGTGATAGAACTTTTTAGTCAGAATGACTATCCGGTTTCCGTCCAAAAGCAATTCCGGCATTGGTTGGCTGATGAAGAACATAAGGAAGAAAAAATGGAAGCGCTCACTTCTCTTTGGGAAGAAGCCGGACAGCAGCGAGTTCCTCAGGGAATGCAGCAGTCTATACGCCGTATGCAACAAAATATAGGTATGCGTCCTGTCTCTTCGCAAAAGAGGTATATATTACGTATTTGGCAGGTAGCGTCGGTATTGTTGCTGGCTGTATCGTCGGTTTCTATCTATTTATTATTGGAAAAAGACGATTTCTCCAGTGATTTGATAGAATGTCATATACCAACTGCAGAAATACATGAACTGACATTACCGGATGGTACTTCCGTTATGTTGAATTCAAAAAGTACTTTGTTTTATCCGGAAAGTTTTAATGGCAAAACCAGAAGTGTATATCTGATAGGTGAGGGCTATTTTAAGGTAAGGCCGGATAAGGAACATCCCTTTATTGTGAAAGGAGCTGATTTTCAGGTTACAGCTTTGGGGACTGAGTTTAATGTAAATACTTATTCGGAGAATGACGAAGTGTACACTACTTTAGTTTCGGGCAGTGTAAAAGTGGAGTATGATAATTTAGTCTCAAGTGTTATATTGAAGCCTAATCAGCAGTTATCTTATAACAAACTTACTAAGAAAAGTCGTTTGCAACAATCACAAGTTGATGATGTAATAGCTTGGCAACGTGGAGAGCTTGTATTTAGTGATGCACATTTGGAAGATATATTCACGAGACTAGAACATAAGTATCCATATACTTTTGTATATAGTTTCCATAGTTTGAATAATAATACTTATAGTTTCCGTTTCCCGAAGAATGTGACGTTGGAAGAAATTATGCTAATTATTTCACAAGTAGTTGGAGATATCCACTATGTGATTAAAGACAATAAATGCTATATAACTAATTGAAAAATAACCCCTATGTCTAATTATTAACTTAACACACCATGAAAAAAAATATCCGGAGGGAACTGCCATTCCTTCCGGATATGAAATCGAAAAATTCCTTAATATTAGCGTGTTACTAACGCAATCCAATCAAAATAGAATTAATAACCAATTTACTAATACCAGGAAAATGCTACAAATGTATAAAGAAATAGCAGGACGAGTGCTCCAAAAACAGGTTTTTCTTACTTTTTTAGTATTATTAATGATGCAGACCTCTGTTTTTGGGCAAAAAGATAGTAAAATAACTATCCAACAGAAAAATATGACTGTAATTGAGGCTTTAAAATCTGTGGAAAGACAGACTAAAATGTCTATCAATTATAGTGATTCTCAATTGAAAAGCAAAAAGCTTACCAATCTGAACTTGAAAAATGCGCTTATAACTACTGCGCTTGATACAATCTTAAAAGGAACAGGTTTCACTTATCAAATCCGTGATAATTATGTTATAGTTACCGAACAAAAGTCGGTAGCGCCTTCTGTAGTGAAGAATATAAGAGGCAAGGTAGTTGATGAAAATGGAGAACCACTGATTGGTGTGAATATCTCGGTGGAAGGTAGTTCTACGGGAACTATAACTGATATGAATGGAAACTTTATGATAAAAGCTTCCGATAAATCTAAGTTGAAAATATCTTATATAGGGTATGCAACTCAAATGGTTGCCGTTTCAAATAAAGATTTTTATCAGGTTGTGTTAAAACAGGATGCTGAAGTCTTGGATGAAGTTGTTGTAACCGCATTAGGTATAAAACGTGCGGAAAAGGCTTTGTCATATAATGTACAACAGGTGAAAGGGGATGAATTGACTACTGTGAAAGACGCTAACTTCATTTCTTCATTGAATGGAAAGGTTGCCGGTGTCACCATTAATTCTTCCAATTCAACCGGTGGCGCATCCCGTGTTGTTATGCGTGGTGTAAAGTCTATCACTTCTTCCAACTTGGCGCTTTATGTGATTGATGGTGTGCCCATGTATAATATGATGAATGGTGGCAATTCACAAAGCGTTTTTGCTGACCAACCGGGTACAGATGGGGCGGCTGATATTAATCCGGAAGATATAGAGTCTATCTCTATGCTGACAGGACCTTCCGCTGCTGCATTGTATGGTAATGCTGCCGCTGCGGGTGTAGTGCTGATTACCACTAAAAAAGGATCTGTTGACAAGACGTCTGTGACAGTATCTAACAATACAACTTTCTCGAAAGTGGCGATGATGCCGGAAATGCAGAGTAAGTACGGAAATGTGGCAGGAAATGTGGATAGCTGGGGACCAATTGTGAATAGCAATTATGATCCGCGCGATTTCTTCCGTACAGGTAGTAACGTGATAAACTCTGTTGCTTTGTCTACCGGTAATCAAAAGAACCAGAGTTATTTGTCGGCTTCCACTACCAATACAACAAATATCCTGCCGAACAGTGGATATAACCGTTATAATTTCACTGTACGCAACACGACCAGTTTCTTGAAAGATAAAATGACACTGGATGCCGGTGCAAGCTATATTCTTCAGAACGATAAAAATATGGTGTCTCAAGGATACTATTATAATCCACTGCCCGGACTTTATCGATTCCCCCGTTCGGAAAATTTTGAGGATGTGCGTATGTTTGAGCGTTACAATGAGGGTTTAGGTATAATGGAACAGTATTGGCCTTACGGAGAAATTTCCAGTGGACTGGCAAATCCATATTGGGTACAAAACCGTCAGATACGTGAGAATAAGAAAACACGTTATATGGTGAATGCTTCTCTGAAATATCAAATATTTGATTGGTTGGATGTCACAGGTCGTGTGAAAATTGACAATTATGAAAATCGTAAGACATACAAGGCGTATGCTTCTACCGGTAGTCTGACTGCAGGAGACAGAGGAACATATCATGATACTTGGGCTCAGTCAAAGACTACTTATGCAGATGCCATTGCTACGGTAAATAAGAACTTTAACGATTGGTCTGTGAATGTAAACTTGGGTGTATCTTTGAATGACAGTCGTTATGAATCGATCGGATATGAAGGCGGCTTGAAGATTTATAACTTCTTTGCTGTTCATAATTTGGATTTTGATAAAGCATGGAAACCAAAGCAAGAGGGTTGGCATGATCAGACTAGAGCTATCTTTGCGAATGCAGAACTAGGTTGGAAGTCAATGCTTTATTTAACGGTAACCGGACGTAATGACTGGGATTCAAGATTGGCTTTCTCTGATTATAAATCATTCTTCTATCCGTCGGTAGGGCTTTCGGCTATTCTTACAAGTATGTTTGATACACCGGAATGGTTAAGTTTTTTGAAAGTTCGTGGTTCATATACTGAGGTAGGTAATTCTTACGATCGTTTTATGACTACTGTCACTTATCCATATGATGAAGCGTCGCATAATTGGAACACGACTTCTGTTTACCCGAATACTAAATTGAAACCAGAACGCACAAAATCATGGGAAGTGGGGGTAGACGCCAGATTTCTGAATGATATCAGTTTCAACTTAACTTACTATCGTTCCAATACTTACAATCAGACTTTCCATGCAACTTTGTCTGCTTCTTCCGGATATTCATCTATTCCTATCCAAAGTGGAAATATTATGAATGAAGGTATTGAAATGTCTTTAGGATATGATAAGAAGTGGGGAGATTTCTCTTTCAACACTAATTATACGTTGACTTGGAATCGTAATGAAATAAAACAATTAGCCGATGGCGCTTATAATTATGCTACCGGAGAGCCGATCGTAATGCCGGAGTTGGATGTTTTGCATTATGGACAATTAGATGCCCGTCTGCTTTTGCGTGTAGGTGGTTCAATGGGAGATGTATATGGTCAGAAAGTGCTGAAACGCGATCTCAATGGATATATCCTTAATGAGGAAGGAGTAGGTCTTGCCCTTGAAAATAAGGAAACTCATTTGGGATCTATCTTGCCAAAGATGAATATGGGATGGAATTTGGGATTCGGATATAAAGGTATAAATCTGGGTATGACATTTACCGGACGTTTTGGAGGTATTGTACTAAGTGAAACGCAATCAGTATTGAATGCTGCCGGTGTGTCTAAAATTAGTGCGGATGTTCGTGATGCGGGTGGCGTACCGATTAATCAAGCCAAAATAGATGCGCGCAATTACTTCCAGACAATTCAAACAGCTTCCGTTTACTATACATATAGTGCTACAAACGTGCGTTTGGGTGAATTAAGCCTGAGTTATACATTGCCGAAGAAATGGTTTGCCAATAAATTAGGTATGACTGTCGGACTTGTAGGAAAGAATCTGTGGATGATTTATTGCAAAGCACCTTTCGACCCGGAACTGACTACTTCGGCTGCGTCTAATTTCTATCAGGGATTTGATGCATATATGCTCCCAAGTACGAGAAACTTTGGATTTAATGTCAAATTTCAGTTTTAAATAGTAAATAGGTATGAACAAGATAATAAAATATATTGGAGCAAGTGCGGTTATATGCTTGATGGCAGGATGTACTACTAATTTTGAGGATTTCAACACCAATCCGTACCAGCCTTCTAAAGTGCCGGCTAATACATTGCTGTCGGGAATGTTTAATGTATATGCAGCACCTATGCAAAATGACTGTCAGCATATAAATTGTATGTGGGCTTGTTTTAGCGGACAAATTACCGCACCTAATACTTGGTCAAAAGGGGAAAATCTTTTTGCTTATTACAATGCGATGGAGGATCATAACGCTGCTACCTGGGCTAAAATATATGCACGCATTTATCCTAACTTCTTCCGGATTGAGGAAGCTACGGAGAAAAAGGGTGTTATCTACGCTATGGCTCAGTTGACACGTATTTATGCAATGCAGATGATGGCCTCCCTGCAAGGTCCTATCCCTTACTCTAAAGTGAAATCGGGTGATATAAGGGCTGCTTACGACGACGAACCGACTGCCTGGCGTGCCATGTTCGATGATTTGGATAATGTAATTACAATCTTGAAGTCAGCTTCGGAATTGGGTATTAATCAAGATTTAGCAGCAGTCGATCAATTTTATGGTGGAGACTGTAAGAAATGGATGAAATTTGCGAACACACTCAAACTTAGAATGGCTATCCGGGTGTCAGAAGTAGCAGATTACGCTCAACTTAAGGCAGAGGAAGCTGTACGTGGTGGTGTGTTGGAGTCTATTTCCGATAGTTCGTATGACACCACAAATAGTGGCATTAATGAGAACGGATATGCCATTGTGAGTGGATGGGGCGAATTGAGAGCTAATGCTTGTATTACTTCCTATATGAATGGATATAATGATCCGCGGCGTTCCGCTTATTTTACCAAGCAAACAGCCGGTTTCTCCGAAGATTATGTAGGCGTCCGTTCGGGTTCTTCGGCACCTCCTAGTCCTTCGTTTTATCAGAATTACAGTAATCTGATGATAACAACCGATAAAACTTTGCCGCAACCGGTAATGTACGCTGCCGAAGCTGCTTTCTTACGTGCTGAGGGTGAATTGAAAGGTTGGGATATGTTAGGTAATGCGAAGTCTTTCTATGAGCAAGGAATCCGGTTATCATTCGAAGAATTTAAAGTGTCAGGAGTAGATGACTATTTGGCTGATAATAAGTCAAAACCGGCAAATTACGTTGATCCTAATCATAGCTCTGATAATTGCAATAACCAGTCTACTGTTACCATTAAATGGGATGAAAGTGCTACTCCGGAAGAAAAGTTGGAAAGAGTACTTACTCAGAAGTGGATTGCTCTTTATCCGGATCCGATGAACGGATGGGCGGATTTTCGCCGTACAGGATTTCCGAAAATATTTCCGGCAACACATTCTGCAAATCTGGATTGTAAACCGGATCGCGGGCAACGCCGTCTTCGTTTTGCTGACACAGAGTATAATACGAATAAAGAAAATGTGGAGGCTGCTGTGAGTATGCTTAGTGATGGAAAAGACTCTAATGGTACCGATTTGTGGTGGGCTTTGAAAAATTAGAGATTATTAATTGTTGATTTTAATATTATAGTATGAGAAAATTGATATATTTTATATTTGCGTCTGTTACTATACTAGTATTTGTACAATGTAGTGACTGGACTGAAATGGAGAATAAATTTACTGAACCAGTAAATATTAATAGCGAAGACTATTATAAGGCTTTGCGTGAATATAAGAAGTCTGATCATCCTATTTGTTTTGGTTGGTACAGCGATTGGTCAGGAATCGGTGATAATATGAATAACCAATTAAGAGGTATTCCCGATTCTATGGATTTGGTGTCCTTGTGGGGCAGTGCTTTCAATCTCACAGAAGCACAGAGAACCGATCTGAAAGAGGTAAGGGAAAAGAAAGGCACCCGGATATTGTATTGTCAGCATATTATGAGTATTGGTAGAAGTATGACTCCTGCTTCCGTGGAGAATGATCATATAGTGGATGGTGTACAATACGACTCTTACGAGGAGGCTATGGCTGCTTATTGGGGATGGTATGCAACCGGAAGTAATCACTATGGCGATGGCTCTCCGGAAGGCATTGAGACTGCTATCCGTAAATACGCACGGGTTATTACGGATTCTATCAATAAGTATGACTATGATGGCTTTGATATAGACTATGAACCGAACTGGGGTTATTCGGGTAACATTGCCAGTTATCCGGAACGTATGCACATTCTTCTTGATGAGTTATCGAAGAATTTTGGACCGAAGTCGGGAACAGGTCGTATTCTTATGGTGGATGGAGAACCTCAGACACTGAACACGGAGTCGGGATCATTGTTAGATTATTATGTGGTTCAAGCATATTATTGTTCTGGTGATACTGATTTGGATACTCGTTTCGGAAAACTGTTAGCTAAATTTGGTTCAATAGAAAATGAGGCTACAATTTTAAGTAAAACCGTTTGGTGTGAAGACTTTGAAAGACATAAATCAGATGGTGGTCCGAGATTCACTACCCGTGATGGTGTGACGACATATTCTTTGAAGGGGATGTCTATGTATTATCGTCCGGGTTTAGATGCACGTATCGGTGGCGTGGGAGCGTATCGTTTTAATTTGTGTCGTCCGGTGAATGACTATTTCTTTATGCGTGAAGTGATTCAAGTGATGAATCCTGCTCAACATTAACACTTATGAATATAACTAAAAATGAAAACTATGAAAATGATTAGATTTTCTAAATACGTGATAATGACAACAATTTTGGCATCAGTGTTTGGATGTGATGATGCGGAGATGAAGTCTATAGATAATGGATTATATATTCAGGAAGCTGCCCCTTCTGATAAATTTAATCAACAGATGGAAACACAGTTGATTGATGAGAGTGAATTAACAAAAACACTCACTGTTCGTTTGGTTCGCGCCATTGAACAGGATGTGACTGTTACCTTAGATATCGATCAGCAGTTGCTTGATGATTATAATCAGAAGAATGATGCAAGTTATCAGATTCTTCCGGAAGAGTTTCGGAGTTTTGAAAAGAAAGTGACAATTGCTGCCGGAAATGTATCGGCTCCTGTTATTAATCTTGTTATAAAACCGTATACTACTCCGAACGGTGAAGCCTATGCTATCCCAATTAGAATTACTTCTGTAGAAGGACCGATAGAGATGAAAGGAAATGCAAATTGCATGCTTTATCTACTAACCTCCCCAAATAAACAGAAAGCAGTGGTCTTGAAGCTTGATAATAAAACCCAAGTGAAATTTAAAAATGAAATTGCTGCTGATCAATGGACGATAGAATATTGGTTGAGAGTTGATAATGTAAGTGGTATGGATATGGGCAATTGGGTAGGAATCACTAACAAATGGCGTAGGCAATATGTTTATGCTGATGGATCAGCTCCTATTGCTTTCAATAGTATATTGCCTCGTTATTGGGCTGATGGTATTGCCAAGATAGCTCCTACTCTACAATTTCACATGGATGGTCCTGGATTTGATATGGATAGTGAGGAATTTTGGTGGCCTGACATTTGGTATCATATTGCATATACTTATGATGGGGAACAGATTACTCTCTATAAAGATGGAACAAAGAATGCAAATAAGGTTGATTCGAGAGCTCATTCTTTTTCAAGTATGACGCTTGGTTCTATAACTGGTTCGATGCAAGTAGAATTTGCCCAGATTCGTCTTTGGAAGAAATGTTTGACTCCAACATCCATACAGGATGGTATGTCACGTCAGATATCGGGAGACACGGATGGTTTGATCGGCTATTGGAAATGTGATGAAGGAGCTGGGAAGGTTTTGAAAGATAGCAGTCCTAATGGAAATGACATCACTCTTAAAGGAACATCCAGATGGAGTAAACAATACAATTTTGCCCATCCTAACGACTAATAGTTATTGATGTTTGTTGTACAAAGGTTGTCACATCTGGAATGTGGCAACCTTTTTTGTCTTCATAATATATGGGAATAGTAGAAACAGTTCTATTTGTTTTTTATCAAGAATAGTGTTATTCAAACAATATGTGGAACTTGAAATCAGCATCTACTTTTATAATAAGGTGATGCTTTTAGTTATTTGTTAGAGAGTGATTCCGAATACAAAATAGACCTGTTCCTCGTAAGGGTTAGCTATTAACTTTCCGAATATGGGCAAAGAAAAATTGGATGTAATTTTGAGTTCTTTTGTTGCGGATAACCCGACGTTGACTACATTGAATTTATTGGAATAAAAACTTTCCCAAGGTGTAAAGCCTGCTTCGATACTTAGATTTACGTCCTTCACATTGAAAGGATAACTCAATTCACAGTAACTGGACCAAGCGCGTTTCCCGTTTTCCCGGTAGTCATTTCCTGCAAATGTGGTGTACCAGCTTACAGATAGTGGAAATTTTTCGCTAAACATATATCCGGCTCCTATTTCAAAAGTATGTCCGGTGGAGTGTGAACTGTAATTGAAATATTTGAAAGGTTCATCCTCTGTTTGGGTAAAGTAGTTATTGAAGTAAAGAGTCAGGTTTTTATACTCATATTCTAGTGAAAGGTCTATTTCATTATTTTTTTCCCGGAACTCGGTGGAACCCCAAGCATAGACGGTCAACCCTTTCCAGTTGAGGCCGAGTGAGGGTTGCACACTTGCATTGCCGCTGTCAATACCACGCCAGATATAGCTGCTGACGAAATCTGCATTTACAAAAACTTCTTGTGCCTGTGCAAAGGCTGCGTAAAATAGGATTGCAATAAGTACAATATGTCTTTTCATTTTATCGGTTGTATTTCTTTGTTTTCGGGTGCAAAGATACGTAATATATAAATTGAATGTGACTGGATAGGGCAAAAAAGGAAACGACTGCATTATGCAGCCGTTTCGTAATCAATTATAAATCTTAATAGTCATTTAGAAAGTGACATCCATTTTCAGTACGAAAGTGCGTGGAGCGGCAACCGCCATAGGACGATAGCTGTATTCTTTGTTCAATAGGTTATTTACCATAAATTGGAACGCTACTTCTTTGGTTGCTTTTACTCCAAAACGCAGGTCGACGGTAGCATAATCCGTATTGTGCTTTTTCCAGTAAGTAGCCAGTGTCTCGCCTTTTGAATAGCCGAAGAGAATACCGCGTACATAGTCCATCAGATCTTTCTGCTGTTTATCACGTTCGTCCATCATCAAATAGTCTACTGCGAGAATTTTACTCTTCCATGCAATGTTGGCACCTACATTGATACGCTTCCACTGGAAATCTACCGTAGCTTTAAAGCTATGTTTAGGACGGTATTTCAGATATTTTCCCGTATTTGATTTCTCCTTCATCTGTAACGGGTCGGTATAAAGTCCTTCTACGGCATTGCGTTCCTGATAATCAGCATCACGAGGTTCGGTATATACATATCCTAAGTTATAGAATAGTTTTGTATTTTTATTGAAGTTGTACACACCGTTTGTAGAGATTTCAATACCGTAGATTTGTGCTTTCGATACATTATGAAATTGGGCACCGATTCCAAAGCCTTTACCGTCTGACAACATCTGAATGGCATCGCCAATACTGTTGATCATCGTATAGTTGGCATTGTTGAACAAACCGAACTGGAATTCAACCATATCTTTATATTGCGTATAGAATCCTGCAAGGTCTACAAATCCTTGCAGATTGCCGACTTTATATCCCTGTTTGAATCCTAATTCCGCATTAAATCCCTTTTCCGGTTTGATGTCCAGATTAGGATAGATACCGACTCCACCGATATCTTTACGCAGGTATTTTTCATTGATGGACGGGTTGCGGTATCCCTGTCCGAAGCTGGCACGGATAAAACTGTAATCAGCCAATTGATAATTTAATCCGGCACGGAAAACAGGACGGAAGGGGACCTTTGTTCCGAATATTTTTGTTTCCGCCTCTCGGTGATGGCTGTTTACGCGGTAGTATTCGGCACGTACACCGGCCGATACGCTCAGACGGTCCCAAAAACGTTGGTCATATTGCAGGAAAGCGGCAATGTTGTCACTTTTATATATCTCATCCATTACGGCAGAATCATAGCGGATATGTTCGAATGTAACCCCCGTAGTGATTTGCGCACCACTGTTCCATTTTTTATTAAATTGGTAGTCGAGGTAATAGTCGAAATTCTTGTCCGTCTGTGTTTTCGGATTAATGCGTGACGGATTAATAACATTAGATAGCCAAGGAACGAGATCACTGGGCAATTTATCATCCTGTATCAGTTTGTCTAAATCAGCGGGCAGCCCGTGATCCATAGTCCATGAGATTAAGTCGCAATAGTCGGCGGTTGTTGCATTCGGGAATATATTTCCTAATGAAGTGAATATTCCATTCATTGCATTTTCCAGATTTCCATTGATAAGTCCTGAACCAATGCCAACTAATGCCGGATAAAGTGAACTGTAATCACCTCCTGCTATATTCTGTATTGTTTGGGCATCGGTTCCCATATTCCCTAGAATATCGGTAATGGAGGCTCCGTTGGTGGGGCGTATAATGTTGTCGGCACTATAATAGAAGCGGCCTTTAATCTTATGTGATGTACCGTTCTCCGGATTCACATAGTTGATGAACGGGTCGATATGGAAGTTATTTTCTTCACGTCCCATGTTGGTGAAAGGAGATGGCTTGTATACTTCTGTCGGTGAACGCCAGATAAAGAAATCTCCATATTGGTTGGACAGGAAGTCAACATTGAATCCATAGTTCAACAGTTTCATACCCATATCCGGCTGATGATAGGTCAGGCTCCCACCCATCCGGAAACGTTTGTTGTATCCTTGTTCGCGATATCCTTCGTCGGTGAAGAGATTAATACCTCCGCTAACGTCGAAATTACCGATACGGCGGGAGTGGGAAAGGTCGAATCCTTCGTAAATAGGATTGCGTACACCACTAAGAAGGCTTCCACGCAAGATAGGTTTCACTGCGTATTTATCCTCTTTCCAAAAGCTCTTGTCGCTCCATTGATATTCATCATTTTCTGCATCACCATATACACCGATGTAAGCACTGAACCTGGTTTTCGGGGTTAGTCCCGGCCGGGCGGTACGGATATTGATAATACCATTCAGTGCTGACGAACCATATAGTACCGAAGAAGCTCCTTTTATCACTTCCACTTGTTCTACATTTTCTAGAGGTACGGTGTTCCAATTTATTTCTCCGGTTTTAGGGTTGAGTGTACTCATTCCGTCTACCAGAATTTGGCTACGTGCACCTACTCCGTAGGTCCATCCGCTACCACCACGCATGGAAGGCTGTTTGTCTACAATATCTACTCCGGGAAGTGTACGGAGGGTAGAGGAGATATCTGTCGGTGCCTGGCGGGCAATATCTCCTGATTTGACTACATCCATAGAGACGGTAACATCGCTCAACTTCTGCTCAAAACGTCCTGCACTGACCACTACTTCTTCCAGTAGCTTGGTGCTTTCTTTCATATAGACGTCTTTGGTGACAATTTCACGTTTATTGATCACAATAGGCATTAGCACATCTTCATAACCTACATAACTGAAAACAAGGTCAACTCCTCCTTCTGGAAGTTTGATTTCATATTCTCCGTTGATGTTGGATACTACCCCCTGATTGCCGTGAAGCTTATAAGTGACGGCTGCTCCTACCAATGGTTCATTGGTCTTTGCATCGTATATATGTCCTTTAAGGGTTTGGGCAAAACTATTCCCAAATCCAATAAGACTAATTAATAAAGTTAGGATATGTAGTTTTTTCATTTTTCTTATTTTTTATTGCTTTGTACAAGCTCTAAACCAAATTCGATTTTTTTGGGCGAAAGGAAAGCTTTCGAAATTCCATCTAAAAACGCAGAGATTATGCTTCCTAATGCTTGCATATCCTCTGGAAGCATACTAATTACTAATGGACTCAAGTCTGGAAGTAATTTAGCTATAGGAGTAAATTCTTCTTTATCTAAATAAATATGAGTGTGCCCCTCTTTTGAGGTAACAAGCATTGGAATTCCTGTAGTTAACCAATTAAAAAGTGCTTTGAAAGAGGTATCATTGATATTGATCAGAAATCCAAGTGTGTCGTTGTTTAGACTTTGATTAAGGGTAGTTAGTAGTTCTTTCAATTTCATCGGATCCATTTGAGAGATAGCATCAATGATTGCATTAATTATATTTGCATCTATATGCTTGTCGCTAGCTATTTGAGAAATTATATTGGCTAAGTTAAATTTTAATATAAACTTGTCATTTTTCTGATGCCAGTTGGCAAACCCTTTAGGAGATGGAATGTATTTGCGATTAGCAATATGAGGAGTGATCATATCTTGTGTCAGTGGAACTGAGAGAAAGCCAAAAATAGTTTCCATATCTAGTCCTGATAGTGGTTCATTAGAATAGGAGGCTGTTATATTTCCATCTGCTCTTAAAGTTATATCTTGTAAAACTTGTGGTAAGATATAGCTTAAAATGTTTTGAATTGCATTACCCCATGTCTGAGTTGTGGCTCCGCTTTCTGAAGCTTCTATGTTTGCATAAAAATAGCATGATGCATTTAAAACTTGTCCATCAACTTCTTGCCATGTATATTCATCTCCCCATATATCCCCCACTACAATCCTTTTGATACCGTTAATAACTGTAGGTAGTTTGTAGGTGTTTGCCCATAACTCAGCATTACCCATTTGAAGATTGGATATATTTAATGTTAACTGCCCTTTTGTGACACGCCCTTCGTATCTAAAGGAGGTTAAAGTGTTCTCTCCCATTCCATTTCCGGAAAAAGAATATCCTTCCTCATCTCCAGAAAGGGGGATGGATACCATTTTTAATTCTTTCTCTCCCGGTAAAATATCATAAAGAGTAACAATAGCTGTTTCTCCGGTTACAGTACTAAAGTCTACAGATTTTCCAATCATTGTTTCTCCATTATAGGTAAGAATTAAGTTTGGATTGGGATTTGACAGCTTGTTTGAATAATTAGCTGTCACATCTACCGGAGCCGGTCCGTAATGATCATTATCACAAGATGTCAGTAAACTGAGCGTTATGACAAGGAAGCTTGTCATTAAAATAGATATCTTTTTCATTGTTCTTTCTTTTTGATGGTTAAGATTAATTATTGTTGAATAGTGAGATCGACTCCTATTTCCATTTTGTCTAATAATGTGGTAACTTCTTTTAAATCCATTTTCAATAATGACGAAATGATATTGACGAACGGTGTAAGACTTTCTTTATTGAAATAGATATAGGTATGATCCTTTGTTGTTTGGCTGATTTCCATTGGAATACCATTCTTTAGCCATGACATTAGCATAGTGAAAGTGGCATCGTCTACCTTTAAAATATACGTCAGTATTTGATTGTTCAGAACAGTATTGAGAGCGCTTAATGCTAGCTTCAATCGTACTGGATCAGATTTGATATGTGCTTCGCCAATACCGATGATGAGTTGATTATCTATTTCTTGTCCATTATTTTGAGTGATAAGGGAGATGATGGCGGGTATGTTTAATTGTAATACAAATGAATTATCATCTGTTTGATTCCAATAAGCTAATCCTATAGGGGAAGGAACATAGGTACGTTGTCGAAGCAGGCTTTTAAACTCTGCGTCTGTTTTATTTGCATTGGCAATCTCTATAATTTCATCAAGGTTTATGGAACTGGTAGTATAATTGGCAGTAACAAGCCCATTTCTCTCTAACGTTAAATCTTTCAATATATAAGGAAAAAGTACGTCTAAAACATTGGTTGCCGTCTGTTTTATTTGTAGGATGATTGGTTTTATCGATTCGTTTTCTTCTTTTACTGTTATGTTTACATAACTAGCTCCACTATTGCGTACTGTTACTTCTTCGGTTGTTGTATGTGAGTAGGCGGGGAATACGTATGTATTCGCAACGGAACCGTAATGAGCCATCGTCACCTCAAGTGACAATTGCATAGCTTTCGGTGTAATTCTACCGCTATATTTAACTTCAGCCCCTGTTTTCGTAACGCTTGTCCCATTGAATGTATAAGCATCTTTTTCTCCACTTTCATTCAATTGCACATCATTGATTGGAGTGGTGTTTTCTCCCGGAATTACATCGTTTAATGTCAGTGTTCCTGTCTCACTGTCTTCCGTTTTAAAGTTGACTGTTTTTCCAGCCAATTTCTCTCCACTGTAGGTTAGGTCTAAAGTGTATGGCTTGATATACGAACCATATTCCTGGCTGATTTCTCCCGGCCAAAAGAGTTTGTCGTTGTAGGTTTTCTCGCAGGAAGCCAAGAGTAAAGCCATACAGGCGACATAAAATAGTTTCTTAGAAGTTTTCATTCTCTTTTAGTTTTTATTAGAATATTAATTAAAACTCTGCAAAGGTCGTTTAATGTTTATTCGCTATCAAGCTCCATATTTGGGATTCAATGTTCTATATTTGCTATTTTAATTCGTAGAATCTAATGAAATATTAAATAGATGTTCCATTTATTAGATATGTTGTTCTATTCTTAATGTGCTATAACAAAGGTCTCAAAAGAAAAACTATCTTTGGGCAACTTAATTTTTTTGGTTATGATAATAGATGGTAATCTTCCTAAATTTGATCTTCCTATTGATTTTATAGCGGATGATAGTATTACTGGTGATATATTAAATATGTATAGTCGGTTTCCCTGTCAGATAAAAGCCGGGCTTTTTATACTTTGTACGGAGGGAACTGTTCGTGCCACCATAAATTTGTTGGAGGTAGTCATTCGTCGAAATGACTTTATCACTCTTCTTCCTAATTCATTTATCCAAATACATGAAGTATCTTCGGATACCCGTGTTTGCTTTGCCGGATTTTCTTCTGAGTTTGTCGCTTCAGTGAATTATGTCGATTCGTTGTTGGGCTTATTGCCAAACATACTGAATACTCCGGTTGTTCCTTTACCGGAAGAAATTGCAACTTTGTATCGTAATGCTTATAGCTTATTAATCAGGGCTTATTCTTTGCCTAATACATTGGAAAATAAAGAAATCCTTCGTTCTATTCTTACTATCTTTTTTCAAGGAGTGAAAGAGTTGTATAGTCGACAACAAACAGTAGTGAATGAACCTCTCAAACGTGAACATGAATTATATCGGCAATTTGTTCAAATATTAATGGCGAATTATACAAAAGAGCATGAAGTCGCTTTCTATGCTGATAAATGCGGAGTGACACCGGCACATTTCTCCAGTACAATTCGAAAGGCAAGTGGGCATAGTCCGTTGGTGATTATTACAGGTATGATAATAATGAATGCTAAGGCACAATTAAAGTCTACCCGTTTACCGGTGAAAGAAATAGCATTCTCGTTAGGCTTTAGCAATTTGTCTTTTTTCAATAAATATTTTCGGAAGCATGTAGGGATGACTCCACAGGAATATAGAGAGAAGTAATTATGAAATAAAAGAACGGTATTCTTGCACATTTGATGTAGGAATACCGTTCTCTATATTAGTCAGTTATGTTTTTTAATACTATTTTCTGGCAGACTTATTTGATACCCAGTTTCTTGGCAATTTCCTTAGGAAGTGCATCCTTGTGTACTAGAATATTCATAGTCTTATAAGCAACAAAGGCTTTGGAGGCATACCAGATACCGTTATATTTGCCGGCTTTTCCCCAAGAATTCTTTACCATGAAATATTCTTTCCCTGTCTGATCTTTGGCGATTCCATAGATTTGCATTCCGTGATCATCTGTTGTTTCCCAGTTATCAAAAGCAGCCTGACGCATTTCTTGAGTAATTTCCATTTCCGGTGATGGTTTGCTACTCAATTCTCTGCGTTTGTCGGCAGGAGTCATACCTGTCCAACGGGCCATGTCCGAACCGGAAAGTTCAGCTCCTTTGATGATGTCCGGCATAACGGCGGTACCATTGCGGCTGAACCCTTGTTCACTGACATCACTACCCCATGCAAAAGTATATCCTTTCTTTACGGCATTGTCCATTACAGCCATCAGTTCATCGATTGGCAGGTTGTATGACAGACCGTTACGCCAATTATCCTGAACTTCTACGGCAAATTGAGTATAGAACGGATGATGAGTATAAGAAGTCAGTGATATATAGTCATCGCAGTTCAGACCAAGTGATTCGGCGAAACTTTTCGGCGTATATTCTTTTCCTTTGTAAGTGAACTTCTCAGGACATTCTCCCAAATATGTATCATAAATAGCTGTCAGACCGTTTTTCCAAACCGGAGTCAATTTGCTTAACTTGCCTTTGGCTATTGCATTAATGTATCCTTCGGCAACTGCGTCCAGTTCATTGTGCACCGGTAGAGTATCACCATACATGATACCCGGCATTACTTCTTGCGGAACGATACCGTAATTCTTAATACAATACATCACATCATAGAAACTTCCACCCGGTGAAAAAGAACTGTCGCCATGATAGCGTACATAATTCACTCCACGATCTTCCATCGTTTTGTGTACTACAAACATTTCAGAAAGGTCATATTCACCTTTTCCTAGCCGGAGTAATTCGGACTCTACGAATCCAAGAGTAGAGAAACTCCAGCAGGTGCTCGAACGGTTCTGGTTCTTAATGGAAGTAATCGGATTTTCTTTCACTGTCGTGAAAACGAAGCCCTCTTCGGGTTTTGCGTCTTGTGCCATTGTGCTCAGGCTGAATAGGCCTAGAGCAGCGATAAGGATACTCTTTTTCATTCTTATGACATTAATATTAAATTTGTTTTGGCTGCAAATATAAGGATTCCTCTTTTGATAACCATCCGTTTGAATTAATATGTATAAAAAAAGAATGAATATTAGTATATTGGGGTACAAAAATACCGCTTTGTTCTAACAACAAAGCGGTATAGGTAGATGCATCATTAGATGCGTGTTATTCTTTCTTTTCCTTATCCTTGGATGTTACTATGTAATCTTCTTTAATGAATTCATCATAGACACGTTTCGGATGGTCAAACGGTGCAGTTCCGTTTTTCTGTTCGTTGAAGTTTTCCCGGCGGAATTGTTTTAATTTCAGATTGTCTTCTGCGTACTCTCTAAGTTTTTTAGGCTCGTTTCCATAAAGCGAACTTTCGGTCACATCGGAATTGAGCAAACTCTCTTTGGGGGTAATAGTCGGCAGAAGTACTTGTTCCAATAGTCCACGATAGGCTCCGTTATATTCGCACCATACGATGTCATTGGTTACGAATATGCGATAGGAGTACTTTGACCATGCGGTTTTGATTTCAATGGACGTAGCATAAATCTCAATAGTGGCTTCTGAACCATACGCCTGGTCACGGATCACAACGGTCGTCCGACCGCTAAGTTCTTCCTTCACGGAAGTTTGCCATTTTTCGGAATTCATGATTTCTTCGATGATTTCCGGCAAATTTTCTTTAATCTCAAACTGTATTCTCATGGTGCTTGCCTGCGGGCAGGACTTTTTAAATTTTTCCTCCTTAAACAATTAAGCTAGCCTAAAGTTACATATATTGAACCGAAAAAACAAGTATCTGTTTAAATATTTGCTATTTTTGCCCAACAATCAGCCTTTTTGTTTGAATTTGTCATAAATATGCAATAAAAGACAAAGGCTTGTTTATGCAACATAGAGTGTGAAAACGAGAATGGGAGTAAGGATATGAAAGATTTGAAAGTAGATGAATCTATAGGATTGGTATTGGAAGGCGGAGGTATGCGCGGTGTGTTTACTTGTGGTGTACTCGACTATCTGATGGATCACAATATTCGTTTTCCTTATACGATAGGAGTATCGGCAGGAGCGTGTAATGGGTTGTCGTATGTTTCCCGTCAACGGGGACGTGCCAAATACAGCAATATTGACTTGTTGGAGAAATACAACTATATCGGTTTGAAGTATTTACTCAAGAAGCGTAACATTCTCGATTTCGATTTACTTTTCAATGAGTTCCCCGAGCATATCCTTCCTTACGATTATGAAACTTATTTTGCTTCATCCGATCGTTTTGTGATGGTGACTACGAATTGCGTGACGGGAGAGGCTAATTACTTTGAAGAGAAGAAAGATAAAAAGCGAGTGATCGATATCGTTCGTGCTTCCAGCAGTCTGCCTTTTGTTTGCCCTATTGCTTATGTAGACGGTATACCGATGCTCGATGGAGGAATTGTAGATTCCATTCCCCTGCAACGGGCTATTGCGGATGGTTACACACATAATGTCGTTGTGCTTACCCGTAACAGGGGTTATCGGAAAGATTCGAAGGATATTCGCATTCCGGCATTTGTTTATCGGAAATATCCGAAGTTACGTGAAGCGTTGAGCCGTCGTTGTGCTGTTTATAATGAACAATTGGAAATGGTGGAGCGTATGGAAGACGAAGGAAAGATTATCGTTATCCGTCCATTGAAGCCTGTGGTGGTAGACCGTATTGAAAAGAATGTGCGCAAACTAACGGAATTTTATGAAGAGGGATACGCGTGTGCACAGGCTTTGTCTCATTATTTTTCTACTTTTTCCCCCGATTAATTCGATTTTAAGTCTTTATTAATTCCTTTTAGTGGGATTTATTAAGGGGCGCTCCTTTACTTTGCTGAAAAATAGTATTGGAGAACTTTTAATATAACATGAAAAACAAAGGAATATGGTAAAAAGATTTAGTTGGTTGGTTTTTTGTTTATTGTTTTCAGTAGGTATAACAGCCAAAGGTGGAGGCAGGCAATATAACTCTTATAAGGGGTTAGTGATGGCCGGTTATCAGGGGTGGTTCAATACCCCTGATGACGGCTCCGGTCGCGGCTGGCATCATTATAATGGTCCGAAGGGTTTTCGTCCCGGTTCCTGTTCAGTTGATTTTTGGCCAGAAGTGTCGGAATATAAAAAACTCTATAAGACAGAGTTTACTTTTGAGGATGGCAAACCAGCATCAGTCTTTTCTTCTTATGACGAATCTACAGTCGAACTTCATTTTAAGTGGATGAACCAATATGGGTTGGATGGAGTATTTATGCAACGCTTTGTTTCCGAAATTCGGAATGAAAGCGGATTGAAACATTTCAATAAAGTCCTCAATTCGGCAATGAAGGCAGCAAATAAATACGAACGGGCTATCTGTGTGATGTATGACTTGAGTGGTATGAAGCCGGGAGAAGAAGGGTTGTTATTAAAAGATATTGCAGAAATCGCACGTCAATATTCTATAAAAGATCATGTCAAGAATCCGTCTTATCTATATCATAATGGGAAACCGTTGGTTACCGTATGGGGAGTTGGATTTAATGATAACCGACGTTATGGGCTGAAAGAGGCGGAGCGTATTATTGACGGTTTAAAATTGCAAGGATTCAGTGTAATGCTTGGAGTGCCTACCCAATGGCGCGAACTGAAAGGAGATACAGAATCAGATCCCCACCTTCATCAGCTTATCAGAAAATGCGATATCGTGATGCCTTGGTTCGTAGGACGTTATAATGAGAACACTTATCCAAAATTTCAAAAATTGGTAGAGGCGGATATCCAATGGTCAAAGAAGAATCAAGTGGATTATGCTCCATTGGTATTTCCTGGTTTCTCGTGGGGCAATATGAAAGGCCAAGATCACAATTCATTCATTCCCCGCAACAAAGGTTCTTTCCTTTGGAAACAGCTAATGGGAGCTATTCGTGCAGGAGCCGAAATGATTTACGTAGCAATGTTTGATGAAGTGGATGAAGGCACAGCGATCTTTAAATGTGCAAAAAAAGTTCCGGTAGGGGAAAGTATATTTATTCCTGTTGAAGAGGAAGTGGAAAGTGATCATTACTTGAAGCTGGTCGGTGAGGCTGGTAAAATCTTACGTAAGGAAAAGGCGATGGCATTCGATACTAGTTTGAATCCTTCGGCGCCTAATCCTTTTATCCGCCATATGTATACGGCAGATCCTTCCGCACACGTTTGGAAAGATGGCAGGTTGTATGTATATGCTTCGCATGATATTGCTCCGCCCCACGGATGTGATTTAATGGACCGTTATCATGTTTTCTCTACCGACGATATGGTACATTGGACAGATCATGGTGAGATCTTGAATTCAGCTCAAGTGTCTTGGGGACGCAAGGAAGGAGGTTTTATGTGGGCACCGGATTGTGCATATAAGAATGGAACCTATTATTTTTATTTTCCTCATCCTAGTGGAACGGATTGGAATGATAGCTGGAAAATCGGAGTGGCTACGAGCCGTAAGCCTGCCGAAGGGTTTAAGGTAAAAGGTTATATAAAAGGAATGGACCCGTTGATCGATCCTTGTGTTTTTGTGGACGACGATGGACAAGCCTATATCTATAATGGAGGTGGCGGCCTTTGTAAAGGGGGGAAACTGAAAGATAACATGATGGAATTGGACGGACCTATGCAGGTAATGGAAGGTTTGGAAGATTTTCACGAGGCGACTTGGATACATAAGTATAATGGTAAATATTATCTGTCTTATTCCGACAATCATGATGAAGGTTGGAATGATGGAGTCAAAGGGGATAACCGAATGCGTTATGCCGTCAGTGATTCTCCTTTGGGACCTTGGGAATCAAAGGGAATCTATATGGAACCGACTGACAGCTATACGAATCATGGTTCTATCGTAGAGTTTAAAGGACAGTGGTATGCCTTTTATCATAATAGTGCGCTCTCCAATCATGATTGGCTCCGTTCCATTTGTGTAGATAAATTATATCACAATCCTGACGGGACGATTAAGCTCGTAAAACAGACGAAAAGTACGCCGATAACGGTACAGAAAAAGTATCCGTTCCGTAATCCTCAACTTTCCATAGAACAACGTGTTGATGATTTAGTTTCCCGTTTGACTCTGGAAGAAAAGGTGAGACAGATGTTGAACAATGCTCCGGCGATCAAACGTTTGGGAATTCCTGCCTATAACTGGTGGAATGAATGTTTGCATGGTGTTGGACGTACTAAATATCATGTCACAGTATTTCCGCAGGCAATAGGAATGGCAGCTTCATGGAATGATGTGTTAATGAAAGAAGTCGCTTCTTCTATAGCAGATGAAGGACGTGCTATTTATAATGATGCACAAAAGAGAGGGGATTACAGTCAATATCATGCTTTGACGTATTGGACCCCCAATATAAATATCTTCCGTGATCCTCGTTGGGGACGTGGTCAGGAAACGTATGGTGAAGATCCCTATCTGACATCTAAAATAGGAAAAGCCTTTGTTCTTGGGCTCCAAGGAGATGATCCCCGTTATCTGAAAGCTTCGGCTTGTGCTAAACATTATGCTGTGCATAGCGGTCCGGAAAAGAATAGGCATAGCTTCAATTCCGATGTAAGTACTTATGATTTGTGGGATACTTATCTGCCGGCTTTCCGCACATTGGTAGTCGATGCAAATGTATCCGGTGTCATGTGTGCGTATAATGCTTTTAAGGGACAGCCTTGTTGTGGAAATGATTTGTTAATGCAGTCTATCTTGCGTGATAAGTGGAACTTCAAAGGTTATGTTACTTCTGATTGTGGCGCTATCGATGACATATTCAATCATCATAAGGCACATCCGGATGCGGCTACAGCAGCAGCCGATGCAGTATTTCATGGGACTGATTTGGATTGCGGTCAAAGTGCATATCTGGCTTTAGTAAAAGCTGTAAAAGACGGAATCATTACGGAAAAACAATTGGATGTCTCTGTGAAGCGTTTGTTTACGATACGTTTTCGTTTGGGTTTATTCGATCCCGCAGAACAGGTGGATTATGCCCATATTCCCATATCTATATTGGAATGTAAAAAACATCAGGATTTAGCGAAGCAATTGGCGCGTGAATCAATGGTACTTCTCAAGAATGACCGATTGCTGCCCCTTCAGAAAAATAAATTGAAGAAGGTGGTAGTGATGGGGCCGAACGCTGATTGCAAAGACGCTCTGTTGGGAAATTATAATGGTCATCCTTCCCGTATGTTAACTCCTTTGCAGGCTATCCGTGAACGTCTGAAAGGAGTGGCGGAAGTTGTATATGTGAGTGGTATTGATTACATAAATACCCTATCGGAAGATGAACTGAAGCGATATGTTAATCAGGCGAAAGGTGCTGATGCGGTTATTTTCATAGGCGGTATTAGTCCGAGATTGGAAGGTGAGGAAATGTCGGTCAATAAAGACGGATTTGATGGCGGTGACCGTACTTCCATTGCTTTGCCGGCAGTCCAGACACAACTGATGAAAGCATTGGTGGCAGGGCGTATTCCGACTGTATTCGTGATGATGACGGGAAGCGCACTTGCCATTCCTTGGGAAGCAAAGCACGTTCCGGCAATCTTGAATGCTTGGTATGGAGGTCAATATGGTGGAGAAGCGATTGCAGATGTTCTGTTTGGAGATTATAATCCTTCCGGAAAGCTTCCGGTAACTTTCTATGCCAAAGACAGCGATTTGCCGGATTTCGAATCCTATGATATGCAAGGACGGACATACCGTTATTTTAAGGGAAAAGCACTTTATCCTTTCGGCTACGGATTGAGTTATACCGATTTTAGGTATTCTTCTTTGAAAATGCCTACGGCTCGCAATACTACTGATAAAGAAATTCCGGTAACAGTTACAGTGAAAAATACAGGAAAGATGGATGGGGAAGAAGTTGTCCAGCTTTATATATCCCATCCGGATAAAAAAATACTGGTTCCGGTGACGGCCTTAAAAGGTTTTAAACGGATATATTTGAAGGCTGGTGAAGCAAAACAAATAACTTTCTCCTTATCTTCTGAAGATTTGTCCTGCGTCGATGAAAACGGCATTCGTAAAGTTCTGCCTGGCACAGTAAAGATACAAGTTGGCGGCTGTTCACCTGTGGCTACGCTAACTGCTCCTTTAAAAACTGTAGAAACTGCTTTGAAACTTACAGGAGATACTTATACGATAGATAAATAATTATTTAATTATATTTGAAAAAAGCATAACATGAGAAACAAAATGAAATGGATGTTGGCAATAGGATTATTGTCATGTTCTGCGGTGATGGCGCAACAACAGAGCGATATTATGTCAGTATCGGCTTCTGTGAATGCGGAAAGAGCTGCATTGGCTGTTGATAAAAATGTGAAAACGATGTGGACGTTGCCGTCTCAGGCGTTGAAAGCCGAACAATGGTTAATGTTCACTATCCAGCAACCGGGGGATGTTTGTGAACTGGACCTCCAGATGCAGGGAATCAATAAGAATGATCTGAAAGGATTATTGGATATTTATGTCACCTATGATCCGATGAATCTGGGAGATCCGGTGGACTATCAGGTGAGTGGGAGCGATAAATCAATGAAAGTCAAGTTTACTCCTAAATATGGCGCTCACGTCAAGTTGAATTTTAAACCCGGAAAAGCGGATAAACCTTTTTCATTGAAGGAAATTACCGTATATCTCACGGAAAAAGTGCTGACAGACAGTAAAGGGAAAGTGACCGACCGTCCCTATATGGATGCATCACTCCCCGTAGATGAACGGGTAGAAAGTTTGTTGGCTGTAATGACTCCGGCAGATAAGATGGAACTTATCCGTGAGGGATGGGGAATTCCCGGTATTCCTCATTTGTATGTACCGCCTATTACAAAAGTGGAGGCAGTACATGGATTCTCTTATGGCAGTGGGGCTACCATTTTCCCCCAGGCTCTGGCAATGGGAGCTACCTGGAACAGGCAACTGACGGAAGAAGTAGCAATGGCTATTGGAGATGAGACGGTGATAGCCAATACCAAACAAGCGTGGTCACCGGTATTGGATGTAGCTCAGGATGCACGTTGGGGACGTTGTGAAGAAACGTTCGGAGAAGACCCGGTATTGGTCTCTCAAATGGGAGGTGCATGGATTAAAGGATATCAATCTAAAGGATTGTTTACTACTCCCAAGCATTTCGGTGGGCATGGAGCGCCTTTAGGCGGGCGTGATTCGCACGATATAGGTTTGTCCGAGCGTGAGATGCGTGAAATACATTTAGTACCGTTCCGTCATGTGATTCGTAATTATGACTGTCAGTCGTTGATGATGGCTTATTCCGACTATATGGGAATTCCAATTGCAAAAAGCACAGAATTGTTGCAGCAGATTTTACGTCAGGAATGGGGATTCAATGGTTTTATTGTCAGTGATTGTGGTGCTGTAGGTAACCTGACTTCCCGTAAGCATTATACGGCAAAGGATAAGATCGAGGCTGCCAATCAGGCGTTGGCTGCCGGAATAGCAACCAACTGCGGTGACACTTACAATAATAAAGAAGTGATTCAAGCTGCAAAGGATGGACGTATCAATATGGAAAACCTGGATAATGTATGTCGTACAATGTTGGCTACCATGTTTCGGAATGAGCTTTTTGAGAAGAATCCTTGCAAGCCTCTCGATTGGAAAAAAATCTATCCGGGATGGAACTCGGACAGTCATAAAGCTATGGCACGTCGGGCAGCCTGCGAGTCGATCGTGATGTTGGAAAATAAAGACAACCTTCTACCTTTATCAAAGGAACTTCGTACGATTGCAGTTCTGGGTCCCGGAGCAGATGATCTTCAACCGGGTGATTACACTCCGAAACTTCAACCGGGACAGTTAAAATCTGTATTGACCGGTATTAAGGCGGCTGTAAGCAAACAGACTAAAGTGCTTTATGAAAAGGGGTGTGACCTTACTGAAACGGGTGTGACAGATATTCCTAAAGCTGTGAAAACCGCTTCTCAAGCGGATGTTGTAATTATGGTGCTGGGAGACTGCTCGACGAGCGAGGCTACTAAGGATGTGCGTAAAACATGTGGTGAAAACAATGATTTAGCCACTTTGGTCTTGCCGGGTAAGCAACAGGAATTGTTGGAAGCGGTTTGTGTAACCGGAAAACCTGTGATTTTGATTCTTCAGGCCGGTCGTCCCTATGATCTTTTGAAGGCTTCGGAAATGTGTAAAGCTATTCTGGTAAACTGGTTGCCTGGACAAGAAGGCGGACCGGCTACGGCAGATGTTTTGTTTGGTGATTATAATCCGGGCGGTCGTTTGCCGATGACTTTCCCACGTCATGTAGGGCAGCTTCCTTTATACTATAATTTCAAAACTTCGGGACGTCGTTATGAATATGTAGATATGGAATATTATCCTCTTTATCGTTTCGGATACGGATTAAGCTATACTTCGTTTGAATATTCGGGATTGAAAGTACAGGAAAAACCGAATGGTAATGTGACGGTTGAGGCTACCGTGAAGAATATAGGAAACCGTGCCGGTGACGAAGTTGCCCAATTGTATGTTACGGATATGTATGCCAGTGTAAAAACACGTATCATGGAACTGAAGGACTTTACCCGTATTCACTTGAATCCCGGAGAGTCAAAGACTGTCTCTTTTGAACTGACACCGTATGATTTGTCATTGCTTAATGACCGTATGGATAGAGTAGTTGAAAAAGGGGAGTTCAAGATTTGTGTTGGTGGTATGAGCCCTGATTATAAGGCAAACAATGAAATTAAGCATAGTGTAGGTTACAGTGATAACAAGAAAGGGGTATCTGGAATACTCAATTATACGCATGAGTTCGGAGCTGATTTTGCTCTCTCTGTATCGAAAGTGGAAGAGAATCTGTTGAAAGACCAAAAGACTGTATGGGTGAGTGTGAAGAATGGCGGTACTTTGATGGATACCGGTAAGGTGGAAATGTTTGTTGACGGTAAGAAGATGGGAGATGCCATTCACTATGAACTCGGGCCGGGAGAAGAAAAGTTGATTCCTTTCAAGCTGAGCAAAGATAATAAGCAGCCTGTTGCTTTCACTACCAAATATAAAATGGTTGCTTTATAGAGGTATCAATTTAGGAAAACACAATGAAAGGAACCACCTCTATAATAATTGGTATGTTGTTGGCAGGAAGTGTCACTTCCTGCCAATCACAAAAGCAAATAGCCGCTCACCGGATTGTTGCTAACCCGATCAATCTGAATTATCGATTTCAACCGAAAGACGAGTCTCGTCGTGAAGCCGCTGATCCGGTATTGGAATACTTCAAAGGTTATTATTATCTGTTTGCCTCCAAGTCCGGAGGATATTGGCGTTCCGACAATCTGGCGGACTGGGAGTATATTCCTTGTACAACTATTTCCACATTGGAAGATTATGCTCCTACGATTCTTCCGATAGGAGATACATTGTACTTCACTACCTCTAGTGGGAAAACTCAAATATTCAAAAACGCTCATCCGGAAAAAGATACATGGGAACCGGTAGATACGAAGTTGACTTACCGATTGCATGATCCGGCGTTTTATAAAGACGATGATGGAAGAGTATATATGTATTGGGGATGTTCGGACAAAGATCCCATAATGGGAGTGGAGGTAGATCCGCAGGATGGTTTCAAGGCTATTGGGGAAGCTAAGGCATTGATCGAACATCATGGTGATAAATATGGTTGGGAAGTTCCGGGAAAGAATAATGAAGAGCCGCGTCAGGGATGGAATGAAGGTCCTTGCATGCTGAAACATGAGGGACGTTATTATTTGCAATATGCAGCTCCGGGTACTCAGTATCGAATTTATGGTGATGGAATCTATGTCGGCGACAGTCCTTTGGGGCCATTTGAATATATGGAGGATAATCCGTTTTCCTTTAAACCGGGAGGTTTCATTGGTGGAGCCGGGCATGGGCATACTTTCCGCGACAAATATGGAAATTATTGGCATGTGGCGTCTATGACTATTTCTGTCCGCCATTGGTTTGAACGGAGGCTAGGGCTTTTCCCCGTTGTAATTTCTCCCCGCAAAGGTATGTACGCTCATACGGTTTGGGGAGATTATCCATTTTATATTCCGGACCGCAGAGTTGATTTCAGTAGGAATAATCTCAGTATAGGCTGGAATCTACTCTCATATCGGAAACCTGTTCTTGCATCTTCATCCCTTGCAGGATATGAGCCGGATAAGGTAAATGACGAACAAATAGAAACGTGGTGGGCTGCTCAAACCGGAAAAAAAGGAGAGTGGTTACAGGTCGATTTGGAAACTCCGTTGTCCGTGAATGCTATACACGTGAATTTTGCCGATCATAATTTTAAGGTTTTTGCACCGCATCCTCCAGTAGTCTATCAGTTCGTTATCGAGGGGTCGACGGATGGAAAAGAGTGGGTGAACCTTGTTGATGAAAGAGATAACAGTAAGGATGAGCCTCATCGTTTGTTCACATTAGATAAATCTGTAAAAGTCAGATATCTGCGGATCAGTAATGCAAAGAACATGGATGGCAGTTTCTCTTTATCCGGTTTCCGTGTATTTGGTATGGGGCAAGGAATTGCTCCTTCTAAAGTGACAGGATTCCGAGCTGTTCGGGATCAGCAAGACAAGCGGATCTACCGTTTTACTTGGGATGTTCAAAGAGGGGCTACGGGCTATGTATTACGCTGGGGAACTCAAGAAGATAAGCTGACTCATGCAGTGATGGTTTTTGATAATCAGTATGAGGCTCGTTATTTTAATCGGGATTCGGAGTATTATTTCTCAATTGAAGCTTTTAATGAAAACAGCTCCGATCTACTAAAGAGTACAAGATAGAAAAATGAGTATAAAAGAAATAAGAAAGTTTATATTGGCGGGTGTTCTGTGTGGAGCACCTTGCCTTTTTTCATATGCACAGGAATTGTATAAGAATGAAAATGCTCCTGTGCATGAACGAGTGATGGATTTGATTTCACGTTTGACGGTGGAAGAGAAAATAAGCCTGCTTCGTGCCACTTCTCCCGGTATTCCCCGTCTGGGCATTGATAAATATTATCATGGTAATGAAGCATTGCACGGAGTTGTCCGCCCGGGACGTTTTACGGTATTTCCACAAGCTATCGGACTGGCAGCTACATGGAATCCCGAATTACAAAAGCGGGTAGCTACTGTGATTTCGGATGAGGCGCGCGCTCGTTGGAATGAACTCGATCAGGGGAAGAATCAAAAAGAACAATTCAGTGATGTGCTGACTTTTTGGTCACCTACCGTGAATATGGCTCGTGACCCTCGTTGGGGACGCACGCCGGAAACGTATGGAGAAGATCCTTTCTTAAGCGGGGTGATGGGAACGGCTTTTGTGAAAGGATTGCAAGGAGATGATCCGCATTATTTAAAGATTGTTTCTACTCCCAAGCATTTTGCTGCCAATAATGAGGAACACAATCGCTTTGTCTGCAATCCGCAAATCTCGGAAAAGCAACTGCGCGAATATTATTTCCCTGCTTTTGAAATGTGTGTGAAGGAAGGAAAAGCCGCTTCCATCATGACTGCTTATAATGCGCTGAATAATGTGCCTTGTACGCTGAATTCCTGGCTTTTGCAGAAGGTGCTGCGTCGGGATTGGGGATTTCAGGGATATGTGGTATCCGATTGCGGAGGACCTTCTTTGTTGGTCAATGCGCATAAGTATGTGAAGACCAAAGAAGCGGCTGCCACGCTATCCGTTAAAGCCGGATTGGATCTGGAATGTGGGGATGATGTGTATGATGAATATCTGTTGAATGCTTACAAACAGTATATGGTTTCGGAAGCGGATATTGACTCGGCTGCCTATCATGTGCTGACAGCCCGTATGAAACTGGGACTTTTTGATGGTGTGGAACGGAATCTGTATGCTAAGATTTCTCCATCGGTAATAGGTTCGAAGGAACATCAGACGGTAGCTTTGAATGCTGCCCGCGAATGTATTGTCTTATTGAAGAATCAGAAAAATATGCTTCCGCTTAATGTAAAGAAGCTGAAATCAATAGCTGTTGTGGGGATTAATGCCGGTAAATGCGAGTTTGGTGATTATAGTGGGGCTCCGGTAGTGGAACCGGTTTCTATTCTGCAAGGTATCAAGAACAGGGTAGGCGATAAGGTAAAGGTAGTTTATGCTCCTTGGAAATCGGCTGTCGATGGTTTGGAACTTATTCAAGGAGAGAATTTCCCGGAAGGACTGAAAGCGGAATATTTTGATAATACCCGTTTGGAAGGTACGCCCAAAGAGCGCAAGGAAGGTTGGATCAATTTTGAACCAGCCAATCAGGCACCCGATCCGTTCCTTCCTAAATCTCCTCTTTCCATTCGTTGGACAGGAAAGTTGAGACCTGCCATTTCCGGGCATTATACTTTTAGCTTTACTTCGGACGACGGTTGCCGTTTACGTATTAATAATGAGATGTTGATTGACGCTTGGAATGGGCATTCCGTATCTACCGACTCTGCATCTATCTATTTGGAGGCGGGAAAAGACTATCAGCTGCAGGCGGAATATTATGATAACCGGGATTATGCCATTGCGAAGTTACAATGGAAAGTGCCGCAAATAGGAAAGGCTACCCGGCTTGATTTGTATGGAGAAGCAGGAAAGGCCGTTCGTGAATGTGAGACTGTTGTTGCCGTAATGGGAATCAATAAATCGATTGAACGCGAAGGGCAAGACCGTTATGGCATTGAACTTCCGGCAGATCAGCGTGAATTCCTACGGGAGATTTATCAGGTGAATCCGAACATCATTTTAGTTTTGGTAGCGGGAAGTTCTTTGGCCGTTAACTGGGAAAATGAGCACTTGCCGGCCATAGTGAACGCATGGTATCCCGGTGAACAGGGAGGAACAACTGTTGCAGAGGTTTTGTTTGGAGACTATAATCCGGCGGGTCGTTTACCGCTGACTTATTACAAGTCTTTGGAGGAACTTCCACCCTTTGATGATTATGATATAACCAAAGGACGTACTTATCAGTATTTTAAGAAAGACGTGCTCTATCCGTTTGGTTACGGACTTAGTTATACGACTTTTAAATATAGTAATCTGGAAGTAACTGATGCGGGAAAAACGGTGAATGTATCATTCACGTTGAAAAATACAGGTAAGCGGGCTGGCGATGAAGTGGCGCAAGTTTATGTTAAATTGCCGGAAGTTGCAGGTGGTACGCAAGCTATCAAACAGTTGAAAGGTTTCCAACGTGTTGCTTTGAAGGCAGGAGAAAGTAGGAAAGTGGAGATTACGGTTGATAAAGAGCAACTTCGGTATTGGGATGAAAAACAGACCTGTTTTGTTGTGCCGCAAGGTTCGTTTACTTTTATGGTAGGGGCTTCATCCAGTGATATTCGTTTGGAGAACACTACAATTTTGTAGTGTTCGTCATCTTAAAGTAGTTTTCGTTATCATGTGATAAAAAGGAAGGGTATCTTGAAAATAGGAGGAGATAGTAAATATTAGGATGAAATATCGTTTAATATCTGATTAATTATACCTGCTCTTGCTTTTCATAGATAGATTTCGTATCTTTATAGTTTTTACTCCTTTTGAAAAGGAGTGGTTGTCTTATAAGGTGACATTCGTCACGCTATAAAGTGCCATTTATCCCTTTACAAGGTGACAATGGTCACGTTATAAGGGGACTACTTCCCGGCTACATAAAAGTACCTAGTTTTTCGCACTGAAAGTCTTTAATCTCCGCACTGAAAAGTCTTATACAATAAGAGATTTTAGATAAGAATCAATGAGAAGCCCTACCGTAAATAGAAGCTTTTAGGCTTATTGCTTTACGGTAGGGCTTTTTTAAAGACTCTTTTACTAGAATCTATTTTTTGAAGATATTGAACAGGGGGTATTAGTTCTCTACAAAGAATATAATGTTTTGAGTTGAATAGTCGGTGTTGAAGACAACTTTGAATTGAACATTTCCACCGTCCTTGGGTGCAGTTACTTTAATTTTAAAGTTATCTGGATCTGTTACAGTGAAATAAGAACCACAATCGCCTTCTGTATTTAATTTGAGTTCAGCCCTTCTTTTACCAAAATATGTCTTGCAATAATCAGTTATTGCTAATCTTCCCAACTCATCGCTATATTTTACCAATGCGGGAAGTTTTGCTCCGGTGAGCTTATTAGGACCGCCATAAACATCCCATGCACAACCGTTTCTCCAAAAAGCTATATTTCCGAAAGCTTTACCTAAATCATATTCTTCACCTGCTACAAGTTCCTTCAATTGAGAGTGTGTCCCATTAGTCAGATCTTTTACTTTGATACTATATCCTGTGCTTATCACGCCTGTGGCATTTGGATTTTTGTCATAGTTCAAATAAGTGATATTATCACCTGGATTAAAAGTCGGGTCTTTGATGAACCACCGTTCTTTACCGTCGGATTGTACTTCTCCTTCTCCTGCATTAAATTTCCATGAGAACTGAATGCCGACTTTATCTTTGTCACCGCCAAGTTCTGAAGGCTTCTTGTTCAATAAGTTGTATTTGTATAACTCATTGTCGTTCTTTACTGTTAATGTGCCATTTTCAGCATGCCAAGCAAAACTGCCATCCCATTTCTCTTTTACATACTGATTCTGGTCATTTTCATTCATAGTAAATACAAATTCTGCATCTGTAGGTTTGAAGTTGTATAAACTACGGAAATCAATATCTGTGAAGTTATAGCCTTTTTCTGTGTCGTATATACCGGGAATAGCAAAGTGGCTACCATAATAGAGATCTCCTTTGGGTAGTTCTTCGGGCTTCTTATCTATACCGCCTTTAGCATAAATCATCACTTCTAATTCCGGTTTCTTAGTCGGATTCTCTACCACATAACTTGCTTTGACATTACCAACATAAACTCCTATTTGCTTGCCATTGTGGTCGAATTTCTCTTTATCCGTTGCTTCTTCATTCATGGCGAACAAGTTAGCGTTTTCTATGTTTTTTGTTTGTGGACCTACCAATAAATAGCTTTTCTTGTCAGTTGCATCGTAATAGAGACAGACTTCTCCATTAGCTAATGAATGTTTTTTTGAAATGTCAGAGAGAGAAGTTGTCATTTCGATAACTTTCCAAGTCTCATCGGGTTGTTTTACACCTAGTTTCCATGCTTTGGATGTGGTGACTCCTAAACTTTCCAGAGTAGTCTGGCTGTTGCTCACTTCGATGACCTTCGTACCTTTATAAAGAGTCTCAATGTCGCTTAACATTTCTGTTGCTCCGGATAATTCAATACCACTTTTAGCAGTGCTTTCATCTTGAGAATAAACCAGAATTTCTTTAGAAAATTCTTCTTCGGCTACGATATACGTTACTTTCAGTTTTCCTGTTTTGTTGGCACTGGTAGCTGTTAATATACCTTTTTCAGTCACAGCAAAAGTGTTGTTAGGATTATCAACCAATTCATATTCTACTTCTACGGTCAAATCTCCGAAACCTAGTTCATCGACAAATTTCACTTCTCCGGATTCTCCAAATCCCCATCCTATGGCTTTAGAGAGATCGAGACTTTCGGTACTGATGAATTTGAGAGATTCTGAACTTTGGTAAAATTCACGGGTTTCGCGGTAAGCAAACTGACCTTCAGATGCGTTGTATGAAGTCGGTTTCACAACAAAATAATTAGAACTGGTCGTTGTTTTATCCAATGTGATCTCCAATACGGCTCCATAATACTCTGCGGGCATATCTTGCGGAGTGAGTTCTACGGTCAGAATACCGTTTTCGTCCAACTTACCATTGTTAAGAGCTTCTACCAACAGTTGAGGAGCAGCCGCACGTGTCAACTTTAACTCGTGTATATCCGCACAAGCAAAAGTCGCTTCAGATAAGTCTATATCTTTAGGCAAAATTTTAAACTTAGCGGTTGCGGTATGGGCTGTCACGACTTCGCCTTTTGTATTTGTATAGCTGGCAGCTTCCAGGTATTCATCTTCCTCAAAAACGAATTGTTTCTGGAAAAGAATAGAACTAATGCCACTAAAACCACCACCTTGTATAGGAAGAATATAATTCTCTCCGTAAATATAGATAGAAAGTGTCTTGTTTTCCTTGTTCTCGGCAAGAATAGGTGTTTCCTTGTTTACTGTGATACTGGTCTGTACCAATGATTCGGTTTTCTGGATGTAGATATATCCATTGCTCTTGTCATAGTACAATTGATCTTTTTCTGTGCCGGGAATTTCTTTTTCAGTACCTGATTCCAGCACTTTGTTCCAACCTGCTCCCTTATCGCTACTGTATCTCCATGTACCATCTTCTATTTTAAATTGATAGAAAGGGGTTGCTTTGTTCGAAGCTTGTACATATAGTTCGTCGCCGTTGCTCAATACGATTGTGTACTGTGACTGGTCCTCGCTGGGATACCAACTTTGTACTGTCAGATTGGCATTCAAAGCAGCTTCAATCTTTTCCTTGAATCTTTCCATATCAGATTCAACCGTTGTGATACGGTTGTTCAAGCCTTCAATATCGTCGTCATAGTCCTTACAGGAAACGACTCCTGTTCCTAATGAAAACAACAATGCTCCATAGAGGACGTTGTTTAATAATCTTTTGTTCATCATAGGTAAATTTTTAGTTTAATAATTATTTTACTTTTCTTTATTTCTCTGCAATGATTTCCACATAATTCAAGCTGATCTCACCCTCGGATACTATCAGATTGAGGTCTGCATAGCCGCGTGTGTCACGGGAATAAATAGCTACCTCGGCTTCTTCCCAAGTTCCTCCTGTGGCAGGAAGGCTTATGCTTTTTGCCATTGTATCACCGATCAGACAAGATACAGTAGCTACGGTATTGCTGGAGTAACGGAACCGAATTGTATTCTGTCCGCTTCTGAAAGGCAATTCTTTCCATTTTAACGTGTTCAAGTCTTCTGCTGTAAGGTCAGTATGCCATCCACCGCTGTATTTGCTGTCCTCACAACGTTTTACTACAAATTGTTCGGGGGCATTTGTCATCTCTTGCTCCGTTAATGATGTCTCAATCTTATTTCCGGAAACAGTTCCTTCGTAACAGAAGTCACAGGCTTCCGCTTCCAATCTCTGTTCCATGGGGAAAGGATGATTGCCGTATTTGCGGAGCAAGTTGATGCGTTGGTTCGGGTAGTCATAGTAGGTTCTGTCCTTACTGCGCCACCAAGCCGCATTTTCGGCTACATCGGTAAATCCCTCAAGAAATACTAAGTCCGGTTTCATGTTGAGGAAGGACTCGAACATTTTAGTGGCGAATTTACCATGATTAGCATCAATAAACTGATAATTTGGACGACTACGTTCACCTTGAACGAATCCCGGACATCCACTGCCTACTTTAAAACCCTTGAAATTGTAAGAAGGGATATAGGTATTGTAGATTAAATTTTCGTTATATACGTCTTCTGACATATCCATAGTAGGAACGGCAAACCAGTTGTGAATACCATCCAAATAGGGACAATCTACCAATGAGTAATCACGGTCTGTCCATTCGCGTTGAACGATAAGGAAAGGGCGTACGCCGAATTCTGCGTTAAAGTCATCACTGATACACTTCAGAATATAACTCAGCTTGCCATTGTATGCGTCCGCTTTGGTATAATCAAGACCGGTAGTGCTGACATATTTATTGGGGTATTTGGTCATTAACTCACCAAGATAGCTATCTTGTAAGAAACCGTTAGGATTCCAGAAAAAAATGACCGGACGTCCGTTTATCTCAAACCAATAGTCACGTGGCATATTTTCAAATGCCGGCTTCAGGTTGGTATCCCAGATGTAGTAATAGATTTCCTTACGAAACTCATTACCTGGCCCTTTCTGGTCTTCTTTTTCCGGATCGAGGAATAATAACGGATAATGTGAACCTTCTACTCGTGTGCCATTTTTAAAAGGTTTACTGTCGTAACCGTATCCTAGATGAGAGTTGCGTGCTGCCGACCATGAAGCCGGCGTATCATCAAAGATGGCGATTTTGAATTTATTCTCCAGACCTTTACGTTTAATGGCTTCTATCATTTTAGGGAGTAGGGTGGGACGCCCGTGGTCTACACCACTTGCTTCACCACGACAGTTCATGGCAACGTAGTCCTGACCGCTATAAGCGATTTCTTCCACAAAATTATCCCACCAATCTGCTTCGGTGATTGGAGAAGGATAAACCTGCTTTTTCGGTTCTTCAGCTTCTGGGGTTATAGGTGGTTCCGGAGCTATTTGGTCGGAATAGGCAGAAGCTATGTAACGATAGAATAAAGAGCGATTGTACATGACAGTACTTTGAGTGAAAGGGATATCCATTTTTGTTCGCAAGTCGCCTTCAAATCCTGCCAATGTACCCAATTTGTAAGAACGAACGATTTCCTGTTCGATTCCCTGCTCGCCTTCTCCTGAACCTCCGCCGGCATTTTCCGTATTATCATCCGAACATGAGTAGCAGAAAGCTCCCAAACTTAGCAGACATATATATTTAAAATACTTATTTCTCATATTTATTTTAATTATTAAAGAGTTGACATTTACTTAATTCTTCTTGAATTGTTGACGGGTAATTTCCAGATAAGTCTTTCCATATCCGTTTCCATATCCTTCTACTGTAGGCTCAATGAATGAATTGAAGTTATATTTGTTGTAAGAGTCGATAAAAATCAGTCGGTTACGTCCGGCGTTCATTTTTGCAACATTACATATTGTACGGTAAGTAGCGGGATCTTTTGTCACGATCGGAGAATTACCGATGGAACCGCGACCGTCCTGGACAAGCTTGTTCCATGCCGGACCTATGGTAGGGATGAACTCCATGCTGCCATTACCAAAGCTAGGCAATGCGGTTTCGCGGTTGTATTTCCAGTTCTGGTCTATCATTTGCGGATACATGTAAGAACGGCTCACTTCACTTTGGTCGTACATATTACGACTGGCTACTGCGTCTACCTCTCCTTGCATATAGAAATACTGATAACGCATTTGGTTACACCATACGTCAGCACTTTCCACAACAATGTAAATGTCGTATCCGGTGGCCTCTTTTACAGCCTGGCGGATGCCGTCATACATTGCTTTGGAGTTTTGCGCGTAGATTTCACCTGTTTTGTTCTTGATATAAACCATCGGACGTGTACCTCCTACCTTATAGTAACTTTCGTCGGAAAAGAAACATTTACCGATTTCACTAAAGAAATTGTTGAGCAATTGCTGGCGAGTATATTCCACGCCATTGTACGTTTTTCCGGCAACATTTTCTATACAACTGCTTGAAGAGAGTTTGGGAGGCAGATCAACGATAGCGTTCCAATTGATACCGGCTACGATTTTCATCGTTTTTAAATCTACAAAATCTCTGCCCGGCTGTCCCATGTGTGGCATAGGTAACTTGTTGCCTCCTCTTCCTGAACGTCCCAACATCATGGTAACGAACAAGGAATCACCTCTACTAAGTCTTGTGCCAGGACCTTGGTTGAGGTCTACACCTACTTCGGGAAGTATCATAAAATCGGCTCCCGCTTCGATACAGTCATCCACGTGCTGTTGGATCATGGGAATCATACGGAAACTTTGGCTACCTGCATCTGGCTGTAGGAAACCTTCCTTTTGTGATTCGGGCATTACTTGGGGAGTCAGATTATTATAATAACTCTTTGCACTGAGTTCCTCGTCTGTCAGCGTCAGGATTTCCCAACGGGTAAAATTAGGATCACCATTTGGAATACCGGTAATATCGTTTCCTCTGTTGTAGAAAATTCCTACTTGATAGTCTTCGGTGACAGGTATTTCCGGAATCTCATAATTCAAGAAGTGATCGTCAATGCTCGGCCCTTCGTCTTCCTTGCACGCAGTAAAAAGGAGTAAAACAACAGAGCAAACGGTAGTGTATTTCATTAGTTTCATAACTTTCTTATGTTTATTTTATTAATTGTCTTCTTTTATACGTACATATCCAATACTTGCTGCCAGACGTTCTTCTCCTTGCAGATGGGAGTATTCAGGATAGTCTTTGAGGACATTATCATAAAATTCCTCCAATGTATCTCCATACCAGTGCGCCACCATCTCGTTGTTGTACATCAGGTATCCTTCTTTCCAACGATCGTACAAGCCTTCTTGATTGTATGGACCTCCAATGCCCAAAGGAGTAAAGAAGTTATCGTTGAAATTGTTATCGGGACGAGGTGTCTGCGATGAAGATTGCAACATACGGCAGGCTTCACGGTAATAGTTCATATTCCAGTTGCGCTCGTCTATCGGATATTGTAATCGTTCGGGAATCGGATCAAATAAGTTGGCGCCATAAGTTCCATAATTGTTTTCCGGATTATTGTAGAAGAAGGGCGGGAATTTCATCACACGTGTTCTGCGTTCCAGTGTCCATCCGGCAAATCCGTTAAAATAGCTGGCAAAGTAGCGTTGTTTCCATACTTGTTCCAGGTTATTCTTGTAACCGCCTTTTCCATTGATATCCGCTTTGTAGAAGTTGCGGTAGTCATGACATCCTAAACCATTGGTGTTCCATTTAATTCCGTTACGTTCCATATACTCGGAGATGCCCGTAGTGACACCGTATTCGTTCATGGAAGCACTGATGCCGTTATAGTAGTACTGTTCCGCACTTTGCGGTAATGCTACGTTCACACCCCACTCGTCTTTGCGCAATTGAATTTCAGCTAACATAAAGTTTACTTCCGCACATGTCAATAGCTTTACAGTAGCGTCTTGCTTGATGAAGTCGCGTGGCAATAAAGCGTAGGTATATCCTTCGATACTGACTGACGCCGTAGAATAAAGGCTTTGAAGGTCATTGTTGTGCTCATCTTTGCCTACAAGCCATCCGCTTGGTGTCTGTTTCATTTCGAAACGAGGTAAAAATGGGACTCTATAAGATACCTGTACGAATTTCTTTTCTACTGTCGACCATAAAGAGTCTCTTACTACTGCACGATGATCACCCGAATCGTCGTTGCGTGATGTTTGTGCGTATTTGCTCAGACGGGGATCGTCATACGAACGCATATAACAGAAGAAATATTCATTCATGGCAGGATAGGTTAGACCGCCGAGTTCGGTTTCTAACTTAGTGCCCAGATCGAATTCTTTCAGGATACGTTCGTAGTATAAAGAAACATCAGAGTTGGGGTCCGTTCCGTAGCGTCCCATAGCGTTATCGCTGTTGGAAGTGAACAAATAGTTACGATTCGTTTCATTCAATGCTTTAGCCATTTGCTCACGTGCCATAGAGATCGCTTCTGGGCTTTTTTTCATGTTCATCATGCGGATGGCTACATCCAGACGTAATGAGTTGGCAAATTTGCGCCATTTCTCGATATCGCTTTCACCGTTAGCACCGGGATAGAAAGGATCTTTCAGCATTTTCTCACCGCTAGGGTCGAATGTCTCTACTGCTTCGTCCAGCCAACGGAGGATTTGTATATTTACTTCAGCTTCACTGTTATAGTAGTATACATTTCCGTAAGTTTCTTTACAAGCGGCGTCCATAGGCACCGGTCCCCAAGTGGCAGTTAGTACAGAATAGAGATATGCTTTCCATGTGGTCAATATTGCCCAATAGTTTCCGTTGGAATCACGGTCATATTTCTCTTCCATGATGGCTACGTCTCCTAAAACCTTTTTATAGAAGTTATAGAATCTGTCGCCTATGTTGTCCATGCTTTTGGGAGCAGTCCATGAAACTACATAACGTGCCATGTAGGCATAGTGGTTGTAGTTCATTTCGGACAGTACATTCAATGACTTATAGATAGTTCCCGGAAATATCTTTTGAATATCGATATCCTCCATATAAAGTTTGTTAGGATTCTGATTCGTTGCGTCGAAACTATCCACACACGAAGTGGCCAGGCCTAACAAAGCTGCTGTACATAGTGTATATAAGTACTTTTTCATTGTTGTTGCTGTTTTTTAGAAAGTTATCTTAAAGTCGAAACCATAGGTGGAAGTCGGCAAATTGAAGCCTCGTTCCAAGCCTTGTTGGATACCCATAGAAGAAGTAGCTTCGGGATCGATACCTTTTGGAGTCTTTTGGTGGAGAATGGCAACGTTCCTACCCACAGCCGAGATTCTCATAGACTGTATGAAACCGATCTTTCTCAACCAGTTTTTCGGGATGTTATATCCTAAAGAAATTTCTTTCAGTTTTACATAAGAAGCATCGTATAAATATAACTCGCCGTTTCTACCGCTATCGTTAGTCCAATAGTCAATCGGCTGAATCCAGGCTTGACAGGGCTGTCCGGCCAGTCCCGGTACGGAAGCGTCATAAACAGCTCCGGGAATATTCATACCTTTGGGACGGGAAGCATCCATATAGATGTTACTCATACCGTTGGGCACATATTTGGAATCCAATGTACCAAGATATCCTGTCTGGTCACCTTCATTTAGGATTAACTTGGAGAATAAGTGTTCTTCACGTCCTCCAAGTGACATGATTGTTCCTGCGTTGCGGGAACCTATAAAAGCCGTTTCCGACCAAACGTGCCCACCCATACGGACATCGAATAATGCGGAGAATGTAAGGTCTTTCCAACGGAGGGAGGTTCGGATACTGCCTGTCCATTTGGGCTCTACGTCCGCGAGGAATTTGGCTTCACCTGATAGCGGACGACCGTTGGCACCTACCAATACTTGTCCTTGCTCGTTTCTTTTCCAAGGCTCGCGGCAATAGAGGCTTACTAATGGCTCACCTTTGACAATGCGTAGTTCCACACTATTTTGTACAGTAGTCAGGGTCATGTAATCCATTCCGTTGGCCAATGAGACAACTTCTGAATTGTTCTTTGCCCAGTTTAAATCAACTTTCCATTCCCAGTCTTTATTTTGGAAAGGAGTGATACCTAATGTTAATTCATATCCCCAATTCTTTACTTCACCGGCATTGAATAACGCTTCTCCGTATCCGCTCACACCATTGATAGTGGAAGTTAGGATTTGGTCCTTTGTATTCTTATTATAATAAGTAAAGTTTAAAGAAACGCGGTCTTTCAGGAAACGAAGGTCAAAACCAGTCTCGAAAGAGGTTGTGCTTTCCGGTCTCAGTGTATTTGTTTTGCGTTTGTTTTCACTTTCAAACCATGCCATATCTCCTAAATAAGAATTGTTGTAGTTAAAACCGTTCAATAATTGGTCAAAGCCGGTATCGTTACCTACCTTAGCGTATGAAACACGGAACTTGGCATAAGACAACCAGTCCTTTGGAATGCTTTTTACTAGTTCTGTCAATACAAAGCTGGTTCCATAAGAGGAATAGAAATAGGAGCGATTGTCAGAGGGTAGGGCTGATGACCAGTCATTACGGCCTGTTACATCCACATAGATAAAATCCTTGTACCCTAAACTGGCTGTTCCGTATATAGCCTGTTTCTTTTTAGCATTGTATTCCGGCCATGTTCTGATGGTAGCGCCATTGTTTGTCAGGGAGACAAAGTCTTTGGTCGCCAATGTACCGATTTCTGAGTTTTCTTTTTTAAAGAGGAAGTCTTGTGCATTAGTACCGATACTGGCGGATAGATTGAAATCTTTCCATGTCTTGTTGTAAGATAGCATGGCTTCGTACGTATAGTTACGTCCTTTTTCTGTAAATTCTTTGTAGAAACCGTCTGCGTCTCCCGGAGTATACATATTGCGGAATTCATAACCTTGCTTCATGTTTAAGTCGAGCGCTGCCTTTAAACGTAATTTCAGGTCGTTGGTGATTTTGTAATTCAACGTGATATCTGCCAATAACCATTCACCTTTATCTTGGTTGGAAAGTTCGTTCAACATCCAAACCGGACTTTTGAATAGAAGAGAGGTTGGTTTGCCGTTTTCGTCTTTCCAAGGATACATTTCGCCGACAGATATGTCACGTGGCATATTGATCAGTGTATAAATAGGGTTACGGTCAGAATTGTTGCGGTATGAACGGTTGTTAACGTGTTCATGTGTATAGCGTCCGTTCAAGTCAATATCAAATTTCTTTGTTAGTTTGATATTGGTTCGTACATTGAATGAATTACGTGTTAGATTGTTCAAACCTTCCAATACATCGTTACTGCGTAGGTTTGTATAGCCGATACGAGTTGCAACATGATCTGTAGAACGTTCTACGGAAACACTGTTTGTCCATGCATAAGCAGTTTGATACATGGAGGTCGTGTTCTCCGGAGTAGGAATATAGGATTTTATTTCTCCATTCCGACCTACCACTTGCATTCCTAACATCGGCATACCCCATGAGCGTTCACCGTAACCTCCGTCCAATCTGTTAATACCGTAGGGGAGATTGGGATCATAAGGTACTTTGATGTCGTTTGCAAATGTATTGGCTTTATTGTTTTCAAATTGATTGATGTGTCCGCTACCATATATGTTTTGGTATATGGGGTATTGGGAGAACTCGGTAAATTGCACATTGGTAGAGTAGGTGACTCCCCATCCCGAACGGTTACCTGCCTTCTTGGTAGTAATTAAGATTGCGCCGTTGGCTGCATCCGAACCATAGAGAGCAGAAGCATTAGCACCTTTCAAAACTACAATGTTCTCGATGTCATCAGGGTTGATGTTGTTGGCTGGGTTACCGTAGTCGATTTCACCGTCTAATACATTGTTAATAATAGGTACACCATCAATAACATAAAGTGGCTGGTTATTACCTGAAATAGAATTGGCTCCACGGATTCGTACGGTGGCAGATCCCGCCGCGCCATTGGAGATCACTTGCAACCCTGCTACTTTTCCTTGTAGCATATTGACAAAACCCGCATCCCGGGTTTCGGTCATATTCGCTACATCCATCTTCTGAAAAGCAGTAGAAAGAGATTTCTCATCCCGGCGCAGGTCCATTGCTGTTACTACGGTTTGTTCCAGCATGACGGCATCTTCTTCCAATGTCACGTTTAATACATTTTTTCCTTTTGCTACATTGAATGACTTGGCTTTAAAGCCAATGTAGGAGAATTTTAATACAGCACCACTTTCAGGAATCTGAATAGAGTATTTACCATCAAGGTCGGTTATTACACCTTTTGTACCGCCCACTATCACAACGTTAGCACCGATAATAGGCTCACCTTGCGCATCGGTCACTGTTCCCTTTAACGTTCGGTTTTGTGCTTGTATGACCGAAACACTGAACAGCATCAAAATAAAAATGAGACTTCTTTCATAATATCTCATGTAGTTAGAAAATCGTTGTTTCATGTTTTTCATGAATTTATTTATGAGTAATCACTAAATTAAGAATAGTCGGATGAGAGGAGCCTGAATCATATTAAGCTCATCATACAAACTAGATTAAGGGTTTCTTTCTTTATTCATAATATGTTTATCATTAAGATTAATTTTCTGCAAATGAACTGAAAGACAATAAAAAAAAGAGGATGTTTGCAATTAATCGGGGATTAAAAAACAATTAAATGTGAATTAATCCTTTGTTTTTCTTATAATCATGCTTTTGTTTGATTATGAGGGATGAGAAGCAAGGATGAAGAAATCCCTCTCACTAGACTTCATGATTAAATGTTTCAATGAAAAAGTGAGAGGGAAAAATTATAGATAAAAAAAGTTTTAGAAATAATATTCAAAAAGACTATAGATCAGCAAACTGGGTTTTGTAATTTTCCCCCATAGAATCGCGGTATTCTTTGCAAAAACGATCATATAAGTTTCTAGCAATACCCTTTTTCCCTTGCGCGGAAAGGACGGCACATTTTGCTACTAACGCTTCCTCATTCAATGGGTCGTGCAGGAACATGATATCGGCAAGGCGAATTATCATTTCCTGGTGGTTTCGTTGAATTTCGATATCCAATAGATTCTTGAGTAGATCAATGGAATGGCTGGAATAAGCATCTTTAAAATCATCCAACCAGTCAAAAATTGTATTGGGCAGCAGAGGACCGTATAACAGCAATTCCAATATCCGATTGAGCAGCTCCTCGCTCTTCTCTTGCTCAAATTGTTGAGTACAGGTTAATAGGGTGTGGTAATCGCAGAATACGGTTGTTCCCCATTTGATACGTAAGAAATTATTTTCAGTTATGACTTCTACGTCTCCGATGCTTTCTAACAATACACGTAACTTACGCAAGTTTACATTGCGGTTGTTGCGAGCAGACGTCTCTTCCTTTTCAGGCCACAGTATTTCTGTTGTTTTGGAGGCGAGTATACCTTGCTCATTCTTCTCTGTATAAAGTATAAGCAAGATAAGTAAATGTTTCAGACGGGGAGTAAAATTGGAAGTTATGTCGTTTCCATCTTTATCCCGTACATTGAAACATCCGCATAAGGAAATTGATGCACGGCTACGGTCGTAATAGTTTGTAGGTTTTACGGAGACTGCATCTGTTTCCTGTATAGTGTCTTTTTCTTGCGTTGTTGTACGTTCGGTTACCACTGTTTTTTCCGGAGTATTGTGATGCCCTATGATAACCGGGACCTCCTCAATCTCCTTAATGGTAATTGTTTTGTCTTTTCTGTTACTGCATCTGGAACGGTAGAAAATTATGCCCGCTGCTATGAGCAATAATATGATTCCAGTAATATATAGGTATTTATGGCCATTAACGATTGTCGTATTGGCCGACTGTCGTATATCTCCTTCGTTCACAAGAGGCATATTGATGGAATAGATGTATACATTGTGAGTGTGGTCATTGAGTATCTTGTCTAATACTAAAAATAGTTTTCCGTGAACGGGTGAAGAATAGAGACTGAAATCGCAATCCTGGTAGTTCGATTCGTTATAAATGGGTTTTGAAACCTCAGTGTAAACAGAGTCTTTCATTGAGATTTTCCATAACACTCCTCCTTTATTCATCGAAACGGCATAAAAGGAACTGTCTGAAGGCTCGAAATACATAGAGGAGGCCATGAGCGTTCCGTCTTTCTGAGGAGAATTTCGTTGCCATACCATGCGCGACTGATTGGTTTTCAGATTAATAGCACATAAACCAAAATAGAAATGAGTACTTAACTCCTGCTTGCCATATTTATTGCCTCTGCCGCCAAAAACAAATAATTCGTCACCTACTATAGCCATAGCCGCAGAATAACGGGGATAGAGGGGCCGTTCGTATTCCACTTGTTCCAGCTTATAACTACCAGACTTCATCCGGAATAAATCATTACGATACTGATAAAATCCATATCCACCGAAAAAATAAAAAGAAGAGTCGGCGGGATTAAATGTCCTGGCATGATTATAGTTACTGGCTTCATCCATATTACGCTCTACATTACTCCATTTATTGGTGTCGAATGAAAAATAAGATGTGGCACCTTTTTTTAAATAATAGGATACCAATTTATTGGTTAAAGTATCATATAATAGATGGTTGGGATATTCTACGGCAGGATATCCTCCACGTATCACTATTTCCTGTTGTAGTGTTCCTTTTTCATCTAATACTTCAATAGATTGCGGTTTTACTAAATAGAATAATGCCTCACGGGCATTGAAGGCGACATCCAGCCTTCCGGGAATATGAGCTTGGTGGATCAGTTTCCATTCGATATGGTTATCAATCAGCCAAAAAGGATGGATAGCGCGGGCTATTGCTTTTTCTTTCATATCGTAACAAACATCATCGTTGTGTTTCCATAACTTCCATTCACGTGTTTGCTCACCATCTTGTGTGACGGTTATGTTCCTCAAATTGATGGGAGCCACATCTGCCAGATAGTTTTCCATCTGTCCAAATAGGGCAGAAATGTTTTTTGTATCCTCTAAAGGAACCATGGCTGACACTTTTTTGTTATCGTAGTCTACTTCTATGACATTGTCCTTCAGTCGCAGATGTAATGAGACGTCCAACCATTTCTCGCGTTCGATAGGAGTGTCTATGGTGATGATACCTTCGTTGAGTACCAACGCCGGGAAGTGTCTTTCTTCACCCGCTACAAATGAGAAACGAATATATTGATTGGTATTCGTATGCAGATGGAGAATAGAACCGAAATCAGGCTCATTGGTACGTACATATATCTGGAAAGAAATAGTGAAATTATTCTTTATAGGAAAAGGCTGGTTATCGTCTAAATATAAGGTCGTTCTTTCTACTGCCGGCACAGCATGGGATTTGAGATAAAGTCCGTAATCATATAAGGAAGATGCTTCCAATTTGCCTACCAAGCAAAGTAAGATAAAAAACAATATTTGTAGTTGATATTTCATAGTATTTTCTACTTCAGTCTGTTCTACAGTTTATAGGTGCAAAAATAGGAAAAAAATGTCTCAAAATAGAATATTCATATCCAAAATTCTACTTTGAGACATCTTTATGTAATCGGATAGAGCTTATTTATTTTCTACTGATGGGGGAGTGGCGTCTGCTCCACTACCCCAAGCCTTATTAGGTTTGCTACCCATTATCAATACTAGCTTACCGTCATTCTTTAAATCCTCATGGCTAAACCAAGGCTTATTCCACTCCTGCCCGTTTAAGGTAGCGGACTGGATATATTTGTTTTTATCAGAAGCATTTTTTGCTTCGACCTCAAATATAGAGCCATTGCTGAGTGTTATCTTTATATTTGTGAAAAGAGGGCTTCCGATGTTGTAGGTCGGTGAACCTGGGGTGACAGGATAAAAACCGAGTGAAGAGAAAACTACAAATGAGGTCATACCACCGCCATCTTCATCTCCAGGCATACCCATAAGGTCGTTGCGGAACCATGTTTTCAACATTTGACGGATGCGCTTTTGTGTTTTCCAGGGTTGACCGGCGTAATTATATAGATAAGGTACGTGCAATGACGGTTCGTTAGCCATGGAAAACTGTCCTACGTTACCTGTATGATCTGGTAGTTGCGAGTAGAACTGGTATTTGCTACGTCCCAACGGTTCACTGAACGTACGGTCTAAGTTGGCGATAAACTGCTCGTTCCCTCTCATAAGGTTGATCAGATCGGATACGTTATGGGGTACATCCCAGCGATAAACCCAGCCATTGTTTTCTCCATAATATTCACGGGCACCCATTCCGCCGGAATAACGATAATCGAAAGGCTTAATCCAATTGCCTTCTTTGTCTTTCGGATGGAAGAAACCGGTTTCCTCATTGAATATATTTCGATAGTTGTAAGAACATTGCAGGTAGTGAGCGGCTTCCTCTTTTTTACCTAATGCTTCTGCTATGCGGGAGAGACACCATTGGTCATAGCTGGTTCCCAATGTGACAGCAACAGGCTGGCGCTTCTCAAATGGATGTACATTCGGGTCATTTTCTTTTTCATTAGGACGGAGGGCGGGTATGTATCCGTTTTCCCGATAGAAGTTATCCAGCCAACCGGCTACCGCTCCCGACCAGGGGGCAAGCGTTTTTTCTTCTATTCCTTTTCTGCATGCTTCATAAGCTTTGACCGTATCTACTTTCAGCCCTTTAGCCAAAGCATCGGCTATGGTGGCTACGGCATGGTTGGAATTCATGCGGCGTGTGTCACCAGTCACTTCGGGGAAAGTCGGCATCCACATATTTCCCATTTGTTCAGCCATAAGCAAATAAGAGGCAATGATGTCCTCTTCTTTTTTCTGGTCAATCAGGGTACGGAGCGGATGTGCTGCGCGGTAAGTATCCCAAATCCAGTCGTCGGTATAGAAGGGAGTACCGTTATCATCATGTACTTTACCATCAAAAGCGCTGAAATAGCGACCGTCTTCACTCATGCAAATTGGGCGTTCGAATGTACGGTAGAATGAAGAATACAATACAATCTTATCATCTTCCGTTCCTCCCTCTACCTTTATACGTCCAAGTGCTTCATTCCATATCTCTCGCCCTGTTTGTGCCAGTTTTTCTATATCGTAATCCTTTAATTCGCGACGTAGATTCTTTTCAGCCTGTTCTTCACTAATGAAGGAGATACCATAACGGAGACTGACTGTTGTCGTTCCTTCCGGGAAACGCCATGCTGCACAAGCATTTATACCTTCGGCATTATCTTTGCTGGCTTCAATAATTCCATTTTCCAAAATGCCGGTGCTTAATGGCTTTTCCTGTGGTTCGATATATACGTAGACATTGGTATTGTCACTTAGTCGTTGATGACCGCTGATGAAATTTTCGCCTACATGAATGGAACCGTTGCGGGAATTCACAATGATATAGGCCGGCTTGTCCGCTTCAAATGTTATTTTATAGAGAGCAGCCTGATGTGAAAGTGCGTATTCGGCTTTCATGCGATTATCGTCTAACTCCACTTCGTATGAGTAAGGTGTGAGATGCTCGTTATCGTAATTGAAAGTGATGATCGGGTGGAGTGTTTCGCCTTGATAAGGGCTGAGGTTGAATGCGGAACGTTCCCGGTGATTGGTAACGATCAGTGGAAGTCCGTTCAGAAGTTCAGTTGTATAGTCTGCGCGTTCGGGATGGACACGAAGCATACTGTTGGGTAATTGAATGGTCGGGAATGTAGGAACCAACAGGTGGCTGATGTTCCCTATGTATGGATTAACATAGTCAACCGGACTCCGGTTGACTATGCGTTGTCCTCCATCACACGCTCCTATCATTAAACAAATTGCTACAGTAGCGAAAAGATGTGTAATTTTCATGATATGTTTATTATATTAATACTCTATTATTTGGCTTCCGGATTAATAAAGGAGGCTTTTAATAATGGAAGAAAATCTTGTTTATTGTCGCATTTGAAGAAACCGCTAAACTCATGCCGATCTTCATTTCCTACTTTAATAACCAGTTTATTCCATCCTTGCAACAAAGGCAGTTCTTTGTAAATGACTTCATTGCGGCCATTGTGAGAGATGTTGTTGTAGGGTTTATCGTTGATGGATAATTCACGTTTCTTAGCTTTTAACATCAATGACAGTTTCGGCATATTCGGCTCAATCAGTAAATCGTCTAGTGGACGAGGACTGAATACGTAGAACTCCAAAGCCCAGCCTTCATTTGTTTTTACCAGTTTATCTTTGGTTGCTACCGGGAAATTCACCTGATTATCCCGTAAGAAGAATACTTCATTAATATTTATCTCAGGCTTTTTATAGCTAATACCGGCATTTTTCAGAATAATGTTCAAGGTATTATATCCTTTCTCTGAATTGGCAAACTCTGTTAATGTATTCAAATAGAAAGTAGATGCACCCTGTTGGTATTTTACAAATACGGGTGTAGCGGCTGTGCATTCATATTCGCTGCGGATTGTTCCGGCCGTCTTGATTTCTTCCGGCCGTTTATTCCATTTACGCCAGTCCGTTTTACAGGCATTCAGCAAGACATCTCCTTCTTCTACTAAGGTTCCTTTTAATGAATAGTTGCAGGCATCTGCTTTTTGAAGTTCACAGAAATAGAAGTCTGAATTGTTAAGACCACGCATCCATGCTTTTTGTACAGGAAGGAATGAAGAACGTTTCAATACATCTAGAGCTACTGGGACAGGTAGAATTTTATTATATCCATTAACAGTTTCCGGTGTGATTCCCCAAATCCAGATATCTGCACCTTTTGCAATTTGTTTTTGTATCTCTTTTTTAGCTGTTGTATCCAATGTTTGACTACCATCTACAATATAAAGCAGGGAAGAAGGATTGGTTACTTTCGATGTAAATATGACTCCTTGTCCATCTAATAACTGTTTCACTTTGCTATTTGGATTACCGATGAAGACTACTTCTTTATAGTTATCTGTTATAGGTGTGGTTTCGTGAGCCTCATACTGTGATTTGTCAATGACAGCGTAAGGAGACCATGCTGGAGCTCCCGGCGCATTGGCTGCACGTAAAGCACCGTACATCGGCCATTCCTGATAGAGTGGTAAAGTTGGGTCGTAACCGGGATTAAAGGTTGTGCTGTAGGGACCTACACGCTCGGGCTGTATACCGGGGACTCCTTCGCGGTATTCTCCGAAGAATATTCCATCTTCATTAACAGTAGGGATTTTACTGATATCTCTTTTTCCGAGTGGTAGCGGTTTCAGTGCATACCATGCCATATTAAATACGGTAGTGTACGATGCTCCCATTTTGCGTTGGTTAGCTATCAAATTATAGCATTCATTTGCCAGACCTTCCATACGGCCCTCTTGCGATTCGTAGGCACGTTCTCCATTGTACTTAGACACTTGTTCCGGTGTCCCGTAGTAAGCCATACTATGCTCACCTATACCCCAAGGTTTTCCGATACCAATCCATTTTTTCATGGAGTTTATATCTCCATAGTGCCCCACAGTTACAGGTAATATGCCGTTTCCGTCATCTTCTCCATCGGATGAAATCCAAGGCCGGGTCGGATCATAGAGACGTACGATATCACGCCATTCTTCCCATGCCTTCTGTTGGGATGGTATCAGTTCGGGACGATTGTATACATGTAGGATAACAGGCTTGTTTTCGTTACTGATACTCCATCCGAAAACAGATGCGTGATTACGGTCGCGTAGTACAAAACGTTTCAAATGGTCTTTTGAGGCTTTCCAGAAGTGTTCAGAATCTAATTTGGGACCACCGTCACTGGCCCAGTTGGCTGTTTCATTCAGTACGCAGATCCCCATTTCGTCAGCCATGTCCATATAGAAACGAGGGTAAACTTGGGCGTGAGGACGTACAGCATTTCCATTCATGCCTTTAATAGCGGTGAACCAAGCCCATGCATAGCGGCGTGTCATTTGCGGAATACCCATAAAGTGCCATGAGTCTCCGTGTAATACATAGGGCTTTCCGTTTAAGCATTGGGTAGTTCCTTGTAATGTCCATTCCCGCCAGCCGAAGCGTTCGTATTTTGTATCGACTGTTTGTTTCTTATCTTTTACAGAAAGTAATAAAGCGTATAGATTAGGTTGTTCGGGAGTCCAATATTTTAATGCATTTTCATGGACGGGTATCTGCAATGTCACTTTTTGTGATGCGTTGGCGTCAACTGAAACTTTGGATGGGGCAACTCGTAATGCTTCTTCGCCGAGTGTCCATTCAGGTACAGGAGCAGAATTAATATCTGTGCCGGCACAATTCACCCATTCTTTAATATTGCCTTGTAGTTGTATTTCCGTTTTTTTAGCAGTTCTATTTTCTATTGTGACTTCAATTTCTAAAGTGTTTTTCGATACTAGCGGTTTCACATACACATCTTCAATATGTACTTTCGGCAAAGCCAAAAGATATACATCCTGCCAGATTCCATTGATAAGATATCCCCACATGGAGCCTCCCGGAATAATACGTCGACCGATTGTTGAATTATCTTCGAATAAGGATTGACTACGGACACCTACCAATATTTCTACTGTTTCTCCGGGAACAACCTTATCGGTGATATCAAAGCTGAACGGTAAGAACAGGTCGAAATTCTCACCCAGTTTCTTTTTGTTTATATAGATTTCTGAATATCCTGCTACAGCCTCAAAATAAAGTTTGATTTGCTGGCCTGCCCAATTGGTAGGGATAGTGATATTTTTCTTCATCCATGCCATTTTTACTTGTTCCCACTCATTAGGATAAGAAGGGTAATTGCGATGGTCGGGACCTTCTAAATCCCGATAACCGAACGAATTGACGTTCCATGGTGAAGGTATCTTAATTCGTGTCTTGCTCCAATTGCCGTCTTTGGGAAACGGTAATTGTGGAGCTACTCCTTTACCTTGTTTATACTCTTTAGGTAAAGAGACGGGTTGAAAATCCCAATAACCGTTTAGGCAGATTTCTTGGCGATGTTCTTTTTCGGTTTTGTTCACTAAGCCTTCACTGGGAGCAAAGGTGTAGGGATAGATCAATTTCTGATCATTAGTCGCTGTCTGTGCATTTATCTTTGTAGACTGCAAGGTAAAACTTGCCAGCAGACTGCATAGTAAAATGAAATTTTTCTTCATATTTTATATATTAATGAGTTTTCTCGCATCATCTGATGGCAAAGTAAAACGAAAAGTATTAAAAAGGGAGAATCAAAAGACTTAATCTGAGATTAAAAAGTAATTAATTGGTTTTTAATCTCTGTTTAATTGGTTTTTAATCTCCCAATAAAGCAGGGTAAACTATCTTTGGCTTAATTAAAAATAGATTCGTAAAAAAGCAACTAAAAACAATTCTAATAAAGGAAAAATCTATGGGAAACAATTTGTTATTTACTATGAAGTGTCTCTTTCCATTATTCATGGGAGGATTAGCTGTTCTGAATTCGTGTAAAGAAGACCACCCGGTAATAAATGATGATTCCGGGCAGGGAAGTGATGTTGACGATGAGTATGTATACATTGATGACCGCTATGATAATGGTATCAGCTGTGAGGAATATTTAGCTAACTATCGTGGAGTGCCGTTTAAAAAGGGACCGGAAGGTAATAGTTTGTTTGTTATATCGGAAGTGCCGACTACGATAGAGGCGGAAGATTTTGATGATGGAGGGCAGAATATCTCTTTTCATTTTAAAAATACTACGGCTGGAAACTACAAAGATTACCGTGAAGAAAAGGAAGTTGCCATTAGCAAAAGCGGAGAGGTCGTAAATATTAGTAATATAAACAACGGTGACTGGCTTTGTTATACGTTACAAGTCACACAAGAGGGAGCTTATTCCATTGATACTTATTGTGTGGCGGGTAGTGGGAAAACCAGCTTCTACTTTGAGGTGGATGGAAAGTCAGCCGGTCAGATCGTAGATTCACCGGAAGGAGATTGGAGTGACTTCTCACGTACTGTTAAAGTGACCAATGTGCAGTTGAGTGAGGGTAAGCACGTATTAAGATGGTATACTACGGGTAGTGTAAATTTAGATAAGTTCGTACTTACCCGTACCGGAGAATATACAGGAAATATGGTAGATGCTTCTTTGTTTGAATATCCTCGATATGGTTATTACGAACATAATCCGTTGTTCGTTAATTTTGCATCAGAAATGTATCAGAACTCATTTACCGGAACACTCTATACAGCCGACCCGTCAGCACACGTATGGGCTGATGGACGACTTTATGTCTACGCTTCGCATGATATGGAGCCGACACAGGGATGTGACCGTATGGATCGTTATCATGTTTTTTCTACTACAGATATGAAAAACTGGACGGATCATGGGGAAATCATGAATTCCGCTACTGTGAAGGCGCACGTAGGTATAGGCATTGATGGTTTCATGTGGGCTCCTGATTGCGTTTATAATAAGGAAGATCAGTTATACTATTTTTATTTCCCTCATAAGATTGATACGGACACATGGCGTATTTTTGTGGCAACGAGTAAAGAGCCAGCTGCGAAATTCAGGGTGAAAGGTGTGATTGAAGGAATTCCTTCAACGATCGACCCTTGTGTCTTTGTGGATGATGACGGACAACCTTATATATATACTAGTGGTGCCGGTAAAGGTTGTTGGGGAGCAAAATTACGTAAGGATGATTGGACTAAGTTGGAGGGTGTAATGAGTCCTTTAACAGGCTTTACCGATTTTCATGAAGCTCCTTGGGTGCATAAATACAAGGGGAAATATTATTTGAGCCACTCAGATAATCATGCTTCCAGTCAAGGAGGTAACCGGATGCAATATTCTGTGTCGAATAATCCCTTGGGACCATTTACTCCGTGCGGTGTATATATGTATCCTCATGGTGAAGAAACGGCACACGGTTCAATTGTAGAATATAAGGGGAAATGGTATGCTTTCTATCATACCGCTAATTATTCAGGCAGAGGAGCTTTGCGGTCGGTTTGTGTAGATCCGATTGAATATGATCAAAATGATAGATTGAAAGTTGTACAAAACTGGGGACAGCCTTATGAAGGGAAGGCTCCGGAAGTAGATTTATCGGAGACGTTAGTATTGGAAGCCGAACATTATAATAAAGGTGGCGAACATTATGGTTACCACAAGAATCCGTCGGAGGGGGATATGCAGGTAGGTACGGATAATGGTGTTACCTATCTTAAAAGTATGAAGTCCGGAGAATGGGTGCGTTATTCGATTAATGTAAAACAGACTGGATCCTATGCTATTACTTGTCGGATGCGCCAGCAACGTTCGGGAGGAAAATTCCGTATTGCTATAAATGGAGTGTATAAGACGAACGAAGTAAAGTTGGATGGTTCGGGCAGTACATGGAACGAAGCTTTTATATATCCTGTCGAATTACAAAAAGGTGAACAATATATTGATTTGCGTATTAAAGGTGGAGAATTGGATATTGATTGTATCAAGTTAGGAGAAGGATGCAGCCAAGTACCCGGTATCATTCAGGCGGAAGATTTCGATGAAGGAAAGTATCAATTTAGGGAAGGTTCGAAAGGTAATTTTAAAACTTACCGGAGTGATCAGGGAGTAGCTATCAGTGCTAGTAGTAACATCATCCACATTAGTAATACTTCTGGAGGAGATTGGATTCAATATACATTTAAGGTTTTGAGGCCGGTCTCAAATGTTACTGTTCGTGGGGCTGCAGAGAAAGATGGGAAGTTCGCTTTATCTTTTGATGGAGGAGAGCAGTTGACTCCTGTTCCGGCAACTACCGGAAACTGGAACACTTATAGTGATTTCCCTGTGTCGAATGTACAATTGTCGGAAGGTATTCATACGATGAAGATTCATATACTTAATCCAATGAATATTGATTCATTCGATTTTCAATAAAATAAGGTTGACATCATTTGAAACAAAGTTTATAGACGAAGGCAAAGATAGAAGCTATCTTTGCCTTCGTCTATTTTTTTTGAGTTCTGATATAAGAATACTTTGTTACCATAAAAACTATGTCAATGCACTCATGTATAAAGATGGGGAATACCATTTGTATTTTCAATATAATCCATCAAATAGTACTCTATGCAACATATATTACAGCCTTTGAAACATTTTTTTTAGTCGATTGATATAAATCAACCGTAATTTGCATCATCGATAAAGATAAAATTCGTACTTTTAAATTAATAACATCAAACTAATGCTCAGTATTATGAAGAACAAAAAACTTCTTTGCAGCGTTTGTTTCCTGTTTACTTTCATGTCAGCCCTCTGCGGGCAAAACATAACAGTGAAAGGAAACGTTACTTCCAAAACGGATGGCCAGCCGATTATTGGCGCTTCCGTCATTGAGACTATATCCACAACTAATGGAACGATTACCGATTTTGACGGTAACTTCACGCTTTCTGTTCCTACTAATGCTACTTTAAAGATTTCGTATATCGGTTATAAGCCTGTGACTGTGAAAGCGGCTACCTCTATCCAAGTTTTATTGGAAGAAGATACGCAAATGGTGGATGAAGTGGTGGTGACAGGTTATACTACTCAGCGTAAAGCCGATTTGACCGGTGCGGTATCTGTGGTAAAAGTTGATGAAATTCAGAAACAAGGTGAAAACAATCCGGTAAAAGCACTCCAAGGGCGTGTTCCCGGTATGAGTATTACTGCTGATGGTAATCCAAGTGGTACGGCTACTGTTCGTATTCGTGGTATCGGTACATTGAACAACAACGACCCTCTTTATATCATTGATGGTGTGCCTTCTAAAGCAGGTATGCATGAACTGAATGGAAATGATATTGAATCTATCCAGGTTCTGAAAGATGCGGCTTCTGCTTCTATTTATGGTTCGCGTGCCGCAAATGGTGTTATCATCATTACTACTAAACAAGGTAGGAAAGGACAGATTAAGATTAATTTCGACGCTTCGGTTTCCGCATCTATGTACCAGTCTAAATTGGATATGATGAATACTGAGCAATATGGGCGTACATTATGGCAAGCCAATGTGAACAGTGGTAAGAATCCGAATGCTAATTCTATCGGTTATCAATACGACTGGGGATATAATGCTGAAGGCTATCCTGTGTTGAATAACATCTATGTTCCCAAATTTATTGATGATGCCAATACAATAGCAACAGGTGATACGGACTGGTTTGATGAAATCACACGTACCGGCTTTATTCAACAATACAATCTTTCGTTGAGTAATGGAACGGAAAGAGGTAATTATTTCTTTTCTCTGGGATATTATAAAAATGACGGTTTGATTAAATATACAAACTTCGACCGTATTTCTGCACGTATTAATAGTGATTATAAGGTGATAGATAATATTCTGACTATCGGTGAGCATTTCACTCTGAACCGTACGACGGAAGTTCAAGCTCCAGGGAATATCATGAGTGACGCCATGATTGCCCTTCCCATGATTCCCGTACACACTGTGGATGGAACGAATTGGGGAGGTCCCAACAGTACTATGCCCGACCGCCAAAATGTGGCTCGTGTAATTTATGATAATCGGAACAACCGATATACTTATTGGCGTTTGTTCGGTGATGCGTATGTAAACCTGAACCCGGTGAAAGGACTTAATATCCGTTCCACTTTTGGATTGGACTATGCACAGAAGTATCAACGTAATTTTACGCTTCCTTACAACACCGGTTTCCTGAACAGTGATAAGGATGCGGTTGAGATGAAACAGGAGCATTTCACCAAATGGATGTGGAATGCTGTGGCCGCTTACGAATTGGAGATTGGCAAACATCGTGGAGATGTTATGGCAGGTATGGAGTTGAATCGTGAAGACGACATAAACTTTGCTGCTTACCGTGAAGGATTTGCGATTCTGACTCCCGATTATATGTATCCTTCCGCAGGAGTAGGACAGTCACAGGCAAGTGGCGGAGCAGGTGGTTTCTCACTGGTTTCTTTCTTCGGAAAACTGAACTATTCGTATGCTGATAAATATTTACTTTCATTTACCCTCCGTCGTGACGGGTCTTCCCGTTTTGGTAGCAATAATAAATATGCTACTTTCCCTTCCGTTTCTTTGGGATGGCGTATTAGTCAGGAGGCTTTTATGGAAAAAACTAAAGATGTGATTGACGATTTGAAAATTCGTGCGGCTTGGGGACAAACCGGTAATCAGGATATTGAAAATTACGCACGCTATTCTATCTACGAATCTAAATACGGTACAGGCAATCCTCCTACTTATGGAACTTCTTATGATATTACCGGAAGTAACGGCGGTAGTTTGCTTCCTTCCGGATTTGTGCGTACTCAGATTGGAAATGACGATATCAAGTGGGAAACTACTACACAAACCAATGTCGGTATGGATTTCAGTTTGTTTAATCAGACATTGTATGGCTCTGCCGAATATTACTATAAAAAAACAACGGATATTTTGATAAAACCGTCTTACATCGGTATTCTTGGAGAAGGTGGCGGGCAGTGGAGAAATGCCGGTTCGATGGAAAACAAGGGCTTTGAGTTTAATTTGGGCTATCGCAATAAGACGGCTTTCGGACTTAGCTATGATATTAACGCGAACCTCGGTTTGTATCGGAACAAGATTTTGTTTGTACCGGGTGAAGTGGCTTCTACCGGAGATTTCGGTGGTGACGGGGTGATGAACATTATCGGCCATTCTATTAATATGAGAGCCGGTTACATTGCCGACGGTATTTTCAAGTCACAGGAAGAAGTGGACAATCATGCCGATCAGACCGGAAAAGGCGTAGGGCGTATCCGCTATAAAGATTTGGATAATAATGGTGTTATTGATACTAAGGACCAGACTTGGATCGGAAATCCGAATCCTGATTTCACGTATGGACTCAATATCTATCTGGAATATAAGAACTTTGATTTGACTATGTTTTGGCAAGGTGTGCAGGGAGTGGACGTTTATAATGAGGTGAAGAAGAATACCGACTTCTGGTCGGTAGGTGATATGAATGCTAATCGTGGCATCCGTCTGTTGGGAGCATGGACTCCGCAGAATCCGGGATCGGATATTCCTGCCGTTTGTTTGGAAGACTTGAATAATGAAAAGAGAATTTCCAGTTATTATGTAGAAAACGGTTCTTATCTGAAACTTCGGAATTTACAATTAGGTTATACATTGCCGACAGATATCTCGAAGAAAATAAAGATGGAACGTTTGCGATTCTATTTCAGCGCACAGAATTTGCTGACCATCAAAAGTAAGAACTTTACCGGTATGGATCCGGAAAATCCGAATTTCGGTTATCCGATTCCTCTCAATCTTACATTCGGTTTCAACATAGGTTTTTAATTCATTAAATAAAGATAATTATGAAAATCAAGAATATATATATATCCTCTTTGCTGTTGGTAGCCTCGTTGGTCGGTACTACCGGTTGCAATGACTTTTTGGAAAGAGACTTACAGGGAAGTTCTGACGAGGGACAAACGATTAGTCCCGATAATGTGGACAATCTGGTAATTGCTGCTTACGCTCACATGGTTTCCGGTGAGGATATGAACAGTCCTTTCAGCCTTTGGCCGTATGGAAATGTCCGTGCAGATGATGCTTATAAAGGCGGGGCAAACTCCGAAGACGGTTCGCATTTCCATTTTCTGGAGATTGCTACGGGGATGACTACTGACAATTGGGCTTTTGATGATATCTGGTATCGTCTTTATTCGGGGGTGGCACGTGCCAATGCTGCTTTGAAATCTTTGGATGGTATGGATGCAAATACTTATCCGCAGAAGAATGAACGTATCGGTGAGATGCGTTTCTTACGTGGTCATTATATGTTTCTGTTGAAAGTGATGTTCAAGCATATCGTTTATGTAGATGAAACGATTCCTACTTCGGACTATACCAAGATTTCTAACCGCCAGTATACTAACGACCAACTTTGGCAGAGGATAGCAGATGACTTTAAGTTTGCATATGATCATCTTCCCGATACACAGGTGGAAAAAGGGCGTCCTACGCAGGCTGCTGCATCGGCCTATCTGGCAAAGGTGATGCTTTACAAAGCTTATCGCCAGAATGAAAAGAATGAAGTGATCGAAATTAATGAAGAGGATTTGAAAGCTGTAATTACGTATACGGATAATGCTATCATGACTGCCGGAGGTTTTGGCCTGGAAGAAGATTTTGCATATAATTTTCTGCCGCAATATGAGAACGGAAAGGAGTCTATTTGGGCTGTCCAATATTCGCAGGATGATAATACGATGTATGGCAATTTGAACTTTGGTAATGAGTTGACAGCTCCGCAATTTTTCGGGTGTTGTGATTTTCAGAAGCCTAGCCAAAACTTGGTGAATGCTTTCCGCACGGAAAACGGTAGGCCGATGTTCGATACTTACAATGAGAAAGATAATTATGATATGCAAGGCAACTATGATCCCCGTTTATTCCACACGGTGGCGATTCCGGGATTTCCTTATAAGTATAATGTGAACTATATTTTTGATAAGACGTGGACACGTAACGAACAGGAATATTATGGTCTTTATTCATCTTTAAAAGAGAATGTGGACCCCGATTGTTCTTGCCTGAAGAAAGTGAATTCTCCGTTTGTTGCTAATTCGATGAACCGTATTGTATTGCGTTATGCAGATGTAGTGCTGATGCGTGCCGAGGCTTTGATTCAGTTGAATCGTTTGTCGGAAGCATTGCCGTTGGTCAATGAGATACGTAACCGTGCAGCCCGTAGTACTACGCTTGTTTTTGATTATGGGGCAAGTTTTAAAGTAGAACCGTATACAATGGCCGAATGGACTGATCGGGACATTGCTATGAGAGACCTGAAATGGGAACGTCGTCTTGAACTGGCATTGGAAGGAAGCCGCTTCTTTGATTTAGTTCGTTGGGGAGATGCGGCAAAAGTGATGAATCAATATTATGCGTCGGAAGCTAGTCGTCGTTCTTATTATTCGGATGCAAATTTTACAGCAGGAAAGAATGAATATCTGCCTATTCCTCAGAAGCAGATCAATTATAGTGGTGGTTTGTATCAGCAAAATAATGGTTGGGAGAAATAATAAATGGGAATTATGAAGACTTTGATAGATAAAATATATATGGTGTTACTGGCTGCACTTTTACTTTCTGCAGCTGGATGTAGTGATGATGATGACACATCGTTGGCTTTGAATGGTGATACATGGATTACTTCTTTCCATATCGAAGGTTATGATAACTTTATCGTTGAGCAGGATAATCAGGCGAGAAGCATTAAAGTACATGTGGAAGATGATACAGATGTGACAAATTTAATTCCGGTATTTACTTTGTCCGAAGGGGCTACGGCGAATTTGGAAAGTGGTAAACCTATTAACTTTACAATGCCCGTAGTGGTAAAAGTCACAAACGGAAATGTATTTATGAATTATACGATTTCCGTAGAATTGGATAAGCCGCAGATTACTGGATTTATGATAGGAGAGTATGCGGGCAGAATTGATGAAACAAACAAAGAAATCGTTGTGTATGTACTTGAAGACATGGATATTACCGCTTTGTCTCCAGTCGTTACTGTTCCTGATGGTGCTACGGTAAGCCCGTTGTCAGGCACTACATTGGATTTCACTACACCTAAAGAATATACGGTTACAAATCATTTGAATGCAGCCACTTATACGGTGAAGGTAGAAAAGGTAAGAACTTTTGTTTCAATGGCATTTATCGGAACTGCTGCAACTATTGATGAACTGACTAATAATGAAGAAAAAGCCGCTGCTCAATGGATGTTGGATAATATGCCGGGGGCAAGGTATATTTCATATTCAGATTTGAGGGATGATAACCCGAAAGTGAAACTTGATCCGGAACAGATAAAAGTCATTTGGATTCATGATGATAATCCTATCTATGATGATAATGGATTTAATTGGAGTTCAAAAAATAATATTAAGAATTATTATCAGACAGGTGGAAATTTGTTATTATCTCGTGGAGCTTTACGATATATCGTAAAAGATCGGTGGGCTATTTCTATGGATGGTAGAGATCCTAATAATCAATTTGGGAGTGAAGATTCTAAGACTGTTACAGATAAACCTTGGGGCTTTTCAATAAAGGGTATCTCTCATGAAATATTTGATGGCTTAGTAACTGAGGATAATTCTAATATTTATTTAATAAATACAGGTTATCATATTCTTAATTGGGGATTTCAATGGTGTATAGATTGGGAACCTTATTGGGGAATAGAAGGATGGAGACAACAAACTGGTGCAATAGAGTTGGGGTATGATGTTTCCAATCACAATGCAGTGCCTATCGCTGAATTCCCTTCTCGCCAGATAGGAGGAAATAGTAGTGGAAAGGTAATATGTATTGGCATGGCAGCTTATGATTGGTATGATGAAAACCAATCAGATAATCAATATCGTGGTAATATCGAGAAACTTACCTCTAATGCACTCAATTACTTAAGCAAGTAAAGTATAATCTGATAAAGAAAAGCAAATTATGAAAACTATGATATTAATGGCTTCAATACTGTGTCTGTCAATGTCGTTTGCTGCTTGCAGCGACGATAACAGTCCGGTAATCACAGATAAAAATCTGAATGAAACGACAACATTCTTTAGTTCGACGGAACCGAACAATTATACGACTTATTACAAACCTTATGTTGGTTATGTAGGTGATCCAATGCCTTTTTTTGATCCGGTAAGTAAAGAGTTTCGTATTCTTTACCTTCAGGATGATCGTGACGGTAATTCTACTATCTATCATCCTATCCACGAATTGGCAACTACGGATGTGGCAAACTATATCTCTTTCCGCGAAGCAATACCATGCGGAACAGCAGTAGAAGATGATCCGGCTATCGGGACAGGAAGTACTGTTTATGATGAGGCTACGAAAACTTATTATACTTTTTATACAGGACATAAAGCTACCGAACCTCGTGAAGTAATATTGTTGGCTACTTCCAAAGATTGTAAAACCTGGACTAAAGACCGTTCATTCCGTTTATCGGCTCCAATAGAAGCAGGGTATGATAAAAATGAATTCCGTGATCCATATGTTTTTTATGATGCAACTGCGCAATGTTATAGGATGTTAGTTTCTGCTCTGAAAAATGGGGATGGATATATCATTGAGTTTACTTCTACCAATTTGCATGATTGGGATTTAAAACCGGAACCGTTCTTCAATAATATTTGGGGGCGTTTCTATGAATGTCCGGATGTTTTTCAGATGGGAAGTTATTGGTATATGGTTTATTCTTCACAAGGAACAAAAAATGAACCGGCCGTTGTCCAATATTTCTATGCGCAGACTTTGGAAGAATTGAAGGGAATAGCTGTAGAGAATGGGCAGTTCCCTACTTCCGTACCCCACGAAGGATGGTTAGATGGAGTTAGTTTTTATGCCGGAAAAACAGCGGGCGATGATACAAATCGTTATCTTTGGGGATGGTGTCCGACACGTGAAGGGCAGAAAACCACAGGTACCAAAAGTTGGGCAGGAGCATTGGTCGCTCATAGATTGATTCAGAACGGAGATGGAACATTAAGTTTGGATGTTCCACAAGCGATTTCCGCCAAATATTCCCAATCGGTGACATTGACTGAAAAGACGAAGGTAGGGGATGTAACGGTCAGCACTTCTTCTTATACATTGAAAGCAAATTCATTTGTCCGCTTCGCCCGTTTGAGAAACCGGAACAAAATAACCATGACTGCAACAATCCCTGAAGAGAATGAAGCCGTATTCGGACTTTCATTTGTCGATTGCAGTGATAAGGCAGAAAAGGCGCGTATTTTCATTGAAGATAAATATAATTTCCTGAAGTTGAAAGAAGTAGAAGTAAATGAGAAAACAGGTGAATGGAATGATGCGGGTGCTATAACAGAACGTGCTATAACTCCAGCTGCTGACAATGTATATCATATAGAGGTCTATACTGAAGAATCTGTGTGCGTAGTCTATATAAATGGAAGGTATGCTTTCACCAACCGTATTTATGATTTGGCTAAAAATCCTTGGGCTATTTTTTGTACTGAGGGTGAAGTGACTGTATCTGATATAAAATTGAGTACTTATTAATTGAGAAAGTAACATCTTTTATAGCGTTTGAAACAAATGTGATAGGCGCTCCGATACATTGCGCCTATCTTTGCATTGCAACAACCAAGAAATATGATACTATTAATAATAAGTAATAACCTTAATACCATAAACATGAATGTATTTTTACCTTTGAGAAAACTTCAGACTCTTCTGATTTGTTCCATTTTTATGAATATCTCGCTTCTGGCTTTAGCTGCAGATCCTTCTCTTTTAATAAAAGATTTAGGAGAAGGACATTGTTTGGTGCGTGTCAATACTACTCAGAAATACTTGTTATTACCGGTAGAAGATGCATCGCCTGACGTACGTATCAGTATGATTGCTGATAACAAAGAAGTGAAGAACTTTGATGTCCGTCTGGCTATTGACAAGGTAGATTATTTTGTTCCGGTAGACCTTTCCGATTATTCCGGTAAGTTGGTTTCATTTAAATTCAAAATGAATTCAAATGATCCGGTACGTGTCAATCTTTCACCGGATAACACCGCTTGCTGTAGGGAAATGAAGTTGTCCGATACCTTCGATACAACTAATCGTGAAAAGTTCCGTCCTGTTTATCACTTCTCACCTCTTTATGGATGGATGAATGATCCCAACGGAATGGTATATAAAGACGGAGAATATCATTTGTTTTATCAACATAATCCATATGGTTCCAAATGGGGAAATATGAATTGGGGACATGCTATCAGTAAAGACTTAATCAATTGGGAACATCGGCCTGATGCTATAACTCCGGATGCGTTTGGCACTATTTTCAGTGGTTCGGCTGTGGTGGATCATAATAATACAGCTGGTTTTGGTGCAGGTGCTATCATCGCTATCTATACACAGAACGGTGATCGTCAGGTACAAAGTATCGCTTACAGTACCGACAATGGGCGTACTTTTACAAAGTATGCGGATAATCCGGTGTTGGTATCTGAAGCCCGCGATTTCCGCGATCCGAAAGTCTTTTGGTATGAAGGGACAAAACGTTGGATTATGGTACTTGCCGTAGGGCAGGAAATGCAGATTTTCTCTTCTCCCAATTTGAAAAACTGGACTTTTGAAAGCAGTTTCGGTAAGGGACAAGGTGCTCACGGAAATGTTTGGGAATGTCCGGATTTATTTGAACTTCCCGTGGAAGGTACGAATGAAAAGAAATGGGTATTGCTTTGTAGTCTTGGTGACGGCCCTTTCGGTGACTCGGCCACTCAATATTTTGTCGGAACGTTTAACGGAAAAGAATTTGTAAACGAATCACCCTCCAAAACCAAATGGATGGACTGGGGAAAAGACCATTACGCCACTGTAACTTGGAGTGATGCTCCCGACAACCGTCGCATTGCTATCGCATGGATGAGCAACTGGCAATATGCAAACGATGTTCCTACCTCTCAATACCGTAGCCCGAACTCTGTTCCTCGCGATTTGAGCCTGTTCACCGTAGATGGCGAGACTTATCTTCAGTCTGCTCCCTCTCCCGAACTGCTGAAACTGCGTGACGTTTCCAAGAAACGCTCGTTCAAAGTGAACGGAACACGTATCATCAAAGACATGATTGCCGGCAATGAGGGTGCATACGAAATAGAACTGACTATCGAAAATCAACATGCGGATATAATCGGCTTCCGTCTCTACAATGACAAAGGCGAAGAAGTGGATATGCAATATGACATGAAAGAAAAGAAATTTTCGATGGACCGCCGCAAAAGCGGAGATGTAGGTTTCAATGAGAACTTCCCAATGCTGACCTGGACGGCTATTGAGAGTGGAATAGACGAATTGAAACTCCGTCTGTTTGTCGACAAATCCAGTGTGGAAGCCTTTGGCGATGGCGGACGTTTTGTGATGACTAATCAGGTGTTCCCGTCGGAACCTTACACTCATATCGACTTTTACAGTAAAGGAGGAGCGTATAAAGTAGATTCGTTTGTGATTTACAAGTTGAAGAAATAAACTCATTCTCCTTACTCTATGTGCTCTTTACCCGCTTCTTTGTTTTAGGGTGATGTACATTGCCCTATGGAAACAGAATTCATCGTATAAAAGATAAAATAATGGAAAACAGTAAAAACTCTTCCCTCTCCAAACTAGTCCCGGTGATGCTTTGCTTCTTCGCCATGGGATTTGTTGACCTGGTAGGCATTGCCTCCAATTACGTAAAGGCGGATCTTGGTCTGTCGGACTCACAGGCGAATATCTTTCCGTCATTAGTATTCTTCTGGTTCCTGATTTTCTCCGTACCCACCGGCATGTTGATGAGCCGCATTGGTCAGAAGAAAACCGTATTGCTTAGTTTGATTGTGACTTTCGCTTCTCTGTTGCTACCCGTTTTCGGCGACAGCTATATGCTGATGCTGATTTCCTTCTCCCTCTTGGGCATTGGAAATGCGTTGATGCAGACTTCCCTGAACCCGTTGCTTTCCAATATCGTACGTGGAGACCGTCTGGCAAGTAGCCTGACTTTCGGTCAGTTTGTGAAAGCCATTGCTTCTTTTCTGGCTCCTTACATCGCCATGTGGGGAGCGACGCAGGCCATTCCGACTTTCGATTTAGGCTGGCGCGTGTTATTTCCTATTTATATGGTTGTAGCGATCATTGCCATTCTCTTGCTCAATATTACTCAGATTGAAGAAGAAAAAGAGGAAGGCGAACCGTCAACTTTCGGACAATGTCTGGCGTTGCTTGGCAAACCGTTTATCCTGCTTTGTTTTATTGGCATCATGTGTCATGTCGGTATTGATGTAGGTACAAATACTACCGCTCCAAAGATTCTGATGGAACGTCTTGGCATGGGGCTGGATGACGCTGCTTTTGCTACAAGCCTTTATTTTATCTTCCGTACGGCTGGCTGCTTCTTAGGATCGTTCATCTTACGCAAGATGTCGGCAAAATCTTTCTTTGGCATTAGTGTGGTGATGATGTTGGTAGCGATGGCAGGATTGTTTGCTTTCCATGAAAAGACAATGATTTATGCCTGCATTGCATTGATTGGTTTTGGTAATTCCAATGTATTCTCTGTTATTTTCTCGCAGGCGTTACTCTATCTTCCGGCAAAAAAGAATGAGGTTTCCGGCTTGATGATTATGGGACTTTTCGGAGGAACAGTGTTTCCGTTGGCTATGGGAGTTGCCTCCGATGCAATGGGACAGAGTGGGGCGGTAGCCGTAATGACGGTAGGCGTACTGTATCTTTTGTTTTATACGTTCCGTATTAGAAAATAAATTAATAACTTTGGAAACAATAAAATCTGTAAGTCATGAATAATATAATTGTAGGAATGGGCGAAGCACTTTGGGATGTGTTGCCCGAAGGAAAGAAAATTGGTGGTGCTCCGGCAAACTTTGCCTATCATGTATCGCAGTTTGGCTTTGACAGCCGCGTAGTAAGTGCCGTGGGGAATGATGAACTGGGAGATGAGATTCTGAGAGTATTCAATGAAAAGAAACTGAAAACACAGATTGAACGGGTGGATTATCCTACCGGTACGGTGCAGGTAACGTTGGATGATGAGGGTGTCCCTTGTTATGAAATTAAGGAAGGGGTTGCATGGGACAATATTCCTTTTACAGATGAATTGAAACGTTTGGCTTTGAATACACGTGCTGTTTGCTTCGGATCATTGGCGCAACGCAATGAGGTGAGCCGTGCTACTATCAATCGTTTTTTGGATACAATGCCTGATATAGACGGGCAATTGAAAATTTTTGATATTAATCTCCGACAGGATTTTTATTCAAAAGAGGTTATTCGTGAGTCCTGCCAGCGTTGCAATGTGTTGAAGATAAATGACGAAGAATTAGTGACCATTAGCCGTATGTTTGGCTATCCGGGTATTGACTTGCAGGATAAATGCTGGATTTTGTTAGCTAAGTATAATCTGAAGATGTTGATTCTGACTTGTGGTATCAATGGAAGTTACGTATTTACTCCGGGAGTTGTTTCCTTCCAAGAGACCCCGAGAGTTCCCGTAGCTGATACAGTAGGAGCCGGTGACTCCTTTACAGCAACGTTCTGTGCTTCTATTCTCAATGGTAAGTCGGTTCCCGAAGCTCATAAACTGGCTGTTGAAGCTTCCGCTTATGTATGTACGCAAAGCGGTGCAATGCCGGAACTTCCGCAGGTACTGAAAGATAGGATGTTGTAAAAGCCTATACGATAGAATATATAATAAAACTCTCATGAGCTTCAATCTCATGGGAGTTTTATTATGACCTTACATAAGAGGTATGGGTATAAAAAAAGGAGCAACGCCTTGCTCCAACCTTTGTTAACCTTAAATCTAATA
>ERZ791796.133-NODE-133-length-101484-cov-9.934802_pt1 | contig 101484 bp, 89 predicted proteins | sample MGYA00510311_ERZ791796 | MGnify/ENA primary metagenome ERZ791796 (study PRJEB30046, sample SAMN00792042) | human gut metagenome | study: EMG produced TPA metagenomics assembly of the A metagenome-wide association study of gut microbiota in type 2...
CGAGCCGCTGACACAGTAGGGAATCCTCGGCGTTCACGCCGAGGAGGATGTCAATTCTCAGGGCAGGGGCCGGTTTCAAAGGGCCCTGTCCTTAGTGTATTTATTCTCTAACATATTGATTTTTAATAAATAAATCATTTATTGAAAAATCGTTAAAGAATACAAATTCTTTCAAGTCAGAAAATTCTGTCTGCTACAATAACCTGCTGTTAAAAGTATTTATTACCTACCGATTTATTTCAGAACAATGGCAGAAGAAAATTCCACCGATAGCGTTCGTTTGCCTCCGCATTCCACCGAGGCTGAACAGGGATTGCTTGGCAGTCTTCTGATTGACAACCGTGTTTTTGACATGGTCAACGATGTCGTCTCGCCCGAAGATTTTTACCGGGGAGACCATCGCAGAATTTACGAACATATTATTCAGTTAATCGGTCAAGGGCGTCCCGCAGACGTATTAACTGTTCATGACTCAATGGCCGCAGTCGGTTTAGGCCAGGAAGGCACCAAGAGTTTTTTGAACTCATTGGCAATGAATACCCCGAACTCCGCCAATGCCCGCCGCTATGCTGAAATTGTCCGAGATCGCAGCATTCTCAGAAATTTGGTCAATGTCGGTTCGCAAATCGTTGATTCCGCTCTCGATACAAAAGGGATGGAAACAAAAGATATTTTGGATCGTGCCGAGAGCTCTATCTTCAAAATCAGTGAGGATGCGCAGGTCGCAGGCGCCGGTCTCAAACCGGTTAAAGTCGCTTTGGCCGCTGTCTCTGAACAAATTACAAAGCTCTATAACTCCAAGAATCAAAATCCGGTCACGGGTGTTCCCACCGGCTTTATTGATTTGGATCGTTTGACCAAGGGCTTGCACCCCGGAGAACTTATTGTTGTTGCCGGCCGTCCGGCGATGGGTAAGACCACATTCGCAATGAATATTGCCGAGTATGTCGCCATGCGGGCGGAAATGCCGGTTGCGATTTTCTCGATGGAAATGCCCGCTGAACAGTTGGCGATGCGTCTGATCAGTTCCTACCAAAGAATTCGTCTGGAACACCTGAGAAATGGCCGTCTGGAAGGCGATGAATTCCAGAAGATGAGCGCGGCGGTGACCGATATCACGAATTCAAAGAATATCTTTATTGATGATTCTTCCGGTTTGACGATCTCTGATCTTCGTTCTCGAGCAAGACGTCTGTCCCGCGAGGTCAAGCAGTTAGGGCTCATTGTTGTTGACTATATTCAGTTGATGTCCGGTGACGGCCGAGGAGAAAACCGTGCTCAGGAAATCTCCGATATTTCCAGAGGCTTGAAACTCTTGGCCAAAGAGTTGAATTGTCCCATTATCGGTCTGTCTCAGCTAAACCGCTCTCTGGAACAGCGTCCCGATAAACGCCCGATGATGAGTGACTTAAGAGAATCCGGTTCTATTGAACAGGATGCGGACGTGATTATTTTCTTATACCGTGACGTGGTCTATAACCAAAACCTCAAAGACACGGATCAAGAACGTGACGCAGAAGCCATTATTCGTAAGCAGCGTAACGGTCCGACCGGTACGGTTGAGCTTACTTTCTTTGGTGAATACACCCAATTTAAGAGCAGAGCGAGGGTCTGATTAAATGGATGTTTTGATTACTTATGGCATTTATGCCGTTGCCTTTTTGCTGATTCTCGTTGGGGTCGCCGGAACGATTATTCCGGCTTTACCCGGGATCCCGATGATTTTTGCAGGCGCTTGGCTCATCGCTTACATGGAAGATTACCTGTATTTCGGCTGGGGCACGCTTATTGCATTGGGTGTGCTTACCGTGATTTCCATCATCATTGATTGGGTCAGTCAGACAATGGGCGCGCAAAAAGCGGGAGCCACTAAATTGGGGCTTACCGGAGCGCTTTTGGGCACGATTATCGGTATTCCTTTCGGTCTTGTCGGTATTTTTCTTTTCCCGGTGATCGGTGCTTTTGTCGGTGAGATGATCGGTCACCGTGATATGAGAAAAGCAGGAAAGGTGAGTTGGGCCACTTGGATCGGGATGATTGCGGGGATTGCGGCCAAGCTGGCCATTGCCTTTATGATGATTGGCATCATGTGCGTGATGCGTTTTGTCTGAGATGACTTCGGGGCCGATTGAAACGGCCCCGAAAAGTTTTTTCCGATCGTTTTTCTTCGCTATTTTCCATTTAATCGGTCAGCCAATCCGCTTGCTCGTTCGGTCTTTTGTACAGCCGATGCCTTGATACTCTTTTTTGTTCCAAAAACAATGGCTTCTTTCTGAGCTCGGGTCACACCTGTATAAAAGAGTTCACGGGTAGCCAATGGATTATCTTCATTCATTGGTAAAAGCACGGCAACATGTTCAAATTGAGAACCTTGCGATTGATGAATCGTCATGGCAAAAGCCGTTTCATGTTCCGGCAATAGCCCCACGGGAATTCTTTTTTCGCGGTCACCGATATAGAGCTCAAATCGCAGCGAATCGTCGCACTGTGGGATAACGATGCCCACGTCACCGTTATAAACGTCCAGTGTCGGAGTATTTTTACGGATAATGACCAAACGTCCGGGATAAAAAATCGACTGCGTCGGCACATGAACGTGTTCTTTGACGAGCTCTTCAAGGATTTCGTTAACGGCGTTGACACCGTTTGGTCCGATGCGTTGGGCTGCCAATATTCTAAAGCGCTCAGCCTCCGTCCAGACTTTTTTCAGAGAATCCTGCTGTGCGGGATTTTTCAGATACTCATCCAGCGCTCTGAGGTAATGGTCAAGATGGGGCTTAAGCCATTGGATCAAGTCTCTGTCGACATAGTGTCCATTTTTGTAGAGGCGGATTGCAACACAATCCTTTCCTTCACGGGCATTTTTAAATCGATTAATGAAGTCTTCCACATTAAAGGGGTTATCGGCTGTTTTAATCGCTTGAGCGAGTTTGCCGACGTTAGAGCCACTTGTAAATCGGTGGCTGATGGTTAATTCGGCCACATTTTGACTCAGCGCGCCGGACTCCGCAGTCATATCCGCCAACACGGAACCGGGACCTACCGCAGACAATTGATACTTATCGCCCAGAAGGATCAGACGAGTGCGTTTGCCGTCAATGACATTTAAGAGGCGTTTAGCCAGTCGCAAATCAATCATTGAGGCTTCGTCAACAATCATGACATCCACATCCAACGGATGCTCCTTACTGGGAACAATTCCTTTGGCGTCTCGGCTCAAAAGCCATTTATGAATGGTGCGGGCAGCCAGCGTATCTTCTTCGATTCGCTGCATGACTATAGGGAAGTAATCGGAGAAACGCTTGCACGACCCCAAAAGTGATTGCATGATGCGGCTTGTGGCTTTACCGGTTGGAGCGGCCAAAGCGATTTTGAGATCGGGCGCATCTAAAAGCAGACACTCCAACAGTTTGGCCACAACGGTTGTTTTACCGGTTCCCGGCCCCCCCGTTATGATGAAAAAGCGCTTTTGAAGAGCTTGGGCGACCGCATTTTGTTGCTCGTATCGCGACTTCTCATCTGTGGAAGTCGCCTCACCGTATTGCATCGTGTTAAAGCGCTCAAGTGCTGTTTTAACCTTCTTCGTTAAGGCTTTTGGGGTGTCATGGGCCAATTCAAGAATTTTCAATGCCACATCGCGCTCTTCAACGAAGTGGCGCTGCATATAGATTCGGGTCAGATCCTTTTGAATGTCCAACACAAAAGGAGAGGTCGGATTGATCGGTTCATTCAGAGCGGATGGTTTCAGGGCGAGCAATCCTTTTTGCTCCAATTCCGAAATGGCTTCCTTGGAGAGAATCGCTTCTCTGTCGTTTATCCACTGAACACACACGCTGCCTTTTTCATCGCTATCGGCAAAGACATCCATTAGGTGATGCAGATATTCTGGAACTGGGCGTGTGTCATTTTCCCTGCGGCACACGGTTCTCCATAGCGCTTCACCAATGGTTCGATAGGCTTTTTGTGCTTGAGTTAGTTCGGATTGATGTTCTGTCATACACGCTCTTTTAAGAGAAATGATTGTTGGCGATGTCCAGACAAGTCACGCCGTTGTCGCGCCACATACGTACAACCGTATCGCGATCATCAACTGCGAAAATCACATCGTAAAACGGTTCAATCAGCTCGCGGTACATTTTAATTTTGTATTCGGGATCGCTTAATTCCGGATAACTGCTCAAAATCAATTGATCGTAGTAGATCGCGTTTTTAGTGAGCCATTCTTCGGTGAGCGCTTTAAAACGAATGGGGCGAGCAGACAGCAGGATGACCTTGATGCCGCTTGTTTCTGCCATATCAATCAGCGCTTTTACTGCCGCTACAACGCCATCAAAAATGCAGGCGGAGTGAAATTCTTCACGCCGTTTTGGACGCTCGCGCATGTAGTGCACTCGATGTTCACACTCGCAAAGCGTGCCATCCAAGTCGAAGATAATGGCTTGAGGTTTACGTCTGATCATGTTCACTAATCCTTTCACTGACGGCGGCAAAGGCTCTCACAGCCCCTTCGTGGTAGCCGCACTCAAAAAACTCATCCAGACAGGCAATGAGCGTCGCAGGAACCTTGGCGGTAAATACACCAAACGGTTTTTCGTCATCACGTCGGATGCCGCGGATGAAGGCATAAATAACACCGGCGATTTTTTCATCGGGATCTTTCACGCCGCATAAGCTCAGGTGACGTCGAAGAGCGACCAAATAGATAAGGTACTGGAGGCTATAGTGGTGGTGTGAAATTTCTGCGCGAATTCTCTCCTGCGTGAAGCCTTCCGGCGTATCGGCGAGTTTGGTGCCTTTCCAGTCGAGAACAAAGTACTTGCCGCCAAACTTGAACATTAAGTCAATCGCCCCCGTCAGATAGCCGCGCAGAGCACGATCGTTTTCAATTTGAATGTGATAAATCGGATCAAAGTGAGACAGAAGCCTGCTCAAATTCTTAGCGCTGACAGCTTCTCGTCCTTCCGTTGGCTCGCCTATGGCAATGGTAAAGCTCATTTCAGCCGTTTTAAGGTGGCTGTTTAAGTCACAGAGTCTCAAATCGTCAGGCGTGTCAAAGACAGATTGATCAACGATTTTTGAGCACAGGACATCCTTCATCAAACGGTTAAAAACGGGGAGGTAGTCTTCAACGCTGTAGGGCTGAAGGTGATATTGGAAGGGCGTCATCAAACGTTTCAGTTTTTGATTTAACGAGTCTTCCGCTTCGGGGGCTCCTGCAGCTGCATTTTTCACAATGGTGAAATCCGTTTTCTCAAACAACGTGTGCAGAAATGTTCCGCTTTCCAGACCTCGTTCAAAATCCATGATGCTCAAAGAATCGGGTTCTTTTTTATCAAGCCTTTCAATTGTGACAAGATCCGTATCTTCTTCGTTGCTGTCTTCTTTCTCCTCAATAAGTGTCAGCGCTTCAGTTGTTTCGGCAGCGCCTCGGGCAATGGCCGTATAGCTTGTCGGGAACCATGAGGTGGGGATTGGCCGACCGGAAGCGACGCTCAATTCTTCTTTTTCAATGGTTTTCAGATTTTGATAACTCATCGCCTCATGCCAGGCGAAGGATTGTGTACTGTCATCAATGAAGTGAACGGCAATCCCTTCGGGATCATCTTTGATAAGGTCTTTCATGGCCTCATCAAATGTACTTACTTTGGGAGCCTTTTCTCCTGTCAGTATCTGCGCATAAGCATGAGAAGGGGGTTTTAATTTATTTCTGAAAGTGAAATAAGTCAGTGGAAGAACAAGTCGCTGTGATGCGCGTGTCATGCCGACATAGGCCAGGCGAAGCGTTTCCAGTTCATTTTCGTGATAAAACGATTTGATGACATCGGAGTATAGCGGGCAATAACTTAACGTCAGTTTGATATGCCCGTTATCAATTTCACGAAATACTCGTTGTTTGTCATGACCTGGACTCTTGGGTTCAAGAGCGTTAGCGTATAGCAGGAAAACTACCGGGTATTCGAGACCTTTGCTCTTATGGATTGTCATGACATTGACAAGATCTGCGTCACTGTCAAGTCTTAAGTGATACAGATCTTCATCTTTGGGACTTTGAATCTGTTGACTGAGCCATCGGGCAAGACCCGAGATGCTTTTAAGTGAAGCCGATGCCTGCTGCAGAATTTCAATTAACTGCTGGTAGTTGGCCAGTCGTCTTTCACCGTCAATAACCGGCAAAAGCCGCTTTTGAGTGTCGCATTCAAACATGATCTTGGCAAAGGCGGCAGAGACACCACGTCTGTTCCAGATATCGACAGCCTCTTCAATAAGCTCCCTGGAACGCAACGCTGCTTTATCATCAATGGCGCTGCCCTCGGGTACTTCGAATGCTTCTGGAATAATGGCATTGATCGTTTCGCCCATTAAACGTGTTGCCCTCGCCTGACGCAGAGCGCTGACATCCTGCGGAGCTTCAAGCGCTTCAATGATGCGCAACATCTCTTTGGCCTCTTCAGTCTCAAAGATGTTGTTTTCATCCTGAAAAAGAATTCGAATGCCTTTTTTTGCAAGCGCCTCTTTGAGTTCCGGCACATAGGTCTTTGCTCTCACGAGAATAGCGATGTCGCCGGGTTTGAGAGGTTCGGTCGGGTTCTTATAGACATTGCCTGATAAGAGCGCGGCGATTTCATTGGCGACAAGCTCAACTTGTTGAGATCGGTCGCCGCCCGGATTCAGTTCGGTTTCTGTTTTTCTCCAAATTTCAAACGTGGGAATCGGTTTAAATTCTTCACCGGTTTTGATTATAAGCGGACCTTTTCGAGCTCCGGCATCAATAGCGCTGTAGGTTAAACCCGAATCCAGGAAGGGGGTTTGGGATTGCGTGAAAAAGCGATTAATACCGGCCAGTAGAGTCGGGCAGGAACGGTAGTTGATTTTCAGTTCGGAGATATTTCCGATATCGTCCTGAGCCGCAAGGTAGGTATTGATATCGGCGTCTCGGAATCGATAAATAGACTGCTTCGGGTCGCCCACGAAAAAGACGGATTTCGCTCGGCTGTCATTCATTAAAAAGAGGCGCTTGAAAATCGCATACTGAATCGGATCGGTGTCTTGAAATTCATCAATGAGAACACCGTCATAGCGGCTTTGCACACGATTGACAAAGGCATCGTTTTTAAGCTCACGGTACATATCAAGGAGCAGGTCATTAAATGACCGAAGTCCTGCGCTGCGTTTCTTACGCTTAAGTTCCTCAGGAGCCGTTTTAATGAAATTTTCCAGGATTGCTCGGAATTTGTCTTCGAGTTCAATCTGTTCAGGAGTGCCCGTCCATCCGGCTTTTTTATCGTGTTTTCCGGTTTTCCCGGAAACGAAAAGCAGGTCTTGACAGAGGGTGATCTGTGCGTCTTCCGGAGTGCCGGTCAGTGTTTTGAGAATATCGTCCCACGGGGCTTTGTCCATGAGATAACGTTTAAGTTCGTCACTGTCGGCAAGGGTAATTTGCTCGCGCAAAAAGTTTTCGATCACTTCGTCTCGGAAATCCGCATCATCACCGATTTCAAAATCGAATCCTTCAGAACTTGAGAATTTATTTTCCTCAAGCATTTTCTGACAAAAGCTGTGAATCGTGCAGATTGAGGCGTCATCGAGTCGATCAATGGCATCACGAAAGACGTTTGCTTCAATACCGGCTTTACGCCACTTCTTAATAAGAGCGAGCAGGGTGGGGTCATATCTCGAGTCGTCAGGCACACTTTCCGTAAAAGCTTCCTGTGCGCGAATCAAAAGTTCCCGCACCCGCATCTTTAATTCGGCCGTGGCTGCTTTGGTAAATGTGACAAGGAGCAGCCTTTCAATCGGAATGCGCTCCTCCACAATGAGTCTCACCACAATGTGAATGAGTGAGAAAGTTTTACCCGTTCCGGCGCTCGCCTCAATCAATCGGCGCCCTGATAGTTCGGAGTCAATGACGTTAAATACCGATCTCATCGAAATCCTCCCATAATCAGGTTTTCTAAGCTCTCATCAAAAGCATCGGCGGCCGCCGATCGATCTGTCTCTTTGTCTTCCGGCCAGATCCGTTGCGGTTTAATTAAGGCAAAACATTTGGCAAAAAAGTCATCCGAAAGTACTGCGGCAGATTCATAATCCAGGCCTCGCCACATGATGGGTTCGAGCGAATCCGGGTAACGTGATGTGACAATACATCCTCGTTTGACAACTTCCCGCATCACTTGAACCAAACCACTGACAAAGTGTTGCGCGTGTCTGCAGCCGATCGAGCGATAAATTTCAATCGGTTCATCTTTTGTGATGTCAATCACAATTAGGTTTACGCTTTGAATAGCACCGACAGCGGCAGCCTTCACAAAAGCGCGTTCAAGCGAGCCTGACGAGGGGACAATTTCCAACAAATAGGGAATGTCTTTCTCAACATGTTCAATCCATAAGCTGTTGTCTTTTTTCTGTTTTTTAGATTGCTCTTTTGTTACGTCAAAGTAGAGAAGCTCAATACCGTCTGCCAGTAAAGTTTCAAACAATCCGCCTTCATCGATTTTGTCACAGAGGTTTTCGCGGATTACTCGGGCTTTCGAGAGGATCTCATTTTTAAGCGCGAATCCGTTTGCCGCTTTGCGTACGGCATCCTCGTATTGAAGAACCCGAATTTTTTCGGTACCTTTGGTTGGATCGATACTTAAACGTTCCAGGATTTCATCAACGTTTTTCCCTTCTTCGAGCAAATCCAATGTTTGAGCGCGCAATGCATACATATCAAGACCGCCGGAACTGCCGATCAGGGGAACCGTCTCCTCAGTGCCGCTTTCATACGCTCGGAAGCTAAGCTTTTTTTGAAGCCAGCTCATGCGTCCGCTGTAGAAACCCTGCAGGTCTTGAAGGTAAAGGTTTTCAGAAAAGAGCTTTGTTTGAATCGGACCGGAGAGCATAATCTCTTCGGGCTCTTGATATCGAGAGGCACGGGCTTTCTTCAGTGCTTCCAAAGTTCTCGACATGAAACTCTTCCAATAACGCGCCGGAGCCAAACGGAAATTATCTTCTGCGGTATCCGTGAGGGTAATTTCTGCGGTAAGACTTTTTGCCATGCGATCCTTAGCGGCTAACTGGGTCTCATTGCTCAGTGGCTTGGCATTATGAGTGAGAAAGTCCAGCAAATCCACAACAACGGGCGATGGATTTAAGGGCGCTTTTTTATCGCTTCCCGTGCAGTATGAACACACAAAACGCTCTCTTGCGGACAAAAAGAGATCCAGGAATGTATTGCGATTATCCAAACGACTGTCACGGTCGTTTTGACGCTTGAGCAATTCCGCGCCCATCAGATCGAATTCTTCAAAGCGCTGGTTGCCCGGAAAGCCTGAGTTTTCTCCCATGCCCAATGCAATGATGACCTTAAATGGCAGACCTCTGAATGTACTCATGGGCGCCAACGTGATACGACCGACTGCGGGGTTTCGGTCCGATGGGGCGCTGATGCGCTCTTCCAAGGCTTTCCAATAAACATAAAGCGGCATGGTAATGGGCTCTGGGACTGTGGTCAGGGCAAACTCCTGACTTCTGAGATCGCTGCGGATACTCATCAGAGCCATTCGGTCGGTGTGATTGGCAAAGAAATTGTCTAACAGTGAATAGGCCCACAAGGTTAGATCGGCGGGTAACGCTTCGTCCCCCAAGGCTTTCATGGATTCAAACGCTTCGGTGAGTTTGTTGCTCAATAGACAGAGCTTTAACAGTAAACTCTGATTTTCCGCAATATCGGCAAAACGATCAGAACCATGCTGCACGGGCAGGATATCGCCTGTGAATTCAAGCGTATCTTCTTTGAGAACATAACCCCAGCTTAATCGCTCGATCGCCCGTTCAAGCGTTCCGTCCTCGGCTTCTTTGATCGCTGCCTCTGTGGCTTGCGGATGCGTGAAGATGAAATGATCAATATTGATGCTGTCTCTGAAACCGGCGGCAAGCAACCAATCATGAATCACGTTGAGGTCATTGAGTGAGAGATCAAGCGCACTGCCCACCATCGGCAATTCAAGCCACGCATTTAAGGAGGGCAGGGTCAGCGAATTCATTAAAAGTTTCCCTAATTCAACAAGTGAACGGGAACTCATGTCGGTTTCAGCAGCCGCTTTGCCAAAGATCTGATAATCCATTCGGAATTCAGCCGGCAACGTCTGCATACAAGCCTCAAACACCGGGGCTGTTTTATCAATCTCGGGCGTCACAATCAAGACGTCTTCCGGTTTAAGCGACAAGCTTTTATCTGAGAAAAACGCTTGAATCATGTTTATTGCGTTTTGTACTTCCCGTGTTAATGTCGGCGCTTTGATAATTCGAATGGAGCGATCGGCATTATCAATAGTTTTTGGCAAGTAAACTGAAGAATTTTCCAGTATGGCCTGTTGAGCTGCGTGTAAAAGGTTGTCGGTTCCGCGGACCAAATCAAGCCGTTCGGTTTCGCTTTGAGTCCAAATATCGAGTTTTTGCAGTGCAGCGATTGTGAGATCGGGGAGTTTTTGCGGCCGATGGTCTGCCTGAGGCTGATCTTCCGGTGTGAAGGTCCAGAAACGGTTGATCATGGCTCGGGTGGAGGCCGCGTTTTTACGCAGAAAATTTAAAGTGGTGTCGCGTTCAGGTTCGGCATCGGCAAAGGAGTCAAACCAATACTCCACGCAGGGATTCAACAAGTAAACATAAACTTTATGATCGTTTTCAGATAAAAGTTTGATCACCGGCAGCATCAACGGAGAGATCCCGGTGGGTTCAAAAAAGTGAAGCGTTTCCGGTTCATTGGCAAATTTAATTTCCAAAGACTCCGGATTGGCGTAAAGCTTAAGCGTTTCAAGACCTGCCCATACCTCGGTCTTCGAGAGTTTTTCCCAAATAGCCTTCTGCCAACTGAAGTCCGGATGCGCCATGAGCGCTTCTTTTTCTTTAGTCAGTTGATCCGCCTTCAATTCCTCATAGACTTTTTTCGCTTCAACGTTCTTAAAGCCCATCCATTCTGCGACCCAATCAAAGCGGTAATTCACATATTTGTCAAAGACCGTGGCGATTTTAGAAGCAAGCTCATAACGAGCTAAAGCTTTTTCATGGACGGATGTGCGGCGACTGAAAAAAGTTTTCAGTCGATCGTGTTTAGCGATGAATTCATCGGTTAAAACGGTCCAGATGACCCAAAGAAAATCCTGCGCTTGATCAGGCTCTCCGACGCCGATTCCGGCGTAATTGTGAAACCAGGAGCCGGTTGTCCAGAAGTCGATTCCTGAACAAATGCCGTTGCTTTGCGCTAAATGCTGACGCAGACGATTATTGATCGCAGACGATGATGAAATGATTCGCAGCCGATCAAAGGGATTGGCGGTCTTTTTGTCTGCGGTTACCTCTGCGGTGAGGTAGGCTTCAAGAATTTCATAGGCGTTGCTGTAAACAGTCTTGAGCATCTCAGGCGAATCCTTTTATTTAACCGGGGACTTTTCGATTCGCAGGATTCCTGCTTTTTCTTTCCAGGTGTTGATCCAGCCGGTCAACAGCAGACTGTCTTCAATGTTGACTGTCAACATATAGTGACCGTTTTTAAGTCGGGTGATTTTCTGCGTTTTGTTAAAAGGCGCCTCCGTGAGGTTAAGCGCTGTGGTATCACTTGTGAATTCAAGCGTAAGGGTAATCAGACGGGTTTGCTCGTTTGTGTAATTGAAATGATGTTCTTGGACATACTGCTTAATGTCAAAATTTTTTTCTTTTTGAGCAGGCTCATTGAGTAACTCCGCTTCCGTAATGCGGTGAAGCGCCAGATGGCGAATATCTGTGTAACCGTCAAAGCGGCAAACAAGATATAGGCGTATATCCTGCTGCACGAGCCCCATGGGAGAAACGGTCTTTGTTTTTTCCTGGCCATCGGCATTGTGGTAGGTGATTTTCAGTTTTTTGTTCTCAAAAAGAGCGTTGGAGACCGCCTCGAAAATCCTCGGTTTAATGTTGGGCGGGATTTGCGGCAGACTGTTAGAGACAACGGCCACTTTATTGAGCCACTCATTTTCGTGCGTCACGCGCCCCGGCACATCATTGAGAATGTTTTTTGCGGCATCAAAAAAGGGCTCCATCGCACGATTGAGCTTACCGGGAAGTTGATACTTAAGATTGGCTTCAATGAGCCGCAACATTAAAGCTTCCTGAGGCGAGAGCTTTGTAAAAGGAAATGGCGTTGAATCTGTTCCCATGCGGTAGCAGTAGGGTCTGCTCCGATCGTCACGCTCTATGGGGAGATTCGCAGATTCGTAGAGCTGTTTGAGGTAACGCTGAAGTGTCAGAATCTGGACTTCAATGCCTGAGGCGCGGAGGCTGTTTTGAATTTCCAATGTGGAGATAAAGCGATGACGCGGGATGCGTTTGATGATTTCAAGATAAAGCATCGCTTGATTGATTGCGTTCATTTGTCTGGCCATTTTGGTTAATCTCCATACAATCATTGCACTTATTCTATCAATTTAAGATGGAGCTAAACGATCTGGACATTCTTTTTCCGGTTCTTGAAATCGATAAAAATTGCGTTTTGAAAGAGGCGTTGTCAACAGGAATTCCAATTCCGTATGATATTGGCAAAGTGCTCGCCGTTAATAGAGGGCCAAAGGCGAGTATGAGTTGAATTATTTCGTTGAACCAGACTATGCACTCTTCTGATCTGATCACCATGATGGGTTGGGCCGCAAGCGGCACAGGATTTACTTTTTTAATGACGGCACTCGGTGCTTCCGGCGTTTTTTTCTTCAGAAAAACGATTTCCGAGAACGTTCATCGTATGGCGTTGGGATTTGCCGCTGGCATCATGATCGCGGCCTCGGTCTGGAGTTTGTTGATTCCGGCAATGGAGGCGGTGGAGGAGGCGGGAGGTGAGTCCTGGCTGCCGGCAGCGGGCGGTTTCATTTTTGGGGTTGCGTTTTTACTTCTGTTGGATGAATTGCTGCCTCATTTGCATCCCGGTTCAAAAAATCCTGAAGGCCCCAAATCACAGATGTCTCGCGCATCTCTTTTATTCTTCGCGGTAACGCTTCACAACATCCCGGAAGGCATGAGTGTCGGTCTTTTGTTTGTGGTAGCCGGTCAAACGGGAGATCCGATGGCTCTATCGGCGGCTTTTGCTCTGGCGTTGGGGATGGGAATCCAAAACGTGCCCGAAGGCGCGGCGGTGTCTTTACCGTTAAGACAAGAGGGCTATAGCGCGAAAAAAGCCTTTGCCTTTGGGGCGCTCTCAGGACTGGCAGAGCCTGTTTTCGGAGTTTTGGTGGTTTTGTGTGCCTCTTGGATTACGCCCTTTATGCCATGGCTATTGGCTTTCAGCGCAGGGGCGATGATGTACGTGGTTGTTGAAGAGCTGATACCGGAAGCTCACCTTGGCGAACACTCCAATATCGGGACATTAAGTGTCATGGCGGGCTTTGTGCTGATGATGATTTTAGACTGTGCGCTCGGTTAAGCCCGAAGTCAGCATCTAGAACCAAAGAGCCCGATTTTCGGGCTCTTGGCGTATTCAGGACAGGATGCTACAACGACTCGCTGGCAAAATCGGCCAGTCGGCTTCTTTCTCCGCGCTGCAGTGTTACGTGCCCGGAGTGTTCCCATCCTTTGAAACGATCCACCACGTAAGTCAGTCCGGAGGAACCTTCGGTCAGGTACGGTGTGTCAATTTGAGCAATATTTCCGAGACAAACGATCTTAGAGCCGGGGCCCGCACGCGTGATAAGCGTTTTCATCTGCTTCGGAGATAAATTTTGGGCTTCGTCGATGATCACGAATTTATTGAGAAATGTTCGCCCGCGCATAAAACTCATGCTTTTGACTTTGATGCGACTGCGGATGAGGTCATTGGCCGCATGCCGGCTCCAGTCACTGCCGGACTCCATATTGTTGAGCACCTCGAGATTGTCTTCGAGCGCTCCCATCCACGGAAGCATTTTCTCCTCTTCGGTGCCGGGCAGAAAACCGATTTCTTCACCGACACTGACGGTGGCGCGCGTAAAAATAATTTCAGTGAAACGACGCATATCGAGCGTTTGCGTGAGCGCCGCGGCTAAGGTAATGAGTGTTTTGCCTGTACCCGCTTGACCCAAAAGGGTTACAAAATCGATATCGGGATTCATTAAAAGATCCAATGCGAAGCACTGTTCCCGGTTTCTGGCCGTAATGCCCCAGACAGAGTGTTTCGATTGGGTGTAATCACGCACAACACAAAGTGTCGCTGTTTTCCCCTCAATGGACTTGATTTGCGCCATGAAGGAGTTGTCAGGTAAATAGACAAAAAGGTTGGTGAACCAGTCACGCACTAAGGGCCCGGTGACTTTGTACCATGTGCGTCCGTCTTCCTTCCAGCTTTGCATCTTTTTACCGTGAGTTTCCCAAAAATCATCCGGCAACTCCATGCAGCCCGAATAGAGCATATCGGTATCGTCCAGGGTTTTATCCGAGAAATAATCTTCAGCGTCCAACCCCATGGCCGTAGCCTTGATGCGCATATTGATGTCTTTGGAAACTAAAACAACGGAGCGCTGTTTTTCACGATTTTTCAGTGCCTGGACCACAGCCAGAATTTGGTTGTCAGCTTTGCCTTGAGGAAGCCCCCGGGGCAGTTCGGCGTCCAGCGTGTGCGTTTGGAAGAAAAGCTTACCTTTGGCTTCCGTGTGACCTAAAACGGATAATTCAATTCCATCGGTGATACTGTTCTGACTGTGACTGAGCAACTGATCCAGGTAGCGTGAAACTTGACGGGCGTTGCGAGCGACATCGCTCATACCTTTTTTGTGACCATCGAGTTCTTCGAGTGTCATCATGGGTAAAAACACGTCGTGCTCTTCAAACTGAAAAAGTGAGATCGGATCATGCATCAACACATTGGTATCGAGCACAAATAATTTTTTCCCGTGAATCTTGGCTCGATAGCCTTTGGCTTTTTTTAAAGATTCCGAAGGCGTTTTCTCTTGCACCGGTAGAGCCGTCGCAGCGTTTTTCTGAGTTCTTTTGATCGGGGCTTTTGCAGTATCAACGGGGCCCGGTTTTGTTTGGGCGCGTGATTTTGCTTTCATTTCCGTTTTTGCGACCGCCTCTGCGGCCTCTGTGTCTTTTAATATCGTTCCCAATTTCTCGGGTAGGGGTGGTAAGGGCATACGTCACTCCGAGTTAAAGCGATTTCAGATGTTCAAGAACAGCCTGAGCGTGACCGGCAACTTTCACTTTACGCCATTCAGCGCAAATGATTCCATTAGGGTCGATCAGAAAGGTGCTGCGCTCAATGCCCATGTATTCACGACCGTAGAGTTTTTTGAGCTTGATGACGTCAAAGGCTTTGCAAAGCGATTCATCCGCATCACTGATTAGGGCAAAGGGGAAACCTTGCTTGGTGCAAAAATTTGTGTGGCTTTTGATGGAATCACGCGAGACTCCGATGATTTCACAGCCTGCAGCCTGAAATTGGGGATAAAGTGCGGCAAAGTCTCGGCCTTCCATTGTGCATCCGCTGGTGTTGTCCTTCGGGTAAAAATAAAGAACCGTATAGCGGCCCTTTAGCGATTCGGAAGAAATTTCCCCGCTGGTTGCCTGAGCGGTAAAAGCGGGGGCGGGAGAACCTAAAGTCACTGTCATTGTATGATTGCCTTCCAAAGAAACCAAACTGTTTGAAGCTTAAACCATTTAGAGTAGAATCGTCGCAATTTCTTGCGATATCTTGTGCAAATATATCATGACAAAAGACGGTCCTCTTTGGTTGGTAATTCTCAGCGTTTCAAGCGGAGCCATTCTCGGCGCGATGATTCGCTGGGCGTTGACTTATGCATTAAACGGAACGTCTTGGTTTTTATCTTCTCCATTGGGAACGCTTTTATCCAATTTGTGCGCGGCCTATTTGATGGGGATGGCGCTTGCCTGGCTTTCCACCCGACCGGAGATCAGTCCTGCGGTTCGTCTTTTCATCATTACCGGCTTTCTCGGTGCATTCTCAACGTTAACGGCCGTTTTGGGCGAAAATCTTCACTTCATGCTTAACGGTCAATGGCTGGCCTCACTTGAGCATTTCCTGATGCATATCGGAGGATCTTTTGTCGCGTTGGTTCTCGGTGTGCTGACAATTCGTGGTCATCTCTAATTGAAAACTCTTTGTTTGAAAATCATCTGTGACAATCTATTTCAGATTGGTCTATCTTGCTGATTTTTAAAGATTTAATTTCCTTCTCTTGCCCCTTGAAAATTGAGTTTGATACCCCATATAGGAGTTAGAACTAAACGATTTCCCGACAGCAAAACTTCGGGAAGCACAAGGAAACAGAAGCAATGAGACAAGATAAATTAACAACGAAATTCCAACAGGCTTTGGCTGACGCCCAATCGATTGCTCTTGGCAACGACAACCAAATTATGGAAGATCTTCATCTTCTTGACGCTTTTTTGCGTGATGAAGACGGATCAACCAAATCGTTGTTGCAAAGATCCGGAGTATCGGTTCAGAAGCTTGTTCAGGAAGTGGAAGACACTATTCGCCGTTTGCCCAAGGTGAGTGGCACCGGCGGCAATATTCAACCGGGTCGTGATTTGATCAATTGGTTGAATTTGACTGAAAAAGAAGCCATGGCCCACGGTGATGAATACATTTCCGTGGACATGGCGATGTTGGCGCTGACCGAATCACAGGGCGAAGCGGCTCGAATTGCCAAACGATGCGGATTAACCCGCAAGGCACTCGAAGCTTGCATCAGTGAGGTCAGAGGCGGTGACTCCGCTGACAATCCCGATGCGGAAAATCAACGGGAAGCGCTCAAGAAGTACACGATTGATCTGACGCAAAAAGCCCGTGAGGGCAAACTGGATCCGGTGATCGGGCGTGATGACGAGATTCGCCGTGCGATGCAGATTTTGCAGCGCAGAACTAAGAATAACCCGGTGCTTATCGGTGAACCGGGTGTGGGTAAAACCGCCGTGGTCGAAGGGTTGGCTCAGCGCATCGTCAACAACGAGGTGCCTGATACGCTCAGAAACAAGCGTATTTTGAGCTTGGATATGGCAGGACTTATTGCCGGGGCTAAGTACCGCGGGGAATTTGAGGAGCGCTTGAAGAAACTGCTCAAAGAAGTGACTCGCGCAAACGGTCAGATCATTTTGTTTATCGATGAATTGCACACCGTGGTGGGCGCCGGTAAAACGGAAGGCTCCATGGACGCGGGTAATATGCTCAAGCCCGCTTTGGCTCGCGGTGAGCTTCATGTCATCGGCGCCACGACGCTTGATGAATACCGTAAATACGTGGAAAAAGATGCCGCCTTGGAGCGTCGTTTCCAAAAAGTGATGGTCGATGAGCCGAGTGTGGAGGACACGATTGCGATTTTGCGTGGCTTGCAGGAAAAGTATGAAGCGCACCACGGCGTGGAGATCACAGACCCAGCCATTGTGACGGCAGCGGAACTTTCTCACCGCTACATTACTGATCGTTTCTTGCCCGACAAGGCCATTGACCTGATCGACGAAGCGGCCGCGCGTGTCAAGATGGAAATTGATTCGAAGCCTGAAGCGCTCGACAAACTCGATCGCCGTCTTATTCAATTGAAAATTGAACGTGAGGCGATGAAAAAAGAAACTGACGAGGCCAGTAAAAAGCGTTTGGCTGCGATTGAAGAGGAAATAAATGACCTCACCAAAGAGTACGGTGATTTGGAAGAGGTCTGGAAGAAAGAAAAAATTGAAGCGCTTGAAGCCAAGAATGCTCGTGACGAAATTGATAAAACGCGTCACCAAATGGAAGAGTATCGACGCCAGGGTCAATTCGAAAAGCTCGCAGAACTTCAATACGGCGTGTTGCCCAAGCTGGAAGAAAAGCTTCGTAAGGAAGAGTCCAAGAAGGGTGAAATGAAGCCAAAGCTTTTGCGCACGAGTGTGGGCGCGGAAGAAATCGCGGAAGTGGTTTCTCGTGCAACCGGCATTCCTGTCGCGAAGATGATGGAAGGCGAACGCCAGAAGCTGCTTCACATGGGTGAGGCGCTTGAACGTCGCGTGGTTGGACAGCCTGAAGCGGTTAAAGCCGTGGTGGAAACGATTTTGCGCTCCAGAGCCGGCTTGTCAGACCCCAATCGTCCGTACGGTTCCTTCCTTTTCTTGGGACCGACCGGTGTCGGTAAGACCGAGTTGACGAAGGCTTTGGCGGAATTCCTCTTTGACACTGAGGATGCCATGATTCGTATTGACATGAGTGAGTTTATGGAAAAGCACTCTGTTGCGCGTTTGATTGGTGCGCCTCCGGGATATGTCGGTTACGAGGAAGGCGGTTACCTTACGGAGGCTGTCCGTCGCAAACCGTACAGTGTGATTCTGCTCGATGAAGTGGAAAAAGCGCACCCGGATGTCTTCAATGTGTTGCTCCAGGTTTTGGACGACGGTCGTATGACCGACGGTCAAGGACGCACGGTGGACTTTAAGAATACGGTGATCATTATGACGAGCAACTTGGGTTCTCACGAAATCCAGTCGCTGGTCGGCGCCGGCAAAGACGAAGTCCGCGCCGCGGTGATGGCTCAGGTTCGTGAACATTTCCGTCCGGAATTCGTCAACCGTATTGATGAAATTGTGGTCTTTAACGCTTTAGGCGAATCGGTGATTAAGGATATTGCCAAGATTCAACTGAAGAAATTGGCCGCCCGCGTTGAGGCTCAGGATATTAAGTTGGTCGTAACCGATGAAGCCTTGACGGAAATCGCTAAGGTCGGTTTTGATCCGCTCTATGGTGCTCGTCCCTTAAAGCGTGCGATCCAAGATCACATCGAAAATGGTTTATCTCGCCTGCTTTTGGCCGGCAACGTTAAACCGGGTGATACCGTGACGGTCGGTGCTAAAGGCGATGACTTCACCTTTGATGTGAGTGCCGCTGAGGCTTAATTTAGATTTTCCTAATCTAAATTACTTAAAAAAAGGCCTGAATTTTTAAATTCGGGCCTTTTTTGTTTAATTTCACTATTTACAACAGGTATTTATTAGCGTTAAATTTAACCACAAAGTTGATAGAGGCGCGATGCGAAAGAGTATTCGGTCAGAGGGGACACCTGAAGACGGCTGAAGAAAGGTCAAATCGCCGAAACGATGATTCCGGTGGGAATCACCAGTTGGGCATGGGAAGAATATTTCCATGACTCCTGCTTCCTGGGTGAAGTGGAGGAGCTATCGATCGCAAACGGCTGTCATCGCCTTATTTGAATGACAAAAGCAAGGTTGCATCGATGGATGCAACTTTTTTTATAGCTTTTGTTTAATTCAATAAGAATAAGGATTAATGATGACGACAAGCTCTGTTGCCAATCAACTGCAAAGCGAAAAGACCGAAATGCGTCGCGACGTGACGCTTTTTGGTGGTATTTCCGTTTTGGCAGGCATTATGATCGGTTCCGGTATTTTCTACATCGGTGCCATCGTTCTTCAACGCGCGGGCATGAGCCCGGGTCTTTCGCTTCTGGTTTGGTTAATCGGCGGTTTGGTTACGCTTCTGAGCGGTATCTGCTTTGCCGAATTGGGAGCCATGATTCCGAAGGCGGGCGGCTACTATGTGTATCTGCGTGAAGCCTACGGTGAGCGCATTGCCTTTATGTGTGGCTTCGGCAATTTCTGCCTCTCTAACCCCGGTTCAATCGCCGCTTTGGCTGTCGCTTTCGCAGCCGCGCTCAATTCCATTTGGACAATTGATCCGGTTACGCAAAAGGTGATCGCGATCTCTACCGTTTTGCTCCTGACACTGATCAATATTCGCGGTGTAGGTATTGGCAGCCGTTTAGGCAATGTCTTCATGGTATTGAAGATGCTGCCGATTCTTCTGATTTTGTTTGCCGGTCTGCTTTTGGGTGAAGAATCCCCCGACCTCTTCATGTATCCGGGTGAAATGCCCTCCATTTCGACGCTGTTGTCCATGATCGGTTTTGCGGTGATTGCGACCCTTTGGGCCTATGAAGGTTGGACCAACCTCAATAACATTGCCGAAGAAATCAAGAATCCGAAGAGAAATATTCCGCTTGCCTTGATTTTGGCCATTGTCGGTGTGGCACTTCTGTACGTGCTTTTCAATTACGCAATTTTCCGTGTCGTGCCTTATGGCAAGATCGTTGAAATGGTGAATTCCGGCAACTATTACTTGGGTACTGAAGCGGCCAATATGCTTTTCGGCAGCGCGGGTCTTTACATTGTCGGCGCGGCCATGATTTTGGCGATCTTCAGTTCGTTAAACGGTTGTGTGTTGGCTTTCCCACGCATGACTTATGCCATGGCTCGTGACGGCGCATTCTTTAAGCCCTTTGCCAAGTTGCACCCGACGTATCGCACACCGATTAACGCTCAACTGGCTTCCGCTGTGCTCGCTATCGTTTTGATTCTGTCCAGAACGTTGGGCGAATTGACCAGCCTTGTGGCTTTGTGCGGCATGATTTTCCACGGAATGACCTTCTTTGCCGTGATTGTTCTGCGCCGCAAGTATCCGGATTTGGAACGTCCGTACCGCGTCTGGTTCTATCCGATTCCGATTTTGATTATTTGTGCTGTGATGATCGGTTTGATTATCAATACGATTGGCAACGATCCGATCACCGTGGTGTTAGGTTTCATCGTGCCGTTGCTCGGTTTGGTGATTTATGAAGTAATGTTCCGTAAGCAACATGACGCCCAAGTGGCCGCCCAAGCTAAGGAAAATGGAGAGTAATGCTATGTCGACATTGATTTATAACGCCAATATTTACGTTGAACGTGGCGTTTTTGCCCAAGCTTTGTTGGTGGGCGATGATGGCAAGATTGTGGCGGTTGGCACTGAAGAAGAGGTGCGCGCTGCATGCACGGGATCGGAAACTCAATTTGATGCTCAAGGCCGCACGATTGTTCCCGGCTTCAATGATTCGCACCAACACTTATTCAACACGGGTATTGCGTTGGCGGCTGTGCGTCTTCAAGGCGTAACCTCTATTGCCGAAGTCATCGAACGGGGGCGTCGTTACATTGAAGAAAATCAGCCTCAGCCCGGGGAAGTTATTCATGGCATGGGGTGGAATCAAGATTATTTCACCGATGAACATCGTCTTTTGACTCGCCATGATTTGGATAAGATTTCCACGGAGCATCCGATTATTTTCGATCGGGCTTGCGGTCACATTCTGACCTGCAATACGAAAGCCCTGGAAATGGCCGGTGTCACAACGTCCACCGTTCCCAATGCGGGCGGGGCGATTGACCAGGAAAACGGGGAACTCACCGGTGTGGTTCGTGAAAACGCTCGCTCTCAAGTTCGCTGCTTGATGAGTGAACGCTCTCTTGAAACGAAGAAGCGCTTGCTTCGCACGGCGATCAGGCATGCCAATGAAACGGGGGTTACCTCGGTGCAAACTTGTGATGTGCGTTTAGGCGATTGGGAATCGACTTTGGAAGCGTACAAGCAGGTTCTCGCCGAAACACCGTCATTGCGAGCCTACCATCAATTCAGCTTCATGGAACCCGCCGGTTTCCAAGCGTTCTTAGATAAGGGTTACCGCATGGGAGTCGGTAATGACTTTAACCGTATCGGACCGTTGAAGCTCTTTGTTGACGGCAGTCTCGGTGCCCGTACGGCTTATATGCGCCAGCCTTATGCGGATGATCCTTCTACGCGTGGTATTGCGACCTTGACGCCGCAAGAGATTGATACATTGGTCGAAATGGCCGTTAAAAATCATTGCGGCGTGGCAGTGCATGCTATTGGTGATGCGGCTATCGAAAATGTTTTAAACGCCTATGACAAAGTTTGTGAAAATGGTGAAAACCCCTTACGCTTGGGCATCATCCACGTTCAAATCACGGACCGTCCTTTGCTTGAACGTTTCACCAAGAATGACATTTTGGCTTTGGTACAGCCGATCTTCCTGCACTATGACACCGCTATCGTTGAAGATCGCGTCGGCAAGGAATTGGCCGCTACGAGCTATGCCTTTAAGACTTTGATGGATTTGGGGGTGCATACGAGCTACGGCACGGACAGCCCCGTCGAAGACATGAATCCGATTGATAATATCTACTGTGCTGTCACGCGTAAGAACCTGCGTGGTGAACCCGCGGGAGGCTGGCATCCTGAAGAATGCGTGGATATCTATTCGGCCATTGACGCCTATACAATCGAAAGCGCCTATGCGTCTTTTGATGAAAAGGTGAAGGGCCGCTTGATGAAGGGTTATTTTGCTGATCTTGTTGTTTTGAGCGATAACATCTTCACGGTCAATCCCGATGATATTCGCACAGTCAAAGTGGATGCGACGATGGTTAACGGCCAGTTCGTTTACCAGCGTACTTGATTCAGTCTGAGAACGCAATAGAAGTCAAACGGCTTGCTCCAAAGGCAAGCCGTTTTTGTGCGGTGAGATTTAATTTAATTGGTAAAGCGTTGGTGTCAGGTATGACACTTCTTCTTTAACGAAAGGCTCGTAGAGTTTCCCGTCAAAAGCCGGATAACGCACCTCTTCATCTTCGTCTTCAAGCATGAAAGTTGCATCTGCAAAAAGACGAACCTGATCATGACTGAATTGGTGGTAACTTAATGTGGCCTCCAAGCTGTCGAGAAGATCTTCCGGATCATCAAAAAACACCGGCCATCCGAGGCCCTGGTAGACCTTGGAATTTTCGCCTTTCAAACTGATACCCAAACGAAACTCTGCCATTTTCGCTTCCCCGGGAGTGGTCGGTTCATAAAATGGCGCAATAGCAATCTGCAGATCTTTAATGGCATAGCCGTCTGTTTGCTGCAGTTTGTCCAAGGCCTCTTTTAATGAAAAATGTCTGAATAGGCGTCCTGCTTCCATCATGGAAGCGATGCAGGGGAGCATAAAACTTGTGTTGTAGGTGCTCAGATTGTCGACTTTTTCAAGGTATTTCTGCATCTCTGAAGATGGATGAAGCAGAAATTCCATGTGAGTGGCCGGATAATGTTCTTTGAAAATGCGGTCCAATGCGAAAAGAAGATTCTTTTGCATTTTTTCCAAACTCGTTTTCGGCACATGAGTGGTCAGAGGCAATTTCTGAATCGGAGTGCTGATGATGACAGGCATTAAGCGGATATCAGCGACGAGCTCCGTCATTTCTTCGCGTGTTTCGTCAGAGTTGATAAATCGGCAGATGCCGGGCTTGCTTTTTGCTACCCAGGTTTGGATGTAGCGTTGCATTTCGTATGGACGCAGGGCGAAGGTATCCGTGTTGACCATATCACGATTGATACGGATCTCATACTCGGCGGTAAAAAGCGCCTTCAGGAACGATTCAATCTTTTTCAAAGCCTCTTCGGGAATTGGACCAAAGGGCAGACCGTAGGCGCTGGATGCCATGAAAGGAATCACCAATAGCGAATGGGTGTATTTGTCATCTATGGCGTTGCAGGCTAGACATTCAAAAAAGAAAGTCCAGCGCATCAAATCTGAAAATTCAGAATTGCTTTCTTCGAGTGCCTGAATGACAGCCGAGATAAAGTCACCCTCAACGGTCGAAAATGCTGAAATACAGAGCGTCTGTAATTTAGTAAAAAGCGGGTACTTTTTCTCAATTGATTTCTCTGCATCAATCTTTTTGATGAGATCAACGATTTCTGCAACTGTTTTGGCGAATTGTTTGCGGTCAGTCACGATGGCAATGCTTAGAAAAGAGAAGGGCGAGCCGTTTGGCATCGCCCTCCTTTCGGTCAATCATGGATTAGAGGGTCTTGGTGTGCACTTGGATGAGCGGGGTGTCATCTAAGGGCGGCAAAACCTTTCTCGGGCGTCCCGGGTAGATCACAGGGGAGTAATCGACCGGATGGACGAGTTCAGGGTTCGTGTGGACAACCGTCAGACCACTCTTGGCTAAAGCTTCATCAAGCCCCGCAGTTAAGCGCTGCAGTGCATCCTGTGCGTTTTCTTCAACCGTTTCAGTGACAACGGCTTCAGTCTCGACAGTTTCAGCGACTGCTTCAACAACTTCTTCAACAGGAGTTGTTTCTGCCTGAGTCACATCGGATTCTTGAGTTTCCTCAACAGTTTCTTCTGCTCTCGGACGTTGAGCAACAGGTTCACGCTTTTGGTTGGCGATGTTGCTTTCCACGTTCACATGATGCGGTTCAATTGTCGAGGGCTGAACTTCGGTGTGAAGCTGCGCTTCATCCAAAGGAGCGGTGCGAACCGGAACGTCCTGGAGATATTCTTCTGGTGGCACGATCGGTGCGCGATTCATTTCCTCCGCTTCAACTTCGGGCGGAATACGATCACGGCGCGTCATCGATTCGTCGTTTGTGCGGCGACGACGGCGCGGACGACGTTCTGCAGTGTTCTCTTGAAGCTTGACCTCAGGGACTTCCGTAGTTTGAGCTGTTACTTCAGGCTCTGTTTGCCCTGGAATCGCGTCCGCAGCGAAATTAAAATCCTCGTCATTTTGGACCGGTTGAACCGGGGCTTGAGCCGGTTTAGGCAAAGCCACCTTGGTTTCAGGAGCGGGCAACAATTCCGGTGTCTCTTCAGACTTCACGCGACGACGCGGACGGCGACGTGTTTGTGCTTCACGGGCGACTTCCTTTTCAGCCGGTTTAGCTTTTTCGGTCGCTTCGTTTCTCTCGATGGCAGGTTTTTCCTCGTCTTTTTCCGTACGAGAGCGTTCTCGGCGGCTCCGGCGAGCGGCGTCTTTCTCACGTCTGTCTCGGGGATTGCGACGGGAACGACGATCAGTACGCCCCTTCTTTTCTTCGTCTTTCTTGTCTTCTGTTTTGTCAGAAGAGCCGAAAAGGAAGTTGATCAAACGACGAATGAGACTCGGTTCTTGAGCCGCTTGAGCCCGCTTGGCAGCTTGTTCGCGAGCGGCTTTTTGTTCAGCCTTCTTATTGATCAGGCGATCGGCCTCATTGTGTTCCGGCGCAACTTCAGGCATGAAGTTGCGAAGAACCGGTTCCTGACGTTTGGCGGCGGGTTTTTCCTCCGCTTTCTTAACGCGATAGGGATCAATGGACTCTTCATCCGTTTGAATTTCTTCAGCGCGTTTGTAGCTGGCCACTTCATCGTCGAGACGTTCATCATCGTAACGCAGACGTTCGATGTGATAATGCGGGGTCTCGAGGAACTTATTCGGAATCAAGACGATCGGCAAACGGTGACGTTGTTCGATTTTCGCAATGTCACGACGCTTTTCGTTCAAGAGGAAGCTTGCCACATCCACCGGAACCTGGGCGTGCACAGCCCCGGTTCCTTCTTTCATGGCTTCTTCTTCAAGGATTCTCAAGATCTGCAAAGCACAGCTTTCAGTATCACGGATAACACCGACACCGTTGCAGCGCGGGCAGGTGATGTGGTTGCCTTCGGCCAAAGCGGGACGCAAACGTTGACGAGACAGTTCCATCAGACCGAAGCGGCTGATCTTAGCCATCTGCACTCGGGCACGGTCATACTTGAGCGCATCTTTGAGTCGTTGTTCAACGGCGCGTTGATTCTTCGGATCGTTCATGTCAATGAAGTCAATCACGATCAAACCGCCCAAATCGCGCAGACGCATTTGACGGGCCACTTCATCGGCAGCTTCGCAGTTGGTGCGGAAAGCGGTCTCTTCAATATCGGAGCCGCGTGTCGCGCGCGCAGAGTTCACGTCGACGGCCACCAGGGCTTCAGTGTGGTCAATCACGATGGCACCGCCCGAGGGCAAAGGAACCGTACGTGAATAGGCCGTTTCAATCTGATGTTCAATTTGGAAGCGCGAGAACAGAGGCGTTTCTTCGCGATAGCGCTTCACGCGGCCAACCATGTCTGGCATCACGTGCGCCATGAATTGGCGGGCCTGATCATAGATTTCGTCAGTATCGACGAGAATTTCGCCGATTTCCGGTTGGAAATAGTCGCGGATTGCGCGAATAACCAAATTGCTTTCTTCAACGATCAAAAATGGAGCGGGATTGGCACGCTTTAATGCGTCTCCCTTGGGGCCCGTGGATTCCGTCACATATTTTGTGACGTTGCGGTTGCCTTCACGAACCTGCAACTCGTATTGGGGCTGGGCGGCTTCACAAATGGCTTCCCAGAGTTTGAGCAGGTAGTTTAAGTCCCATTGGAACTCATCGACGGTTCGGCCGATACCGGCAGTACGGGCAATGATGCTCATACCGGCGGGCAATTTCAGACGATCCATTGTTTCGCGTAGCTCTTGACGTTCTTCGCCTTCAATGCGACGGGAAACACCGCCTCCGCGCGGGTTATTGGGCATTAAAACAAGGTAACGGCCGGCCAATGAAATAAAGGTGGTTAGCGCCGCGCCTTTGTTGCCACGCTCTTCTTTTTCAACCTGAACAATCAGTTCCTGTCCTTCAACCAGCGCGTCACGGATTGTCGCCGTTCGCACATCGACGCCTTCTTTGAAATATTGGCGTGAGACTTCTTTGAAGGGGAGAAAACCGTGGCGATCTTCGCCGTAATTGACGAAACACGCTTCAAGACTCGGTTCAATGCGGGTGATGATACCCTTATAGATATTGGATTTACGTTGTTCGCGGCCTGCGGTCTCGATATCAATATCGATCAGCTTCTGGCCGTCAACAATGCCAACGCGCGTCTCTTCGGCGTGCGTGGCGTTAAATAACATGCGTTTCATTGCACACTCCGGGCTGACAACCACTGTCGCAGGTCGTCAGAGTCAGGCGTGCCGTGTCTGAAATGAAATCTGCAGCGCAAAAGCTATGGCGTGTTAATTTTCCGCCTTGCTTAATCTTTTCTCAAATAAATAAAACTTCGAAGGAAGAAGCCTTCGAAAAATCTTGAGAAAACAAACTGTTAGACGTGTGTCGCCTCATTATTGATCGGCGGTAGGGAGAGCACCGAAACGAACGAATTCAAAATAGTCTGCCTATTTTGCATCTTTGAGCTCAATCCCTCACATCGGGTCTAATTAAAACAATCACTTTAATTTCGTTGTGATAAGTCTGATTCACCGACACAATCGCGGCAATCCGAGTGGGACTTATCCGACCACAGATTTCTTTAGCCACGGCAATTCACAACAGCCTCTCAAGTCTGGGACAAATGTCTGACGAGAGGAACTCACTTATACCGTTTGCTGCATCAATCGCGTATACACGCGGGCCTCACAGCTCGCGAAAAATTCTTCCGCGGCTCCGCCATCTACCGGCCTGAAAAGGCAGCTCTTAACAGGCACAACAAAAACTTCACCGGGATTGCACCCGGTAAAGAAAATTTTTTAATCAAAACATGGCTACAATGCACATGTTGATTTTTCAGTTCGGTTGAAGAAAACAACCAATATTTGTTGTCTGATTTCAACCCGCTCCCCATTATATAGAGTTATGGCAAATTTAGTTGGGAAAACCCCGGTATTTATTTCATCATCTCAGGCAACGGCCAAATCGGATGCCGTGGTCTGGATTCGCATTGGTGCCGATGCGGATGGTCAGCGACTGGATAATTACCTCTTCCGAATAGCCAAAGGTGTGCCTAAAAGTCACCTCTACCGTATCGTTCGTGGCGGCGAAGTCCGTGTCAATAAAAAACGGGTTACAGTGGACACACGACTGAATTTTGGCGATGAGCTTCGCGTGCCTCCGATTCGTGTTTCGGCTACGCCAAAAAAAGAAGCTGCTCGTCCTATTGATGACGTTGAATTGCCGATTTTGTACGAAGATGAACACATTTTGGTGGTTGATAAACCGGCCGGATTGGCGGCTCACGGGGGCTCCGGCATCAGTTTCGGTTTAATCGAGCGGCTTCGGGCGGCTCGTCCCAATCAGCCTTACTTGGAATTGGTTCACCGTCTTGATCGGGAAACGAGCGGGGTGATGATGCTTGCGAAGACCCGTAAGGCTTTGGTCAGACTTCATGAAATGATCCGGGAGGGTAACCTTCATAAGTCGTATAAGACTTTGGTGCTGGGAGACTGGGTCAACGATCGTCAACACATCAAGGTGCCCTTATATAAATTTGTGACGCCGAGTGGTGAACGCCGCGTCTGTGTCGATGAGCAAAAAGGACTTCCCAGTCACAGTATTTTTCAGCTGATCGAGCGCTTCGGTGACGTCTCTTATTTAAGTGTTGATTTAAAAACGGGCCGTACGCATCAAATCCGAGTTCATGCGCAATGGGCCGGTCACCCCTTGGTGGGTGATGAGAAGTACGGTGATTTTGAAGAAAATAAAAAAATTGCCAAAGGCTCCTTAGGTATTCCATTTAAACGGATGTTTTTGCATGCTTACCGTTTGGAATTCAAACATCCTGTTTCCGGTCAGTCAATGTCTATTACCGCAGGATTGCCTAAAGAATGTGCAGATTTACTTGCCAAACTCAAGCAAAGAAAGGAAAAGTGAAGAATGTTAGTGCCCAAGTTTGATCTGTTTGTGTTTGACTGGGACGGGACGGTGATGGACACCACCGAACCGATTGCCGCCGGCATCTGCCATGCGTTTGTTGCGTTGGGGTATAAAGATCCGGGAATGCAGGTTGCCCGAAGTGTGATTGGACTCGATTGGAGGAGCGCGATTTTATCTATTGAACCGGAATTTCGTTTCGATCACTACGAGCAGTTTGAACAAGCTTACCGTGAGTACTACCTGGTTAAAGAGAAAGAAATCGGCATTTTTCCGGGACTGGAAGATTTGATGCGGAAAATGAAGGCGGCCGGTTTGCGTTTGGCAGTGGCGACTGGAAAAAGTCGTCGCGGGTTGGATCGTGTTTTTGCTCAAACCGGTGTGGCTGATATTTTTGAAGCAACGGTGACAGCCGATGAAAGCGCGGGTAAACCGAATCCGTTAATGCTGGAAATGTTGTCAGAGCAAACCGGCGTTGATATCGGTCAGATGGTGATGATCGGTGATACGGAACACGATCTGTGGCTGGCTAAAAACGCCGGTTGCGCGGCGGTTGCCGTCAGTTACGGGGCTTTCCCCAAGAGCGAATTGATGAAGTGGAAGGTGCCTGTTGTTGATGATGTGCCGCAGCTTGCAACCGCATTAGGTGTTGACGAGTTGCTCTGAAGTGATGGGCGGCGGTTCCGCCCATCCTTTTAGGCTTGACGCCAAAAACTTCCTTGTTTCCTTCGACCGAAACTCTTCAATTCTTTTTTCACTTTTCGTTCGGCGTTTTTGATCTTTCTGACAGCCAGGATCGCAAAAATGGTCGGCAGTTTTGGTAAGTCGATGGGGTCTTCGGACCACTCAAGCGCGGTTTTGGTTCGGATCAATTCCGCCTCGCCGGTGATATCGCAGGCGACCGTAATTCGGGTATCAGCTTGAAGTGTCTGGCAGAGAAACTCTAAAAAGCTTTGGTTTCGGTAGGGGGTTTCGATAAAAATCTGAGTTTCTCCTCGAGCGCTTTGATGTTCGGCCTCCCGCAGTGCCTGCGTTCTGGCCGGTTCTTTAATCGGGAGATAACCCAAAAATCGAAAGTGCTGACCATCCAGGCCGCTTGCCATTAAAGCGAGCAGAATTGAACTGGGGCCGACCAGAGGCTTTACGCTGTAGCCTTTTTCTTGCGCACGGGCCACGATTGTGGCTCCAGGGTCGGCAATGCCCGGACAGCCGGACTCGCTGACAATCGCAATGTTTTTGCCTTCAGCCAGGGGTGAAAGCCATTGGTCAATTAAACGACTGTCGGGCTCGTGGCCTATTTCATCAATTTGCAATTCAATCAAAGGAACCGGGTGCGAGGCGGCTTTTAAGAAAGCGCGCGTGCTTTTGGCGTTTTCGGCCAGAAAGATACGAGTCTGTCTCAGTATCGAGAGAGTGGCGGCCGGCAGAGTTTCCTCGACCGGACGATCCGAGATTCGATTGGGTAAAAGATAAAGTGTTGCGGGCATTGTTAAGCCTCACTGATGCCTTCGATAACTTCGAGACCTGCTTTAGCCAAAAGGTTGACAGTCTCTATGAGCGGCAAGCCGATCAGTGCGGTCGGATCGCTTGAGCGAACTTCTTTCATCAGCGCAATGCCGAGTTTTTCGATTTTAGCCGATCCGGCGCAATTAAAAGGCTGCTCCCGATTCAGATAATGCTCGATAGTTTTAGCGGATAATTTTTTCATGTTGACAACAGTGGGCACCATGGTTTCGAAAATTTCTCCATTGGCGCTGATGACGCAAAGGGCTGTCAGAAAATAAACCGTTTGCCCCTGCATGGCAGAGAGCTGTTCAATAGCGCGTTCACGCGTGTGGGGTTTGCCTAAGATTTTTTCACCAAGCACAGCCACCTGATCACTGCCTATCACTATAGCGTCTCCTACAAGGCTTTTGACTTTCAAAGCCTTCTCACGGGCAAGTCTGACACACAGCGCTTCGGGTGTTTCATTTTCTTTACGGCTTTCATCAATATCGGCCGATACGCACTCAAATTCAACACCAAGTCGCTGAAGTAATTCTTTACGGTACGGGGAACTTGACCCCAGGACTAATTTATTCTGTAACATACGCCTCGTAACCTTACTGGGAGTATCGAATGTCGAAAGACAATCAAAATTTTTCTACAGTCGACATTTTTTCGGTTGCTGTAAATCGTCAGAAGATTAACACAACGGTGAGCATTTCGGAGATGCCTGAGCTGGAGTCACTAATTATTAATAGTGAGACCGTGAAGCCTTTTGAGGTCTGCATTGAAGGTATGGAAGGCATTCGAGGATTGCCAGGCGCAATGTTGACGGTAAAGGGTCGTGTTCAGATGCGCTGCATCCGTTGCATGAACCCCATTGAAGTCGAGATTGATCGTCAAGTGCCTTTTTTATTTGTAAAAACTGAGGCCGAAGCCAACCGTATTCCTGTTGACGAAGACGAGGAATGGGAAGTCGTAGTGGGATCGGAGCATATGGATGTGGCTCATTGGGTGCAGGAGGAAGTGATTCTTTCCTTGCCGACATTTCCGAGACATGATGACTGTCAGGCCCCGGAAAGTGAGGCGTTAAATTCGGATTTAGAAGAAGAATTTGAAGAAAAACCGAAACCGTTCGCTAACTTGCGAGACTTATTGAAGAAAAACTGATATAATCGCAAAACTTTTTTCCAAGCTTTAGGTAATGGCATTGGCAAAATGCGCATATCTAGGGTATAATCGCGTGTTTTCTTAAAGTGGGGTATTGCTATGGCAGTCCAACAAAATAAAAAATCGACCAACAAGCGCGGCAATCACCGTGCTCATGACTTCTTGACGAACCCGGCTACGGCTGTTGAACCGAAGACCGGTGAGGTTCACCTCCGTCACCACATCAGCCCGAACGGCTTCTACCGTGGTAAGAAGGTGATCGACGTTAAGGGTGAATAATTCACTGAATTGAAAAAAGCGCTCCAGAACTGATCTCGACTTTAGCCTTCGCCGGCAACGCCGAAAACCCCACAGCCAATGTGCAAAACGTTGCGGTGGGAGACAAAAAGGGAAGGGTTCATCAGCGGTTTTCAATCTGTCGATTAATGAGAAGGGGAATCCGAAGTTTGGGTTCCCTTTTTTCGTCAAGCGTGTTTAAAACAGCCGCATGCTATCAAAACCTTCAATTACGACCTACGAGATCTTTCTTCACTTTCGCTCTTTGCCGAGACAGGCAAGACAATTCTTAGCGCCTTCTGTAACCGGTTGCCGTTTGCATTAGACACATCTTTTCAAGGCTATTTTGTTTGTGTTCCTTGTTAGGTGTGAAAATGTCTGAAAAAACGTTTGCCAGTGCTTTTTTCTCGTGATTTTTTTAGCTGCATTGACAGCATTCGGTCCTTTTGTTACCGATTTTTATTTGTCGGCAATGCCGGCTCAGGCCAAAGATCTAAACGCTTCAGCGGCTTTGACTCAGGCGGGGCTTTCAGCCTCTATGTGGGGGCTGGCAATCGGTCAACTTCTTGTGGGACCTTTGTCTGATCGCAAGGGCAGAAAAGTCCCGCTCTTATGCTCATTGAGTGTTTTTTGTGTAGCCACAGTTGTTTGTGTATTTGCTCCGACTATGGAAGTTTTTGTGGTGGCGCGCTTTGTTCAGGGACTTGGCGGCGCCGGAGGCATTGTTCTTGCTAAATCAATTGCAACCGATCTGTATAGTGGTCGTGATTTAGCAAAATTTTTGTCCATTATCGGCGCTGTTCAGGGGCTTGCGCCTGTGTTAGCTCCGATCTGCGGAGCACTTGTTAACGAATATCTCAACTGGCGAGATATTTTCGTGGTTTTGCTGGCTATTGGAATTTTATTGTTGATCTCAACACTGTTTTTTAAAGAAACACTTAAAAGTTATTCTTCCAATACGGCCAAGCTTCCTTTTTTCAGTTTTTTTGCATTGTTGAAGAATGACAAAATATTTGCTTCACTTCTGATCCAGCAATGCGCGGGTTTTGGTTTGTTATTTGCTTATATCTCAGCCAGTCCTTTTGTCTATCAAGAACTTTTTGGTTTATCGCCTTTGACATATTCGGTTGTATTCGGTTGCAACGCTATTGTTATCACCATTGGAACCTTTGTCTGTCAGCGATTTAAATCTGCCCTGCTTTCTCTGAAAGTCGGCTCTATTGGAATGCTATTGGGCTGCAGCCATATTGTATTGGGGAGCGCCGGTTTGGATGCTCGAGGCAGCGGTCGCATTTTCCTTGTTTAATCTAGGACTGACTATTCCGTCCGGAACGTCTTTGGCACTTGATCGGCAGCGCGAACGCGCAGGCAGCGCCGCGGCGCTTCTCGGCGCATTGGGTTTTGTCGCAGGCGGCATCGTTGCGCCGCTATAGGGTTTGGGAGCGGGTGGAGCCGGTTTTGGCGCGGTAACCGTAATTTCGACAGCAGTCGGAATTGTCGCTGCGTTTTGCGCGGCTCGAAGGCTTTACCTGGAAGAGCAGATCTTAACGGCCAAGTAATTCAGAACTTAATTCAAAAAAGTCAGGACTTTTTCCAGGAAAACCGACGGACACTCTTCTTCGGGACTGTGTCCGCAGTCCAAAGCTTCACCGGTTGCCGTCACTGCCTTTTCTTTCCAGGTACCAACCACATCGTAGAGTTTTCCGACTGTACCTCGGGCACCCCATAAAAGGTATAAGGGGCACTGAATTTTTTTATCGGCATCGGCTTTGTCGTCATCCAGGTCAATAGTGGCAGCCGCGCGGTAGTCCTCGCATATGGCGTGAATCGTTTTGGGATCTTTGTAGCAGCGGAGGTATTCATTGAATGCGCGTTCTTCAACCACACCTTTAATTTTGATCTGACCATCGATGTGATGATGCAAGAAATATTCGGGATCAAAGCCGATCAGCTTTTCCGGGAATGGCTCCGGTTGGATGAGAAAGAACCACCAAAAGTACTTTGTTGCGAATTCCTTGTTGGTTAAGGCGTACATGGTTGCGGTCGGCGCAATATCAACAAAAACAGCCTTTTCAACGCTTTCCGGATAATCAAGAGCCAAGCGATGTCCCACTCGGGCGCCTCGGTCATGGCCTACGAAGCAAAATCTATCAATCCCGAGAGTCTGAGTTAACTCAATCAGATCTTTGGCCATTTCTCTTTTGCTATACGGTCTGTGATCGGGCGCGCTTGTCGGTTTACTGCTATCGCCATAACCTCTAAGATCTGGGAGGATGACGGTATGGTTTTTGGCTAATTCAGGGGCAACTTTTCGCCAGATGATATGAGTGTGCGGATGACCGTGAACTAGCAACAGAGTCGGCCCGTTTCCGCTTTTGGCAAAACGCAACTTAACACCGCTTGTGAGGTATGCGTCATAAAGATTAAATCCTTTGACAAAATCCGAGCTGCCAATTTCAACGATGCGGGCCATGATTGTCTCCGAAAATTAACCAATGCTCGGTTTATTGTACCCTTGAGAAAAGGTATGAAGAAAAGCTATTTTTTAGCGCATCAACTCGTTTTTAATATTAACGGCCTTTTCACTGTACTCATCGGTTTTTTGATCAATGAAATCTTTAGCGGCTTCGTAGTGTTCCACGACCGCGCTACCGGCTTCTTTCATTTGGGCTTCCAGATCCTGGTAACCTTCAGCGATGCAGCTTTGGGTCAGTGCCCGGGCTTTTTCCAGTCCTTGTTTTTGAGCCACTTCATTGATATGACCCACAGTACAGGTTGTATCAGTAATATCAAGATCATTTGAGGCAAGCGCCGTGAAAGAGGCTAAAACAAAAGAAGCAGCAACGGTCAGTAAAGTGTGAATCTTCATTGTGATTACCGTTAAAAAGAAATTTCCTCTCAAGGTTAGCATGAGTGCTCGCAAAGACTGTCAAAAATTTGTTACAAAGTTCGCTTTTGGCAGAGAAAAATCATAGAAATAATGGCTATACAATTAGGTGAATTTTTACAGAAAGGCTTTTGTTTATGCCTCAGATTTACTCCAAAATTATCGGTACGGGATCAGCTCTGCCGGAACGTTCCACGTCCAACCAAGCTCTCGCCGACGAATTGGCACTTCGCAATATCGAAACGAGCGATGAGTGGATTCGTACCCGTACCGGAATTGAAAAGCGATACCTTGCCGAAAGGGGACTGACGACAACTCAACTTGCAGAACGCGCTGCTCGTTCTGCGCTTTGGGACGCCGGTGTTGATCCGTCCGAAATCGATCTCATTATTGTGGCGACAACCACGCCTGACATGGTGTTTCCGAGCACCGCTTGCCAGTTGCAAAAGCTTTTAGGTTGTGCCAAAGGCGCAGCTTTTGATTTGCAAGCCGTTTGTGCCGGTTTCATTTATGCTTTAACAAACGCCGATGCTTTGATCAGAACAGGGGTGTACAAAAAAGCTATCGTGGTCGGTGTTGACATCATGAGCCGTATTGTGGATTGGGATGATCGTTCAACTTGCGTGCTTTTCGGTGATGGAGCCGGCGCAGTTGTGCTTGAGGCCTCTGACGAGCCGGGTATTTTGGCGGCACGTTTAAGCGCGGACGGCACATTGGATGAAAAGGTGTTGGGTTGCACCGGTTTTATTAATGGCGGTGAAGTACACGGGGATCCTTTTGTTCGTATGGACGGTCAACAGGTTTTCCGTATGGCGGTCGGCTCCATGAGTGAAAGCGCCCAGGCCGTTTTAGCTGACGCAGGGCTCAATGTAGAAGCGGTTGATCGTTATGTTCCCCATCAGGCTAATTTGCGCATTATGCAAAAAGTAGCTCAAAAGATCGGCATCCCTGAAGAAAAAATGGTGGTGACTGTGAATCGTCACGGTAATACTTCCGCCGCTTCCGTGCCTTTGGCGTTGGATAACGCGGCGCGTCATGATGAGATCCGAAAGAACAATATTGTTTTAATGCAAGCTGTCGGCGCAGGCATGGCTTGGGGCAGCGTTTTAGTCAAGTGGACTAAGGAGAATAACTAAATGAAATTAGCATTCGTGTTTCCGGGGCAGGGCAGTCAGACCGTCGGCATGATGGACAGCTTTGTTGAAAACGCGGTCGTCCAGCAGGCTCTAAAGACCGCCAATGAAGCTCTTGGTGAAGATTTAGCTGAAATGATCCACACTGGACCGGCCGAATCGCTCAATATGACGGTAAATACACAGCCTGCGATGCTCACCTCAAGCGTTGCGATTTATCAATCGTGGCTGGCCATGGGTGGGAAAAAGCCCGAAGTGATGGCCGGACACAGTTTAGGTGAATATTCGGCTTTGACAGCCGCCGGTGTTTTTAGTTTGGCTGACGCTGTGCGTCTTGTTCGTTTCCGCGCGAAGGTGATGCAGGAAGCGGTGCCTGTCGGTCAAGGCGGCATGGCAGCGATTATCGGTTTGAGCGATGAAGCGGTGGCCGCGGTTTGTGCGCAAGCAGCCTCTTGTGGCGTGGTTGAGGCGGTTAATTTCAACTCTCCGGGGCAAGTCGTGATTGCCGGTGAAAAAGCGGCCGTCGAAAAAGCCTGTGAAGTGGCCAAGGCTCAAGGAGCTAAGCGCGCTTTGGTGTTGCCGGTGTCTGCGCCCTTCCATTCTTCTTTAATGAAGCCTGCGAGTATTGCTTTGAAAGATAAGCTGATGCAAACGGCAATGAATGCCCCTGAAATTGATGTTGTGGCCAATGTGGACGTCAAGGTTCACAAGGAAAAAGAAGCCATTATTGATGCGTTAGCCGCACAAGCTGCCGGTGCGGTGCAATGGGTTAAAACCATTGAAGCTTTCAAAGAAATGGGGGTGACGCATGTTGTTGAATGCGGCCCGGGACGAGTGCTGGCCGGTCTGATCAAACGTATCGACAGCACGATTGTGGTCAAAAATATCAATTCCCAAGACTCTCTTGTCGCGGTGCTTGAGGAAATCAATGCTGCTGAATAATTTCAACGATAGGATAAAAAAAATGACGAATGTTTTTACGGCCGACGCTCTGAAAGATCAGGTGGTTTTCATTACCGGTGCCTCTCGCGGAATCGGCGCAGGAATTCTTGATGCCTGCTTGGCTGCGGGGGCTACTGTCATCGGAACGGCGACGTCGGAATCCGGTGCTGCCCGCATCACTGAAAAAATCGCTCAGGCTGACGGCAAAGGTGAAGGCGTGGTGCTTAACGTGACTGACGCCGCGCAAAGCGAACAAGTTTTGGCCGATGTAGCTGCTAAGTACGGCGCTGTGACGGTGTTGGTCAATAACGCCGGTATTACCCGTGACGGTCTGGCCATGCGCATGAAGGACGAACAGTGGCAGGAAGTCATTGATACGAACTTAACGCCCGCATTCCGCTTAAGCCGCATGACGATGCGCGGCATGATGAAAGCTCATTGCGGCCGCATTATCAATATCGTCAGTGTTGTGGGCTCCATGGGTAACGCAGGTCAAGCCAATTACGCAGCCGCTAAGGCCGGTGTTGCCGGCATGACTCGTGCGTTGGCTCGTGAGCTGGCTTCTCGCAATATTACAGTCAACTGCGTGGCTCCCGGGTTTATTGAAACGGATATGACCCGCGCTTTACCTGAAGAGCATCGTCAGGCACTTTTGTCTCAGATTCCGCTTGGCCGTTTGGGTCAACCCGATGACATTGCCAACGCCGTGCTCTTTTTAGCTTCGCCCGCCGCTTCTTACATCACCGGTGTGACGTTGCATGTCAACGGTGGCATGTATATGGTATAGTCCGAACGGATGAGGGTTTTCACCCTCATCTTTTCTTTTCGCTCTGATAAAATACAGAGCAGTTAATCGGCGCGCCTGTTGGCAGCGTCGTTTTGAATTGTCAACAAGGAGACTTATCAAATGAACGACATCGAACAACGTGTCAAAAAGGTTATCGCCGAACAATTGAGCATCAATGAAGCGGACATCAAGAATGAATCCGCCTTTATCGAAGACCTCGGCGCCGATTCTTTGGATACGGTCGAGTTGGTTATGGCTTTGGAAGACGCTTTCAAGATTGAAATCCCGGACGATCAACAAGAAAAGTTGCGTACGGTTCAACAAGCGATCGACTACATCCAAGCCAACGCTAAGTAATTTTTACCATCTTCTCAAGATGGACACCCCGCCTGAAACGCCAAGCAATTGGTCGGGTTTTGGCGGGGTTTTGTTAATGAACTGAATCTATTAAGGAGAATTTCCATGCGTCGTGTAGTAGTTACCGGACTCGGCATGGTTTGTCCGATCGGCAACGATGTGAAGACAAGTTGGGAAAACGCTTTGGCTGGCAAAAACGGTATTGGCCCGATTACTCGCTTTGACGCGAGCGGCATGGGCTGTCAGATTGCCGGCGAAGTCAAGGACTTCAATGTTGAAGAGTATTTGCCGGCTAAAGAAGCCCGCCGCTATGACCGTTATGTGCACTATGGCGTGGCCGCCGGTGCTCAGGCCATTCGTGATTCCGGCTTGGATCTTGAAAAAGAAGACCTCACGCGCATCGGTTGTTCTATCGGCTCCGGTATCGGCGGTTTGTCGATGATTTGCGACAACTTCCTTGCATTGCACGAACGCGGTGCCCGCCGTGTGTCGCCTTTTATGATTCCCGGCACGATCATTAACATGATTTCCGGTCAATTGTCCATCATGTATGGTTTGAAGGGACCGAATATCGCGCACGTGACGGCTTGCACAACGGGTCTTCACGGGATCGGTGAAGCCAGCTGGATCATTCGTCGCGGTGATGCGGACGTGATGGTGGCGGGCGGTGCCGATGCCAGCATCTGCCCGGTGGGTGTGGCCGGCTTTGACAATATGCACGCTTTGAGTCGCCGCAATGACGATCCCGCTCATGCTTCTCGCCCATTTGATAAAGATCGCGACGGTTTCGTGATGGGTGAAGGCGCCGGTGTGGTTGTGATTGAAGAGCTTGAACACGCTCTGGCTCGTGGGGCCACGATTTACGCAGAAATCGTCGGTTACGGTTTGTCCAGTGACGCCAACCATATCACCACTCCCAACACCGATGGTCCGAAGCGTTGCATGGAAATGGCGATGGCCCGAGCCGGCATTAAGCCCGAGGATATTGATTACCTCAATGCACACGGTACCTCGACCCATGTGGGTGATGCCAATGAAACGAAGGCGATTAAAGAAGCCTTCGGTGATGCGGCCAAGAAGCTCGTCGTGAACTCAACCAAGTCCATGACCGGTCACCTCTTGGGTGGCGCCGGTGGCGTGGAGTCTATCTTCACGATTCTGGCTGTTAAAAACCAAGTGTCTCCTCCCACGATTAATATCGTTGAACAGGATGAAGAGTGCGATTTGGACTACTGCGCCAATGAGGCTCGTCCGATGACGATTCGTTACGCCATGAAGAATTCCTTCGGTTTCGGTGGCACGAACGGGACTTTGATCTTCAAGCGTTGGGAAGAATAATTGAGCGCTTGTCGTTAATATAAGCCCGAAAGCTTCTATCAAGTCTTTCGGGCTTAGTTCCTTTTAGGAGTCATGATGGATATTCAAAAAGACAATCAAATGTACATGCAGGTGGCGATGCTCGCCGCCCAAAGAAGCTATGCGCAACGCCTTAAGGTCGGTTGTGTGATTGTGAAAAACAATTCCATCATTTCAATCGGTTGGAATGGCATGCCGACGGGATATGATAATTGCTGCGAAATGGAAGTGGACGGCAAACTCGTGACCCGACCGGAAGTGCAGCACGCTGAATTAAATGCGATTGCCAAGCTCGCCTTAAACGGGTATTCCAGCAAGGACGCGGCAATTTTTATCACGCACAGTCCTTGCATTCACTGTTCGCTTCTGATTCAAAAATGCGGAATCTCTCACGTTTACTACCACGAAATGTACCGTGATGACGCCGGCATTAGGTTTTTGAAGAGCGCCGGCATCGTTGTAGAACAGATCTGATTTTCTGCAGAAAAGATATTTGAAGAGCCCACTTTTTTGTGGGCGTTTTCTTTTTTGTCAAAATGATTTTTTTTGAGGCATCTGTTTATCTGAAATTCTTTGAATTTTCAATATTTTTTACACTAAACAGTAATCTCTGCGTGTTAAAATTCGCTACGTTTCGGAATAAAGGGAAAGGCAGTTTTTCTAGCCGGTTTTCCCATTGGTCCGAATGTGTTGTTTAATACATTTTGATAGTTGACTGATGAACAATATTCGCAATTTTTCCATTATTGCTCACATTGACCATGGAAAGTCCACACTCGCAGACCGTTTGATTCAACGTTGCGGCGGATTGTCCGACCGAGAAATGGAATCTCAAGTGCTCGATTCCATGGATCTTGAAAAAGAGCGCGGCATCACGATTAAAGCACAGACTGCAGCTCTTAAATATAAAGCTAAAGATGGTCAAATCTATGAGCTCAATCTGATTGACACCCCGGGGCACGTAGACTTCTCCTATGAGGTGTCGCGTTCGCTGAGCGCCTGTGAAGGCGCGCTTTTGGTGGTTGATGCCACACAGGGGGTTGAAGCGCAGACCGTGGCTAACTGCTACACAGCGATTGATCTCGGTGTAGAAGTGATTCCGGTGTTAAACAAAATGGACCTCAATTCTGCCAATCCCGATGAGGCCAAGGAAGAAATCGAAGACGTGATCGGCATTGATGCGACGGATGCCATTCCGTGTTCGGCTAAGACCGGAATGGGGGTTGATGACATCCTCGAGCGCATTGTGCGTGATGTTCCCGCTCCCAAGGGAAACGATCAGGAACCGCTTCAGGCTTTGATTATTGACAGTTGGTTTGATAACTACGTCGGTGTGGTTATGCTCGTGCGCGTAGTCAACGGTGTTATCAAGCCTAAAGATAAGATTTACCTGATGGCCACCGGCGCCACCCACCTTGTTGAGCAAGTCGGTAAGTTCACTCCGAAATCAACGCAATGTGAAAAACTCTCTGCGGGTGAAGTGGGTTTTGTCATTGCCGGTGTTAAGGAGCTGCGTGATGCGAAAGTGGGTGACACGATCACGCTTGCCAATAAGATGGCCGCGGATCCTTTGCCCGGCTTCAAGCAAGTTAAGCCTCAGGTTTTCGCAGGGCTCTATCCTGTAGAGTCCAATCAATATGAAGCGCTTCGCGATGCGTTGACAAAACTTCAGTTAAATGACGCGGCTCTTCAGTTTGAGCCGGAAGTCTCTCAGGCTTTAGGCTTCGGTTTTCGTGCCGGTTTCCTCGGGCTTTTGCATATGGATATTGTGCAGGAGCGGCTGGAACGAGAATTCAATATGGACTTGATTACCACGGCGCCCTCCGTTGTCTATGAAGTGTTGAAGACGGACGGCGAGGTGATTCAGGTTGAAAATCCGTCGAAATTGCCTTCACCGGATAAGATCGGGGAAATTCGTGAACCGATCGATACGGTGACGATTTTTGTACCGAGTGATTATGTCGGCGCCGTCATGAAGCTTTGCAATGAAAAGCGCGGCGTGCAGACGAATTTGGCGTATCACGGCCGTCAGGTGCATCTGACCTATGATTTGCCGCTTGCTGAAATCGTCTTGGACTTCTTTGACCGATTGAAGTCTTTGACTCGCGGCTATGCGTCCATGGACTATGAGTTCAAAGAATATCGCGCGGCCGACGTTGTTAAGGTGGATATGCTGATTAACGGTGATCGGGTGGATGCGCTCTCGACCATTATTCACCGTTCGAATTCAGTTTCTCGCGGTCGTGAAATTGTGACGCGTCTTCGTTCGCTGATTCCGCGTCAGATGTATGACGTCGCCATTCAGGCGGCCATCGGTGCCAATATCATTGCCCGTGAAAACGTGAAGGCTCTCAGAAAGAATGTTCTCGCGAAGTGTTACGGCGGTGACATTACCCGTAAGAGAAAGCTATTGGAAAAACAAAAGGCCGGTAAAAAACGCATGAAACAGGTGGGGACGGTGGAGATCCCGCAGGAAGCCTTCCTAGCCATTTTGCAGGTCGATGAAAAGTAATCGGGGGTTGTCATGAACTTTTCTTTGGTTTTGTTACTGCTGACAGTCGGTACCGGCATTATTTGGTGCCTGGATCGTTTTCTATGGCGCCCCAAACGTTTGGCCCGCGCCAAGGAAGAGGCCGATCGTTTTTCTGAATTAAACCGTGAGGCGATTGATCAGGGACAGATGAGCGTGATCGGAGAGGCCAACAGTCTCTTTCAAAAACTGAGCGCTCAGCCCAAGTGGATTGAATACACGGGAGGATTTTTCCCGGTTATTCTCTTTGTTTTCCTGCTTCGCTCTTTTGTGGTTGAACCGTTTCGCATTCCATCGGGGTCTATGTTGCCCACACTGCATTCCGGAGACTTTATTCTCGTGAACAAGTACGAGTACGGTCTTCGTTTCCCGGTCTTTAATTTTGAGATTACCGAAGGGACCAATCCCAAGCGTGGCGACATTGTGGTGTTTAAGTATCCGCTCGATAAGAACGTTGATTTTATTAAGCGCGTTATTGGGCTCCCCGGTGATGAGATCCGTTATATCGATAAAGAGCTTTATGTGAATGGCAAGCGTGTGGAAACCACGCCGGACGGCAGTTTCTTTGACAAAGAAACCTATACGGATCTGAAACAATTCAATGAAGATCTGGATGGTGTGGTTCATAAGATCGTTGAAAACGATAAAGTGCCCTCGATGGCCCGTCCTGTTCAGGGACATACGGGATTGAACCACTGTGTCTATAACATGGGCGATGTGGTTTGTCGTGTACCTGAAGGACATTACTTTATGATGGGTGATAATCGCGACAATTCTGCTGACAGCCGTTTCTGGGGTTTTGTTCCCAAAGAGGAAATTGTGGGTCGAGCTTTCTACATTTGGCTCAATATCAGTGACATGGGCCGTATCGGTTCCATCCAATAGGAGCGAGAGATGTTGCCCTTGGAAAGTCTTGAAGAAAAAATCGGTTATCGATTCGAAAACAGAAAATTGTTGCAGCGCGCGGTGACGCATCGCTCTTTTGGAGCGGAAAATAACGAGCGTCTCGAATTCCTGGGTGATTCTGTTTTGAATTGTGTGATCGGACAGGCTCTCTTTTTGCGCGATTCTCATTTCAATGAAGGGTCGTTATCTCGTGTGCGGGCTAATTTGGTCTGCCAGGACGCGTTGGCTGAAATCGCCAATCGCCTGGTGCTTTCCGATTATCTGCGCTTGGGCGAAGGAGAAATGAAAACGGGAGGGGCTCACCGTCCGTCCATTCAGTCTGATGCGATGGAGGCGATTTTCGGTGCGATTATGACCGAAAGCGGTTTCGATACCGCCAAAGCCGTTATTCTCAAGCTCTATGAACCGGTGCTGAGTAAACTGACGCCGGAGCGCATGGGCAAAGATGCCAAGACCCTTTTGCAGGAGTTTCTCCAAGCCCATCATTTGGGTTTGCCCGAATACACTGTGGTGGATATTCGCGGGGCCGCCCATGATCAAACTTTTGACTGCCAATGTGAAGTGAAGAAATTGGAAATTTGTGTCAAGGGAACCGGTAAGAGCCGTCGTTCCGCTGAACAGGCGGCAGCCAAGGTTGCCTATGAAATGGCCTCACAGCACTTTCACAACACGAAAAAGGGGGACCACTGAAATGCCTCAGATTCCTGACAATTTCCGTTGCGGATACATCGCTGTTGTGGGTCGACCCAATGTAGGTAAAAGTACGCTCATCAATACCATTATCGGTGAGAAGGTGAGCATTACGTCTAAAAAGCCTCAAACAACACGCAATCGTGTGTTGGGTGTTGTGACCAACGATCATGCGCAGTTTGTTTTTGTGGATACCCCGGGCTTTCAGACAAAGTATGGCAACGCGTTGATTCGCGGGATGAACCGCTCTGTCAGAAGCACTTTAGGCGAGACTGACGCTGTGGTGCTCGTGATTGAAGCCGGCGGCTGGAAATCCGCTGATGAGAAAGTACTTGAACTCATTAATCCCGAAGCGAAGAATGTCATTTTGGCGATCAATAAAGTCGACATGATGAAGGATCGTGATGCCTTGTTGCCCCTGATGGCTCAATCCATGCAGAAGTTTCCCTTTGCTGCGATCGTTCCGGTTTCTGCTGAAAAAGGCAAACAGGTTTCTGATTTGATGGCCGAAATTGAAAAGCTTTTGCCGGAAAATCCGCCTTTCTTTGATCCGGATATCTATACGGACAAATCGCCGCGCTTCTTGGCTGCAGAGATCATTCGTGAAAAGGCTTTCCGTCTCTTGGGCGATGAACTTCCCTATGGGATTGCCGTGACGATTGATAAGTGGAGTGAGGACGAAAAACGCGCGGAAATCATCGCAACTCTTATCGTTGAGCGAGAAGCCCATAAGGGTATTGTGATTGGAGCTCAGGGTGAAAAACTTCGTGAAATTTCACGCTTGGCCCGCGCCGACATTGGTGAAATGTTGGCGAAAAATGTTTACCTTGAAGTTTGGGTTCGTGTCAGAAAAGGATGGAATGATGATGCCCGAGCTCTCAAGACTCTGGGTTACGAGTAATGTCAGACACGATCTCCAAGGGCAAAGAGCGCCGCGTCAGTGAAGATGACGCGGCCTTTGTGCTTCAGAGCTGGAACTGGAAGGAAACCAGTCTGTTGGTCGAATTTTTTACTCTGAAGCATGGTAAGGTCATTGCGGTGGCTCGAGGCGCAAAACGAGCCGGCAGTCATTTTCGAGGTCTGCTGACATCGTTTTCGCCGCTCAAAATTGGCTTCACGGGTCAAAATGAAGTCAAAAACCTCATGAGGGCTCAGTGGCTCGGCGGTTTTTTCCCGATTGAAGGCGAAGCGCTTATTTCCGCGTTCTACGTTAATGAATTGTTAATTCGTCTGCTTCCCCGAGAAGATCCGATGCCTGAGCTTTTTTCCTCCTATGCCAAAGTGTTGGAAAAACTGGCGGATCCACAGGCCAATCATACGGTTGCCTTGAGAACCTTTGAGTTGGAGCTGATGGAACGCCTGGGTTACGGTCTTCCGATGACCGGCGAGCCGTGGTATTGGGATGGAGAGGAACTTAAGCCCTGGAATGAAGAGGTCATTGAAAGTGATCGGCATCTTGTCATCGATGCGGACATGATTAGAAAACTTCACGATAAAGATTTTCGTTCAAAGCAAACTTTGGCTTTTGCCAAAGTGCTCATGCGAAAAATGATTGCGCATTATGCGGGGGACAAGCCCCTGAATACTCGGCGTATATTCGAAGAATTGAAACGATATTGAGGTTTGTAGTGATTCGAGGAATCGGTTGTGATGTGGTGGAAGTTGGACGCGTGGCCGAAGTGTTGGCTAAACACGGAGAACGTTTTGCCTCGCGTCTTCTGACCGCGAACGAAATGCCGCTTTACCAAAAACGAAAAGCATTGGGTGAGAATCATGCTCTGGCTTTTATTGCTTCCCGCTGGGCTGTGAAAGAGGCCGTCTCGAAGGCGCTTGGAACCGGTATTTCGGAAGATGTCACTTTCCAGTCAATGGAGGTTATGCATAATGCGAAGGGCGCCCCTCTGGTGCTTTTTAAAGATCCCCTAAAAGAGCGCTTGATGCAAGAGGGGCTTTATGTGCATGTTTCTATTACAGATGAAAAAAGTGTGGTTGTGGCTTTTGCTGTGGCTGAACAACGAATTTGAGGAGTGAGTTGATGGGACCGCTGGTATTGGATATTGAAGGGACGGTGCTCACACAAGCCGATGTACGCAGAATTTCTGATCCGCTCGTTGGCATGGTGATTTTATTTACGCGTAACTATGAAAATCGAGAACAGCTCACCGAGCTTTGTAAAAGCATTCATGCGATTAAACCGGGACTTTTAATTGCCGTCGATCATGAGGGAGGCCGGGTTCAGCGTTTCCGCGATGGCTTTACGGCGATTCCCGCTATGGCGAAATTAGGGGAAAACTGGATTGATGAGCCTGAAAATACGCTTTTGTCGGCGATGGCTTGCGGTTATGTGATGGCTGCTGAATTGCGCGCCTGCGGTGTAGACTTCACTTTCGCACCTTGCTTGGATGTGAATTTCAATCGTTGTCAAGTCATCGGAGAACGTTCTTTTTCAAACAATCCCAATGTCATTACTCAGTTGGCCTTGGCTGTTGTGCAGGGATTGCGATTGGCGGGCATGAGCAATTGCGGCAAGCATTTCCCGGGTCATGGTTGGGTAACGGCTGATAGCCATGCGGAGCTTCCGGTGGATGATCGTCCTTATGAACGTCTTCTTTTCGCGGATTTAAAGCCCTACCGTTGGATGGGGCAGGCGCTTGACTCCATTATGGCCGCGCACGTTTTATATCAGAAAGTAGACGATAAACCGGCTGGTTTTTCTGAGCATTGGCTCAAGACAGTGTTGCGTGATGAGCTTCATTTTACAGGTGCAGTATTTTCCGATGATCTTTCCATGAAGGGGGCGCTTTCGGGAGGCGATGTCACGCAGAGGGCGCACACGGCCCTTAATGCCGGCTGTGACATGTTGATTCTATGCAATGATTTTGCCGCTTCCGATACGTTATTGAAAACGCTTCAATTTGAGGATTCTCCCGAAAGACAGGAGCGAGTCAGTCGGCTTTATCCCAAGGGAGAGGCGCTTGGCTGGGAGGCTTTAACTGCTTCGGCTTTATATAAGCGGTCCAAAGCGTTAATTCCGAACATCGGATAATTTTTCAAAAAAGGGGTGAAAAATTTGCTTTTTTAAAAAAGCTCAGTAAAATACCAAAACTGTCGCGGGAATAGCTCAGTTGGTAGAGCGCAACCTTGCCAAGGTTGAGGTCGCGAGTTCGAGACTCGTTTCCCGCTCCAAATTCTTAAAAGTAGCTCGGTTCGCCGGGCTATTTTTGTATCCGAATCTTGAATCGTTTCTGCCACTGTTGTGTGGCTTTTTCATAAAAATCTTGAAAGCTTGCCGTCAGGATGGGGTCAAATCCCAGGTGACGCCAAGCTTGTTGAAGTTCTGCCATTAAATCTTCACTCAAGGGTTTTGCTCCGCCTTGTTTACTCAGTTTTTCTTGTCGATCATTGAGTACCAGCGGAATGTGCATATAGCGAGGTTCTTGCCAGCCAAGGGCTCGGTAGATGACCAGTTGTCTGGGTGTGTTGTCAATAAGGTCGGCCCCTCGGACAATGTCTGTCACCCCGCTGTCGTGGTCGTCAACAATGACGGCTAATTGGTAGGCAAAAAGACCGTCCGCGCGTTTGACGACAAAGTCTCCGACTTTTTCTTCCACATTTTGTGTATAAGACCCCATCCAGCGATCGGTAAATGAGACGGGTGTTTGGTTTGTCAGAAAACGCCAGGCGCGGATGGGCCCTTCGGCACCGTTTCGGCATAGGCCGGGATATCGGTGAGGCGGAGTGCTGAGTTTTCGGTTAAATTCTTCAATCGTTTGTCTTGAACAAGAGCACCCGTACACTTTCTGTTCATCGATGAGTCTTTGAAGAACTTCGCTGTAGCGCTCTGTGCGTTGACTTTGCCAAATAATCGGGCCGTCGCTTTTCATTTCCAAGCGATCGAGCACATTGAGGATAGAGTCAGCCCATTGGGTTTTGCAACGCGTCTGATCAACGTCTTCAATACGGATGAGCCATCGACCGTTGTGGGCTTTGGCGTCGATGAAGCTCGCCAGTGCAGCAACCAGGCTGCCAGCGTGTAAAAAACCGGTGGGAGAGGGCGCAAACCGCCCGACGTATTGAGCATTCATAAGGGCGATTGTAGCCCGAAAAGAGAAACCCCGACCAATGAATGATCGGGGTTTGTCGATGCTACTCGAAACTCTCTGAGAGTTTCAACCGCAGATCCGATTAGTACTTGTCAAAGTATTCTTGGATCTTCTTCGGGTCGCTGGTCTTCGTCAAGGCCAATTGCAACAACACACGAGCCTTTTGCGGGTTCAGGTATTGACCGGCCACGAAACCGTATTGAGCGTCATTGATTTCAGCATCCTTGGTGGCAGAGCCAGTCGGGACGCGGGAAGAACGCACAACAACGACACCGTCCTTAGCAGCCTTTTCGAGGATCGGGAACAAGTTCTTGTGGATGTTGCCGTTACCGACACCAGCCGTCACAATACCCTTGTAACCGGCCTTCAACAAAGCTTGAAGCGGTTCAGCAGGAACGTTGGAGTAGTTATAAACGATACCGACCTTCGGCAAAGACGTCAGCTTGGTTACGTCAAACGGGGTCTTCGTGGTGTGGGGCGTTGCGGGCGTATTGCCGAAATGCACCTTGGAGTTGAACACGTAGCCCATCGTACCGAAGTTAGCGCCTTGGAAGGTTTCCACAGCGGTCGTATTGGTCTTGATCACGTCACGAGCGCCGATGATCTTGTCGTCCATGGCAACCATGGCACCGCGGTTGGCAGCTTCCTTGGAAGCAGCAACGACAACGGCGTTGTACAAGTTCTTCGGACCGTCAGCGGACAAACCGGTGGAGGGCAACATAGCGCCGACGAAAACGATCGGCTTCGTGCACTTGGCGGTCAAGTGAACAAAGTAAGCCGTTTCTTCCATCGTATCCGTGCCGTGCGTGACAACGAAACCATCAACCTTGTTGCAGTCTTCATTGATCGTCTTCACGAGCTTAAGCCACACATCATCGGTCATGTCTTGAGAACCGATTTGAACGACTTGCTTCGGAATGATATTTGCCACTTCAGCCAAAGCGGGGACTGCAGCGACCAAATGGTTCACGGAGACCTTACCAGAGGTATAGGCCGTACCCGTGGCCGATTGGCCGGCGCCGGCGATCGTGCCGCCCGTAGCCAAAACTTCAACGTTCGGCAAAGCCATGGCGGTAGCGCTGGCGGCCACTAAGGCAGTGGCCAACAAAGTATGTTTCAATTGCATATACAACTCCTCATATTTAAATATGAATGCTTCCCGTGTGTCTGGTCAGACAACACCCAAGCATCGGGAGCACTAGCTCTCAACGGACTATCATAGGTGAAAATGACTAGAAGGGAGCATATTTTTTAGCAGGCTTTTGCTATTTCACAATATTTAGTGATTTTTTATCTCGTTTGTATTTATCTCATTGATTTAAAAGAAGAAAAATAAAATCTTTTTAATTTTGTATGATAACTTTATGATTTATTTGAGAAAATTTGTAAAAAAGAGAGGAAACCCTATATTGAAATTTCATTGAATTTCATTAAAATAAACTCCTTCAGAAGTGCGCCGGTAGCTCAGTTGGATAGAGTACCTGGCTACGAACCAGGGGGTCGCGGGTTCGAATCCTACCCGGCGCACCAATGAACTTTTCTGATGGCCTGTTCGAGGCCTTTTTTTATATCCTCAAATACGCTTTCTATCGATTCGATAGTCTTTTGATTTTCTCTTAGGAAAAAAATATTCAAACTCTTTACTATTGGTACAGGAACATGAAGTCCCATTCCAACTAAGGAGAAAGAAATGGATTTGAAAGGCTCTAAGACCGAAAAGAATTTAATGGAAGCTTTTGCTGGTGAATCTCAAGCCCGCAACAAGTACACCTATTACGCAAGCCAAGCTAAGAAAGACGGTTACGTACAGATTGCTCAGATTTTTGAAGAAACCGCCAAGAATGAACAAGAACATGCCAAACTTTGGTTTAAGCTCTTGCACGGCGGCGCTGTGCCCACCACGGAAGTGAACCTTCAGGATGCCGCTGACGGTGAAAACTTCGAATGGACCAATATGTACGATCGCATGGCTCGTGAAGCTCGTGAAGAAGGCTTTGAAGAAATCGCCTTCCTCTTTGAAGGTGTCGGCGCCATTGAAAAGGAACACGAAGCCCGCTACCTCAAGTTGCTCGAACGCGTTAAGGGCGGCATGGTCTTTACGTCTGAAGGCGATACGATGTGGCAATGCTCCAACTGCGGTCACATTGTGATTGGTAAGCAAGCCCCTGAAGTTTGCCCGGTGTGTGCTCACGCTAAGGCCTACTTCCAACGCAAGGCCGAAAATTACTAATCGCTTTTTGGCTTAACTGCTGAAAATAAGCCCGCCAAGAATTTCTGGCGGGCTTAATTATGTCAAGCAAGCATCAATTCTTTTGGCAACAACATTTGGGTTCAGAGGCGTCAAATCCTATATCCTCTATGGCAGCGACAATTTCCTCTTTGGAAACGCCAATGCTTTCCCAAGTCACCTCACCTTTTTCAAGACTGACTTCGATGCCTTTAGCACCGGGTAATGCACTGACGGCTTCGAGAACAGCCTTAACACAATTTTGGCAATGCATGCCATCAACTTTTAATTTATTCATTTGCGAACCTCTTGAAAATTACCTATTGCATAATTTTGTACCCTGTAGCAACTATAGGGTATAGAGTGCATACATCGGAAGTGAGGATATTATGTCTAAGATCAAATTCGAGTTGGCAATTACCGGTATGCATTGCGCGGCCTGCTCTTCAAGAATTGAGCGGGTTGTTGGGAAACTCAATGAAGTTGAGAAAATCAGCGTGAGCTTGCCGACAAACCGTGCCCAAGTCATCTTAAAGGAAGGCGTCGCTAAAGAAGATGGCGTTAAAACCGTTATTGCCCGAATTGAAAAGCTGAACTTTGGAGCGAGACTTTCTGAAGGCGAGGATTTGGTAAAGGAGTGGCAGAAGGAAAACGAACAATCATCGCAGGCATTAAGGAATCAATTTAAATCTTTACCTCCCATGGTTTTTCTTGCCGTAGTGTTGTTGTATGTTTCCATGGGACATATGATCGGTTTGCCACTGCCAACCTTTTTACTTCCGGAAAATTTTCCTGCTCTATACGCGTTGCTTCAGTTGCTGTTAGTCCTTCCCATCATGTACATGGGTAAACATTTTTACAAAGACGGTTTCAGCAACTTGATCGGCGGTTCACCCAATATGGACAGTCTAGTAGCGGTGGGCACCGGAGCAGCCTTTGTCTATTCAATTTTCTCCACGATCATGATTATCGCTGGAGAAGCGTCGTATGTAATGAATCTTTATTTTGAATCCTGCGGAGTATTGGTCGCCATGATTTCCATCGGTCAGTACATGGAAGCAAAATCCAAACGAAAGGCAGGGGAAGCGATCGGTTCATTGATGCGGTTAGTACCGCAAACTGCCAGAAAACAAAACAAGACTGGTTCTACTGTGGTTGATATTTCTGAACTCACAATCGGTGACCGAGTGCTTATTCAACCGGGCGAACGCATTCCGGTTGACGGGATCATTGTGGAAGGGGTAGGTGAAGTCGATCAATCACTTCTGACAGGCGAATCGATTCCTGTGCCGGTCAAAGAGGGTGAATCTGTTATCGCTGGGAGTTTAAACGGTACACATCCTCTAATTGTTGAGGTGATGCATTTAGGCAATGACACAACCTTAGCCGGCATTATTCGTCTTGTTCGAAGCGCTCAGAGTTCCAAAGCGCCCGTTGCCGCTTTAGCCGATCGCGTAAGTTTTTACTTTGTTCCGACCGTGATGGCGCTTTCTGTGCTCACTTTTTGCGCTTGGGCTGTTTTCTCAGACGAACCGATCTCGCTTGCAGTCAAAGCGATGATCTCTGTCTTGGTGATTGCCTGTCCTTGCGCCATGGGTTTGGCTACGCCGACATCCATTATGGTGGCAACGGCTCGAGGAGCTCAGCTCGGAGTATTGATTAAAAATGCGGTGGCGTTGGAAACCGCCGGCAAAATCGATGTCATTGCTTTTGATAAAACCGGTACTTTGACATTGGGTCAACCCAAAGTCCTCGATACAATTACCTTCGACTCCTATGCGAAAGACGATGCTCTTGCTCTGGCAGCCAGTCTTGAAGCCCGCTCAGAGCATCCGATAGCCAAAGCCATTTTGGCAGCGAACACTTCGCCGATTGTCGCTGTGCAGCCGACGGTATTACCGGGACTGGGGCTAACAGGCGTGATTAGCGGCAAAGCTGTTGCTTTGGGCAACAGTGCTCTTATGCTTCAACAGGGGGTGGATATGGCGCCGGCCAAAGAGGCACTGGCCCGAATGACCGCTCTGGCAAGAACTCCGCTTCTTTTATCCGTTGACGCTAAATTGATCGCAGTGATTGGGATTGCTGATACCGTGCGTCCTGAATCCAATAAGGTGCTTAAATCTTTGCGTCAATTGGGTATTCGTACGCTGATGATCAGTGGCGATAACAAACGGACCGCTAAAAAAATCGCCGATGAATTGGGAATTGATGAGGTCTATGGTGAGGCTCTTCCTCAGGATAAGGCACGAATTATTCAAGATCTTCAGGCCAAGGGTCTTAAAGTCGCGATGGTTGGCGATGGCTTAAATGATGCGCCGGCTCTCGCTCAGGCTGATATTGGTTTCGCTGTCGCTGACGGTGTGGATGTCAGTGCACAGGCCGGCGATATTATTTTGATGCAACACGGTTTGCACTCGGTGCTAACCGCTATGCGTTTATCGAAAGCGGCGCTCAGGAATATTTACGAAAATCTCGGCTGGGCCTTCGGATACAACATTTTGGGAATTCCCGTGGCGATGGGGCTGCTTCACGCGCTGTGGGGCGGACCGATGCTCTCTCCCATGATCGGCGGAACCGCGATGGCGCTGTCGTCGACATCCGTTGTACTTAATGCCTTGAGACTGCGTTTCTTTAGATAGTCAATGGATTATAGGTTCTATAAAGCGATAGAGGAAATAGCAGATTACGCCGATAGCCAATGCTCTGAGCAAAAGCATAATCATCGCCAGCAGTCGTCCGATGCCTTCGGCAAAAGACGCAGGTTGCGTTTGTGATTTGTCCTCTTTCTTTCGCATTATTGTTTAGGTCTGACACTGCGTGTCGCGTGCCAGCAAATCAATGATCCCGCAACCACCATGCTCACGCCTTGCCAAAATGAAACCGTGAGTTCTGCACCGATCCAAACCGAAGCGAAAAGACACGACAGAACCGGTGTGAAATACGAGGCGATTGCCAAAACTGTAATATTGCCGTAACTCATCCCATGCGTCCAGGAAGCGTAGGCAATCCCCATTGCCAGACCGCCGAGAATGACGCTCAGAATCCCGAACGGTGTGATTTCGGGACTCCCGCCCACGCCCATGGTCCAGAATGCACCGAAAATCATGATGTCAAAAATGAAAATGACGGTACTCATGTTTTCGCCTTTGGACCAGGCGCGTGTCATGGAAGAAAATCCCGCCCAGGTTACCGCGGCCATTAAAGCAAGGAAGTAACTCAGGGGGTTAATCTTAATGTGTTCGATAAATACGTCGATGGCAACATGACCGTTGCCGAGAATCCAATAAATTCCGCAGAAACTCAATACCGCTCCCGGGGCAATCCACCAACGGGCTTTCTGACCGTTAAATAGAATGGCAAAAACAATGGTGAGTGTCGGCCAAAGATAATTGACCATTCCGACTTCCATGGTTTGTGTACCGCCATTGGAAAAGTAAAGCGAGAGACAAAAAGTAATGCTGGAAAGATTAGCTGTTGCCAAACCGATCGTCTTGTACTGCCAAGGTATGCGATCAAATTTCGGGAACCCGATCATAAAGAAGAGTGCCGTGGCTGCAACGATGTACAGGAGGCATTGACCTTGGGCAATACCGAAGTTCTCCGCAATGGTTCTGACCAATGACACGCTGGCGCCCCACATTAAAGGGGCGATCATTCCGATCAGTGTTGCTCCGGTCGTCGATTTCAGGTTCAGCATGATTATTGTCTCTGAGGCGCCAGCATTGGATAGCGCGTCATCATAACGCACAGCAAGCTGGAGATACAAAAAAATCCCAAACTGAATTTCAGTCGGGATTATTTATGGCGGAGGGGAGGCCTCCAAACATTCTAATAAAATTAGGCGCAAAAATTAATGTCTCGTATTTTGTCCATCTTCTTGTCCATCATCAGTTTTTTACTTAGTACTAAACTACTCTTGAACCTTGGTTTTTAACCAAGGATGGATTTCATGGTACTAACTTGGAAGACGACTTTCGATTTTACCGTGTTTTAGGTTTTTATTTCTGGTTCTTTGCTCAATAGCTAAAAGACGATCATTGAACTCTGTCATGAGTCGAGCACTTTGAAAATGAATTGAGGCTAACTGCTGTTTTCTCTTTTCAAAGGTCGAAAGATGCATGCCTTTTGGCTTTCTCAAAACATCGAACCAGATTAACTCGGAGTAGTTGTCAACACCTAATTTAGCCAAGGCTTTCTGCTCTTTTTGGTGCTGTCGATCCATTGGACTTTTGTTCTCGGATGCGTAGCAAGTGTTTAAGCAATGCCTGCATCCAATTTGATGATTAAAGAAGAGTAAAGAACCAACTCTACTTTGACAGTGAGGGCATATGAACCAAGGACGAGTACTACCAAAACGACAAGCACTGTAGGCCACATGAACTATGTAGCTTTTTCCTTCCCAAACGAAGTGAATATAAGGCTTGCCATTCAAACGGTCTTTCAGTTGTTGAATCGTTAGCTTAGGGATGTTTTCATAAATTGGTTTCGACATGACTCTGAATATGTATTTGACCCAAATCTTATGAAATTTTAAAGGCATCTACCATTTTTTGGAGTGACAAAGTGACGATATGAAAATGCTCAACTACGAAGACTTTATGCGCGATTTTGGAAAAATAGCCAAACAAACCATGAACCTGTCCATTTATAACGGTCAGTGGCAATGCGCTTGTGGAAAATCTCATAACTTTAATGAACACGCACTCGATATTATCGGTCAAGGTGCCGTTATGAGGCTAATGATCATGTGTCCAGATGATCCCCATTACGTAACAAACGTCAAAATCAAAACTTTTATGATTTTCAAATTCCTAGGTTTTGAAAGCCTTTCGGGAACCAAAATGACAGATAAAGAGTTGGAAGAGTTGGCACAAATTGCTTCAGTTTTAAGTAGGTACTAATGACTTGACTACCCCCCCCCAGGGGTAAACTGCCAACACATTAACCGCCTCTAATTTATTTTCTCTCGAACATAAAGAGCATCGATTGAATTCACGTCTAAAGTTTAGGTACCGCCATGAACGTAATCCTCTTTATTCTTGCTCTAATTTTCGCAATACCAACTTACGGTTTGTCAGTTGTAGCTTGGTTCATCATTCTGTATGTACAAAACTACATAAAAGTTAAATGTAGCAAGTACTGGGCGAATAAAAAGATGGCCTTACAAGAAATATCCACCGTGATCAACACATCGAGAAATCGTTTTGAGGTTATTCGACGTTTACCAGACCCAACATGGTTAACTAAAAGATCAGATGAATTTTTTTATACCATATCTCAAAGAGCCATTGAAAATAAAATCCCAAAGGAAGTAGTGAGCCGATTATTTGAAAGCTTGGAGGTTTTGTCTTTTTTAACCGGAATAGCCGCAATTCTGGAGCGAAAAGGGGCGAGTTTTGTAGAACAGCAGACATTTGTCCTCGAACTACTTATTGATGCGAATGAGAACAACGCGTTTGTAAATAAAAGAAATTTAGAGACTCTAATCAATTATTTTCAAAAGCAAAACAATTCCAGCTCATCAAATGTAGAGGTATTTTCTATCGATGAAGATCTAAAAGAAAGAGCAACAGATAAGATCAACAGGATATCCCAACAATGCTCTGATCTTTTTGATTTTTCTATTATGGTGGAAGAGCCTAGTTGGAGCAAAAGAAATCAGGTTGCCTCCTTTTGTGAACCAGTGAAAGGAATGTTATATCAAAAAGGTATTCCTCTCCGTATTGTCAATAACTTGTTTACTCACGTTAGTTTTATTGGTTTTGTAGTTGCTCTCGCTGGTGTTGTTGAGCAAGAGGGAGGCTCTTTTTTTGAACAACAAATTTTTGTGACTGAATTTATCTACGACCTCTATGAAAAGGGACTTTTAGAAAATTTCTCCAGAAGTCCCATTTCGTTGGTATAAAAGGAGTTTTTCATGAGAATGACAGCAAAACTTATTGTTTGTATATTTGGAATTAGCTTGTTATCTGGTTGTGCCTCCAGCTATATGTCCCCGGTCGTTTCTCCCTCTGAACCGGCAGACGACAATGCAACAGTAACATTCTTTAGAACCTCTATTATGGGAAGCGGTATTCAAGCTCCTGTTGCAAAAGAAGCTGCAAAGCAGACTATTGAACCAGTTGGTGTTGTTTCCATGAGCTATAAGGTACGCCAAGAAGTTGCTCCTGGAGAACATGCTTATGTTGTTGGAGGAGAGAGTTCTTCATTGATAAAAGGAACTTTTGAACCTAACAAACATTACTACGTTCGCATAGAGCCACGCCCTGGTTTTTTAAAGGCTCGTTTTGTTCTGGTTCCACTAACCAAGGAAGAACTTTCAACAGAGGATGTTCAGGACGAAATTAAATCTTGTCAACTAATGGAATTAAACGAATCTGGTATTCAATGGTTCAAAGAACACGATCAAAGCATGAGAAACAAACCCGTTAATGCCATTGAAGATTACGAAGAGGATGTACAAGACGGTGATGCCGTTTATATCCAACCTAAAGATGGTATAGATGAAATTTTGTAATAAAACAGAGTTTCACATAAGTTGCTTAGTACCTATTCGAGCAATCCCCATGAGAAAACCTGAACAAACGGCCAACGTCATCGATTGTTGTTACGCAAAGTAGTACTGCCAAACAAAGTGAACATGAAGAAATGAAAGATAATCTTCATTTTCAAAAAGAGGAAAAGTAACAATCAAATAAATACCACAACTGTTCTTTCTCTTTTATAAAACCATTTATTACCTCGATCTTATTACTGTTTATCGATTAAAATGAGTGCAATACTACTTCCACAAATCTGTATCATTCTCACTGCTTAAAAATTTAGTGGATGTTCTTCTATGAAACAAGCTTTATTAAATGTATTACAAAATTATTTAAACCGAACATCTGCAATTAGAGTCTACTCTCCTGATGAGATTTCGATTTTTCAGGATATACCGGAGTTTTTTCGTGAAGCGCTGGGAGAACGTGAAGATAAATTTAAAATTTTAGGATCTATTGGACAAGGTAACTTGGCAGAAGTCCCTTGGGTCAGTATTCTTCGTAAAGACGTAACAGAAACCCCTCAAAAAGGGATTTATATTGTGCTTCTATTCGCAGCTGATATGAGTGGTCTCTACTTAAGTCTGAACCAAGGAGTAACAGATTTTAAGAGCCGATTTGGTACAAAGAAAAGGGTTTTAAATGAATTAAGAAAATCAGCTCTTACATTTCAACAACAACTAAATCAACCAATTCAAGGCATTTCTGAGGTTCTACATTTAAAATCGAAAACACTTGGTAGCTTTTATTCTGCTGGAAATATTCAGGCATTCTATTACCCTAAAAACTCACTCCCTTCTTCGGAACAATTTAAAAAAGATTTTTTAGTTCTATTGTCTTCGTATGATCAAATCATTCAAAGAAAAGGGACTGAAATTCGTGAAGAGGATTTCCAGTTGTATGTCAATGAGTGTGCATCTATTGGGATAAAACGTTCTGATCTCGTGATATCTCAACCAATAAAACAGACTACCTCTGTAACAAAGTTCAAGAGAAATTTGAAGGTTTCAGCATTTGCACTTCAAGAAGCGCAATTTTGTTGTGAAGTAGACTCCAATCATCAAACTTTTACAGCAAAAAGATCAGGAAAAAACTACATGGAAGCTCATCACTTAATTCCGCTATCGCTCCAAAACAAATTTAGTACAAACCTCGATACCCCAGAAAATATTGTTTCTCTTTGTCCAAACTGTCATAAGCTGGTTCATTTAGGTATCTTTTCAGACAAAAAGGATTTGTTGTTAAATCTATTTAAAAAAAGAATTAATCAATTAAAAAAGTACGGCATCAATTTAAGTGAAACAGAATTCTTGAATTTTTATGACAAGGATTAAATCATAGAAATCAAAATAAGCCCACGAAATTAATGAATTATGTGAATACATTTACTTTGTTCGTTGTACTATGTTTTATCAAAAGCTTATGAATTAAGCTGTCTAGCGACTTCATTACCATTAAACTTTTAAATGTGTCTATGATTTGATAAAGATTTTACGAACTCTGGGTATGTCAACAGAATTAATCATTAAAACGTTCCTGAGCTAACATTACTGGAATAACACGAATTAAAGTTAGAAACTTTAAAAATGATAATCTACATAAAAGTAAATTTATTTGAAAATTCTCGGGGAGGTAGCTCTTAGCTTTTGTATCGCTATTTATAAGATTGACACATATCCTCCATAAGAAAATCACATCAATGAATGTTGCCTCGATATTTCAGAGAAAATTTTTACTGAACTTCTATATGCTACGACTCCGATATGCTTTTTCGCTGTCCTTATCTTTTCTCGCACTAATACGGTTAATAAACTTCTCCTGAAGTCCTTTGGATGTTAACTTCATTTTATAAAATAAAAAGTAATCAATTTGTAATTAATATAAAATGGGCGAAGGAGGTGTCTAAAATTTAACCTAGATTGTGTTAACACGATCAGAAATGCACTTATTACTAATAACTTAGGTGAACTCCTGCAGAACTTAAGAATGCTGGTAGTAGAGAAAATGATGGCACCTCCTAACCTTGATTACCCAAGAAACCTAGAAAACTTTTCTAAAACCATTTTTGGTCTCTCGTATACGGAGCTAAGTCGACTTATTTATCCTCGACCAGTCTATGGTTATTTTTATATTCGTAAGAAAGACGGTGGCAATAGGCTAATAGAAGCACCATCCAAAGCTATAAAAAGCATTCAATATAGCTTCTTAAAATGGCTTAATGACAACATCCCAATGGCACCACAAGCACCTGTCCATGGGTTTGTCAAAGGGAAAAGTGTTTATACGAATGCCAAGTTTCACTTCGATAATAAACCGTATGCAATTATTCATTTTGATATAAAAGATTTTTTCCAGTCCATATCATTCTATAGAGTTAGAGGTTTATTCTTAAAATCTCCATTTAATTTCCCTTACGAGATTGCTACAGTATGCGCTCATGTTTGTTGTTATGAAAAGCATCTGCCTCAAGGTGCTCCTACATCACCATTTATATCAAACATGATTTGTTATCGTTTAGACAGACAATTAAATTACTTTGCAAAAAAACTCAATGTTGCCTACTCTAGATATGCAGATGATTTAACTTTTAGCATGCAAAAGACTGTTTTTCAAAGACATTCTTTTAACTTTATAAAAAATCAAGGTGAGGATATTACAGCTGCGATTGGTATCAGACAAATTATTGAAAATAACTCCTTTTCTCTTAATGACTCAAAAACCTATCTAAAAAAAAGACCAGGAAGATTATTGGTCAATAACATAAAAATTAATCAAAAACTTAATCTAAATCGTTTATATATTGATGAAATACGGGGTATCTTGCATTCAATTAAAAAATACGATTGGAAGAGTGCCAATGAGCAATTTCTTAGAAAGGTTGATAAATCTGTAACAGAGCGTTCTTGTTACGGTGATTTGGCAGAACGACATTTAGAAAATTACCTTAGAGGCAAAATTCTTTACCTTAAAATGATTAAAGGAGATTTAGACCCAGTTGTTAGACGTTTTGTTAAGTCGTTTAACTCATTGCAACCTTGTTCACCAATTCCATTTGATTGGAGAGTAACATCATTCGAAGAAGCTAAGACAGCGGTCTTTGTTGTTGAAGTCACTGGAGATTGCTGCGACAAAGAAAATAAAAGCTGTTGCATTACTGAGCAAGGGACAGCCTTTGCTTTCTGGGATCAGAAACTATTTCTTACCTGTAATCATGTTTTAGAGGACGGAACTGCTCACGCATCTTCACCTTCATTTTCAGGATCTATTAATATCACAAATCCAGAGGATCCTAGTGTTACGTACGATTGTGAGTGTGTTTTTTTTGATCGTAACAGAGACTATGCTGTCTTAAAAGTTAAAGATAACATTCCTGAACATCATATCTTTACGTCTGCCACCACTAATCATTTTCCGGCTAATGGCTATTCGTTAGGCTTCCCTGATTGGCATATTGGTAGAAAATTAGAACTTCGAGAAACAAAAATATTAAGCGCTAATACATTAAGTGGTAGGCGTTATTTAAGCACTAGTGGCAACATTGGCGCTGGTCAATCTGGGGGAGCTTTAGTCAATGATAATTTTGAAGCTGTAGGAATTATGCTTGAAGGGGCAATATTTGAAAAAAACAACAATATAAGTCTAAATATCGAAGAGGTAATCTCAAACTATAAACCAACCCTAAAAAGTTAAAGTGGTACTTCTTAAGAACAAAAATTTTTGATGAGACTATTCCAGCCAATCTAATAAATTTTATGAGGCGGAGCTAGCAGAATGGTGGACTTACTTCATTAAAAATCTGAGTAATGACGCCTTATAGGTGTTGAGTGTTATATATGCGTGTATAGCCATTTGTGTAAATCTTACCTAAAAATACTAGGCTGGTCCCTCAGTAAACTCAATACCAGATGTACATCTTAACTGGCCCAGTTCACTTTTTAGAAGCAGCATCAATAGCTAAATAGATCACCTTTAAAGCAACTCCATCGCAAGGAAAGGTCTTTATGACAGTATCATTCCAACTTTATTTCTCCAGAGAGATTAGAAAATATTAGATTTGTAGTCTCCAATTTTTTCAAGAATCTTTCACAGCTTGGAGGATTCTCTTTTTAAAATATCCTTTAAGTGATCGTTAGAGCCACTTTCTTTTATAACACTTTGACAAGCATTTTTAAATGTATGCATCATTTTTTCAAAGTGTTGGTCTTCCTTTATTATCCATATCATATGGATAAAAAGGCGAAAACCTTCTTGACTCGATGTTTTAATAAAATGCTTGAAATTTTCCTCAGTTAACGCATTTAGATATCTCACATGGTCCTCTCCCCATGCCCGCACTTCCACAATATGTCTTGAAACTTCTAGTACAGTAAAGCGCTCCGAGTGAAAAGTCGATTCTTGTAATATCTGTTGAATATCTTCTCTAAAAGATCCCAACTGAAACAAAAGACTGGGATCCTCCTCATGATCTATGTTGAGATAATAGTATTGCCATGACTTGAGAATTTTATTTTTAATTTTTTCTGTCCCTGGAATTTGTTCTATAACATTCAATAAATTATTAATCCCGCCTGGAGACAAGTTTGTTGAATATTCTTCTAATTCTTCCGCTGTCTTTCTTAACTGGTCGTAAGAGATATCTTTGTTCCAATAGATGTCATCGTAAAACTTTTCAATCTTTTCACGTTGACTTTGCAATTCAAGCGATTTCTTTTTGCTGCTCAACAATATATTTAACTGGGTTTTATCTAAATTGCCTTTGTTAAAAAAATTTATTAATAACTGTTCAAAAGCATCACAATGATAAATTCCTAAATTTTGTAATAAATCTCTCCAATATTCTAGATCCTCTTTATCAAGGGTAGAAACTTCATTTTCGTAAAATAAACTTGGAGATAACTTAAATATTGAATCTAAAGTAATTGTTTTTTCAAAAGCCTGATAATAGATGCCACAGATTAATGCAATAGATGGAGAAAAATGTTGTAGTAACAAATTGCACTCATCTTCTACATTAGAGAAAAAGAGTTTTGTGGTACGAATGATTTTTTGAAGAATTCTAATATTTCGAAAACCACAAATTGCGCAAGCAGATTTTAGTGAATTGAAAAGTTCTTCAGGTAGGTAATCTGACTTAAAACTTTGCTTTGCTGTGTCAAATGCCTCATTCGGAGCAATTGAGAAGTATATTTCTTCATCAATTATTTTTTCTTTGTATATATCCCACGTATTGTCTTCAATCTTATCCTTATCAAGCACCAAAATAAACCTACAGTTATGAGGTTTTTTAGTGTATTTATTGATAAAGCCAAACAATTCTTGAATAGATAAGGAACTTTTTCTTCGTTCAATATCATCCAAAATAATGATTTTATTCGACAACAATTTCTCCGCCACTGCTAGCCACTGAATATCTGTAATGACTTGCAAAGCTTGCCCATATTGTAAGAAGTGGCACAGACTTTGTATAACATTTCTTATTATAGGTAAGACAGCATTGGCCGCATCCCCAGAAAGAGACAAGCAATTTAATATTAGATCTTTTTTTATCTCCTCCAAGGAGGATACTCCAAACAAGGAAGCGTAAAGGCCGGAGGATTCTTTTACAAGAAATTCTTCATTTAATAGAAACGTTTTTCCACACCCCCAAGGGCCACTTAATACAACCACTTTTGCATCTAAACAATCAAAGCATCTGTGTAGTTTTTCTTTAGCATTACTTTTAGACATGATCCTTCTCCAAAAACTCAGGTCTAACTTATTCAGCATTGTACGGTGGAAACGGTAGAACAGTGGAAACTCTTTATTTTCAAGGCTATCAGAGCAACATCCAATTTTTAATATTAAGTGGAAAAGGTGGAAACCTCGTTCACGTTCCACCGCTTTCCACTTCTGGTGCTCACTGTCAGTTTAATGAAATAGACTGATTTTATTGATTTTCCACCATTCCACCGTTCCACCTTTATTTTTCATCAGGAATGATCATTTTCCTTACTTTTACCGTATCTTTGTTACGGGATCTTGGATTGATGCTCATTCCAACTTCAAGCAGTATTCCCGCTTTTTTAAGAATTTGATCCACAAGACGAGAACTTTTGCCCATACAGAAATGTTCTACATACGCCTGATGATAAACATAAAATTCTTGATTACCGGTCTTACTGGAATCAATCCACCCGATGTGCACATCTGGAACTTGTTCCCTGTGTAAATCAATAAAACACGACTGGTTCTTTGTGAGAACATTTAAAGCCCTGTTGATTATCTCTTGTTCTTCTTTTGGAAGACCGTCACCAAACTCTCTATGCCAAGCCTCAAAACAGGTTTTAACACCTTTCCAGGCTACGCCCTTTGCCCATCCTGTAATATCATGCTCAGAGGCTAATTCACCTGCTACGGCCAATAATCCAAATGACTCGGCCACCCTTTTAACTTGGGAAGTACCCTTAGGAGCTACCTCTGTAACAAAAGTATTAATTTCGGCAGCTAAATCTGTAGGAATGTCATCATGCTTATAACCAGCCAGCAACGTCAACCAAGCTTGAAATGCCGTCCCGTAGTATTGATGAACAGCATTTTTCATTGCTGTGCCGTAATCTTGAATCGAGGTAAACCCCTTTGGTAAGAATTCATTCACTCCAAGCTCGTTTCCAGCATCTGCAGGAATATCAGCTAAGCGAATTTCCTCTCCGGCCTTAACCCTTCTTCCTTGCTTCATTGCGATGTCTCGGAGACTTTCCTCTCCACTTGAAAGAACCAGTAGGAACCAATTCATAATGGTTTTACTAACTAGACCCGATTTATTAGCACGAATTTTTTGTTTTCCGTTCATCAAATCATATATTGACGTACAAACACTTGTAGGGTCCGCTTGACTAATCTCGTCAAGCGGAAGCATCAAATCGTTATAAGCCAAGGCGATTCCCTCAAGCCCATTTGCTGTGCTTTTCCAACTTTGTTTGTAGTTTGGAGAACCAATAACGCTACACCCAATAGCCTGAGCAACACTTTTGCCAGAGGAGGAATTTCCCCGTAAATGAAAACCTGCATTCGCTCGATGACCCAAGCTCACCAAGGGAGCTGCAAAAGCGGCACAAATGCTCAAGATGCTCCGACTCGATGAAACAGCCGGTTTGGCGATATGATCTTGCCACTCTTTTAACGTTCCTTTACAGCCAATGGTTGGAGCAGTAACTGAGGGATCTAGAATGATATGCTCCAGAGCATTGTGGGGAATTTGCCCATCAGGTAATACAAAGTAATCCAAGCTGTTAAAGGTATGCCAGCCTATTTTATAAACAATCCGGACGCGATCTTGAGGCGTAACAGTCTTTATGTAGTTTACGGTGTCAACAGAATTGATTACTTGCAGACCGTCTTTCACTAATGGGCTTAAGATATCTCTATTTTGTCCTAAAAACACCGCCTCAGAAATTTGTTGTTGATGTGTAAAACCATCCACATCCTTAAATTCAATCAGTTTTTTCCAGTCGCTGCTTTCGCCATCACGACAAAGAGCTTTGACGTTCAGATAACCACAGATCTTTATTGAAGACTGAGATTTGTTTGTGTACACCCCATCTGTGCAAAGATAAAACTCATTAATTTTTTTAATCAAATTTTGTGGTGATGTGTTAGTATTCGTCTGTGAATTGCTTTGGCTCTGGCTTCTGCCGGAGCTATTTTTTTGACTTTTCATGGTTAGCTCCCTTCATTTAAATTTTTACGTTGATCAACTAAGCATTGAACCAAGACCTTAATTTCATCATCCGACCTATTTTGAATACGAGCTCGGATAACAGCGTTAATTTCCGATTCAAGCCAGCCAACAGACCGTTTACCAAGACGGATTGGTGGTGGTAATAAACCTTCCTCAATATGGGCATAAAAACTTGATTTAGGAAGAGCCAGGGCAGATTGAGCAGTACTGGCTCTAATAAATTTTTGTAAGGACATCATTTATCTCCTATGTTTAAAAACCGAAAAAACTCACCCAAATTGACTTGGGATGAGCTCAGTTTTACAGAGATTTAAATGTTTAAAAAGAGCCAATATTTCGAGAAAAGGTGAGGACTTTTTTAAGAGGTATTCGAGTCTCACTATCTATGAATATTCACTAAATTAAGGCGAAAAAAGGTCCCCACCTTTTTATCCAAACGAAAATTTCATTTTATTTACTAGGGTAAGTCCCAATATTGATTAAATAAATCTATCCATACTGCGGTTTTTAACAAAAGACATTCTCTGATTTCGAATAGGGGTTAGGTCGAGTTATTCATCCCAGGAACCAAATTTTTTCTTATTCCCAGCCCCTCTGGGAGGTGGTGGCATGAACACTTTTTCTATTGCTTCTAATTGGGCTTTACTACAAGATTTTTTATCCTTCCCCTCAACCCACTTACCTTTAAAAACGGTCGTCAATATCGGTTTTAAGTCCTTTAACCGTCTATTTTCAATATTTGACCACTGAGCCAAGGCAAATAGAATTTTTTTCAACTGAGGAGCATCTCGAGCCAATTTTTTGAGTAAATCCACTGTAACAGCTATTGCCCCTGGTTCCTCAAAAATCACCTCATTATTTTCCCTGCTGATGCGTTCTCTTTCACAACCATCCACTAGCCTGAAAGAACCAGTACCTAATAAGAAATCCTCCAGCTCATTATCTTTAACTTCACAGTTGTTAAAACATTCTTTTGAAGGATAAGCACTGAAGAACTTTCTTATGGCTTTCGTACTCTCATACTCTCCGCGCACAAACAGCAAGTATGCCCATTTTTTAGGGAGCCTTAGCTCAGTTGTTTTAGTAACTTGTAATCCATCGCATTGAAGATACTGCAACAACTGATTAATTAAATTGTTTTTTATTAAAGTTTCTTTGCTGCCATCAGGAAATATTTTTTCATGTAAACCTATAAGAAGATGACCTTTTTCACTCAAATTGAGACCATTATGAAAAGGAACATTCGTACCAAAAGTTTGATAACCTGAAAATAACAAAGCAATATCTGTCAAAAAAATTTTCTGGTTGATTTCATCTTTATTCAGAATTAAGCGACTTGCAACGTAATATTGGTTCACTTGCTTAAATACCCAATCTTCTGGAATTTCTGAATCTTCCGTAATCGTTATGACTTTATGTGCTGTCATTATTTTTCCCCTCTCCTCGTCGATGAATAACAATAATCAGCCCAAGCTTGCATCATTTCCTGTCTACTTTTCATTGCGTCGTTACGTTCATAAGCCCCATTGTATCCGTCATCAATTTTGTGATGTAGACATAGCTCGGCTACTTTTGCTGAGAACCGAGTATCATTCCCCAGCTCATCATCTTGTGCCCAGGTTCTAAACGTGGCTCTTGCTGTCCCATGTGGAGTCGCAATGCGAGGAACTCCTTTGTTTGTTTTTTCGTTTGGATCAACATAACCATTTAACCCTTGAGCCAAACGTTCATTGTGCATTCGAACAATCACTGTTTTTAAAGAAGCGTCTGAAAGAATGGAGTGACCAACAGGCGAAGCAAAAACATAGCGTGATAATTGTTCAGTTTCGTCTTTAATCGCCATTAGAAGCTCTCTAGCTTGCCTAGAAAGAGGAACAGTATGTTTACCGTTTAAATCACCTTTCTTCATCTTCTGAGCGGGGATTATCCAAAGATTCTTCTCAAAGTCGAATTCTGTCCATTCTGCGCTGCGAGCGTTATAGGATCGAACAGCCGTAAGGATGGCGAATTCTAAACAGCGAGCAGAAGTGCTTGGACGAGAATGCAGATCAGCCATAAATTCGGGGATTTGCTTCACCGGGAGCATTGGATGGTTATGTTTGACACTAATTGTGGCTCTGGGCAATAAGTGCTTTAAAACTTTGTAATCTGTGGGAGCTTCGTGCTTGGTGAGCCCCAATGCTATAGCCCACTTATAAATCTGCCCAATAATTTGTCGAACTTTTTTGCACAATGCCGGTTGTGTATTCGTTAATGGAAGCAATACGTCTCCAACTTGTTGGTGACTAATTTCTTCAAATAGCTGGTTCCCAATAACTGGATAAATATGCTTTTTTAACCGACCTTTAAGCAACTTAAGCTCACGGGAATTTTCTTCGTATTGACCGATGTCAACCAGATGTTGAACATATTCCTCCGCTACCACTCTAAAGGTCTTCGTGGCAATTTTCGCAGTTCTTTCTTCCAAGCAAATTTCTTGAACTTTGTTGTGCTGCCAGTCAAGAGGATCAATGTTTTGATTAACTAAATCCCTGTACGATTGGGCTTTACTACGAGCGTCTTTTAAAGACAGATCTGAATATTTAGCGAATTGAAAATCCCGGCGTTTACTTTCAGGTAACTTATACCGCAAAACCCAATATTTATTGGGTTGAACGATACGAAGATACAACCCCACTACACCGCCAACATTGTAAAAACCGTCTTTTTTTAGATTTCTAACTTCTCGATCTGTTAGAGTTTTTGCGATAACAGGCATGTCAACTGTCCATCATAAAATCAACAGAGATGAACAAAAAATATTTTGTCCATCATTATGTCTATCATAGGATACTGGATTTTATAAGGCAAGTTAAGAATTCTTTGGACCAGAATCCTGGATCAAATGCCTTGAAAATAAAGAAATCCCAGACATCTTCAGACTGTCTGGGATTAGAATCTTGGCGGAAGGGGAGGGATTCGAACCCTCGGTACGGATAACCGTACGCCGCCTTTCCAGGGCGGTACATTCAACCACTCTGCCACCCTTCCGTGGTGATGTGTCGTAGGCTCGAAATTATACTGGGGATTCCATAAATTTCAAGCCCTCTATCAAAAAATATTTCAGGCTTTGCAACGCTCAATGAACTGTTTGAGTTCACTGGGGGTCTGAACTTCAACAATACGGTCAATTTCTTGGCCGTCTTTGTAAAAAATCATGGTGGGGATATGACCAACGTTGTACAGACTGCGGAGCTCTTCGCGTAATTGTCCCTCACGGTCACCAACATCGACGTGAGTGAAATAGACATCGGTAAATTCTTCGGAGAATTTCTTGTAAAAAGGGGCAGCCCGGCGGCAATCGATACACCAGGGAGCACCGAAGTTAACCATGCACAAGCGGTGGGTTTTAATTGTTTCCTCGACTTGATCGGATGTGATTTCGTAAACCATCAACGGCCTCCTTATTAATATTGACTCCATATTAACGGAATTTTGCGGCTTATACTCTTGTCGGAGACGTGGTGTTTCGATACAATAGCGATCTCTCACCTTTCGGAAGGGTGGCAGAGTGGTTGAATGCAGCAGTCTTGAAAACTGCCGACGCGCAAGCGTTCGTGGGTTCGAATCCCACCCCTTCCGCCAAATAATTCTTAAAAATCATCACGTTATTAAAACATCTCTTCTTGATTAGTTAATTTCTCTAGCAAGAGTAGTTGATTTTCTGTACCATGGCTCGAGTGGTCCTTAATGAGTCAAGTTATGTTTTCTTCCAAGATTTTTTCATCTAAGCGTCAAATCGCAGCTTTGTTAACGGCGACGTTGATGACATTGCCGTTGTCCGGCTGTATTACTTTTGAAAGTGATGAGCCTCGGGATGTTATGCCTCTTGGACAGACAAGCTTTTCTCAGTATGTCAGTGAAACCACGGACTGGATTAGGGCGCATCGGCGTTTTGTGACGCAAAATCACGATCTGGAGCTCTCTTATCAGGTGCCTTTTGAAATTAAACCGATCAAACCCAACGGCAAGGGTGTTTTGATGATTCACGGTTTTACAGATTCTCCGCACAACTTCATTGACATCGCGCGATATTTGGCCGATCGCGGTTTTTTGGTACGTGCCGTGGTTCTGCCGGGACACGGAACAAAACCCGAAGATATGCTTGAGGTCAACTTCAAGGATTGGGATCGGTTGATTGATGAACAAAGCCGTATTATGGCTAAAGACGTCGCCGAAGTTTATTTAGCCGGTTTTTCCACCGGAGCAAACCTGGCGGTGCATGAGGCCTATGAAAATACCAAGATTGACGGTCTTATCTTGATTTCTCCGGCTTTAAGTGTTCGGACGAGTTTGGTCCATTTTGTCCCTCTGGCCAGCTTATTTATGGATTGGATGCGCACGCCTGAAGAAGCTTCAGGCGGTATGACCGCGTTCCGATATCGCACAGCTCCGTTGCAAGCATTGCAAACTTTCAAGGATTCAATGGACTCGGCGATGGGCAGGCTCTCGGGTGCACCCTATAATAAACCTGTGCTGGTTTTCATGGCCGAGCATGACAGTATTGTCAACACGCAGGAGCTTTTGCCTTTGATGCAAAAGCAATTTACGAGTTCCCGCTCTCGCTTTGTCTGGTATGGAGATACCTTACCTGAAGGGACAATCGCCAGTGACCAAAGACTGACGGTATTGACCGACCATTTGCCGAAATACAAAATCAGAAGTTTTTCGCATTTAGGGTTAGTGTATTCGCCGCAAAATCCTAACTTCGGCATTAACGGAAGTGAACGTTTCTGTCTAAGGGATCAGGATGATCGTCTGAAAGCGTTGTGTCACCAAGGTAAATACGTCTGGTACGGATCTTGGAGCGAAAATCGCGACGACCATCCGTACGCTCGTCTGACCTTCAATCCTTATTTCACTCGTCAAGTTCAGATGATCGCGGATGCTTTTGCGCCGACCGCTCGATAGCTTCTAATTTTGATGTTTGGCTCGCTATACTAGGGCTCATTGTGATAAACAGTGAGCCTTTTTTTACCATGACTTCATTTATTCAGACCTTGTCCGATTCTCCCTTTGGTTTGTGGGGATCTGTTTTTGCTTTTTTCAGTTTGCTGTTAATCATCGCTTTGGTTCTGATTATCAGCAATCGCGCGAAAAGCCGCGACGAGCTTCTGGCGATGCTTGAGCAGAAAATGCAGGAAAGAGCGAATGTCCAGGCGACAGAAATTCAGACCGCGCTGGGTGATTCTGTCCAAAAGTCCAATACACAGTTGCGCATGGAATTGAATGGTTCATTAGATCGCATGGCGCAATCTCAAAATCAAAGCATGGTTGCCTTCACTGACTTAATTCAAAAGATGAACCAAGGAAACACACAGGTTCAGCTTCAGGCCAGGGAAGCTTTGAAGTCGCAAGTCACTCAACTTTCTGCGGCTATTAATCAGGAATTGGCCGGCATTCGCGCGACTTTGAACAATCAGCTTCAGACGCTGCAGACCAACAATGACGCCAAACTTGAAATGATGCGTCAGACGGTTGAAACGAAGCTGCAAACGACCCTTGAGACTCGCCTGTCGGAAAGTTTTAAGCAGGTGGCTTCTCATCTCAAAGATGTTGAAACCGGTTTGGGTGAAATGCGAACAATCGCCGGTCAGGTCGGCGAGTTAAAGCGCGTGCTCACTAATGTGAAAACACGCGGCACATTTGGAGAAGTTCAGCTGGGTACGATTCTTGCCAACATTATTCCCAATCACTATGAGGAAAATGTGGCGACGCGTCCCAACAGCAATGAACGGGTTGAGTTCGCTATCAAAATGCCCGGAGCCAGTGAAGGGGAATATGTTTGGTTGCCAATCGACTCAAAATTTCCTGTGGAAGATTATCAAAAGATTGAAGATGCTCGGGAGGCCGGAGATGCGGAAGCCGCGGAGCGGTATGCGAAAGCGTTCGAAAATCGCATTAAGGCAGAGGCTAAGAAAATTCATGAAAAGTATGTGGAAGTCCCGTTTACAACGGAATTTGCGCTTATGTTCTTGCCGAGTGAATCCCTATATGCCGAGTGTCTGAAACGTCCCGGTATTATTGAAGAACTTCAAAACAATTACCGTGTGACTGTTGCCGGCCCCACGGTGTTGAGCGCGCTTTTAAACAGTCTTCAGATGGGCTTTAGAACCTTGGCAATTCAAAAGCGCAGCGCGGAAGTTTGGACGGTATTGGGTCAAGTTAAAACGGAGTTTATGAAGTTTGCCCAAGCGCTCGATACAATGGAAAAACGCGTTGACGGCGTCAAGACCGCCATCGCCGGAGTTCGAACCCGCACCAATGTGATGGGACGAAAACTTCGCAATGTTGAAGAGTTGCCCGGTGATAAAAAAGTCGATACAGTGTTGCCTGCAGATATTATCGAAGAGGAATAAATGTTCAAACGCCTTATGCAAATCGGCATTGTCATTGCGCTCGTTGTGATGGTGGCTTGTATCGCAATCCAATTCTTGGGTGCAATGGCGAAGTTCTGATTGTTTTAACGCCGCGGTTTTCGCGGCGTTTGCGTTATTGAGGCATTTGCTTGATGACTTTTTCAAGTCTTGCCGCAATATCAACTACTTTTCGATCTTCCAGGCGTCTGGCGCCGACCGTGATGCCGATCATGGCATGATTGGCGCGTTGAGCCAAGGGTAGTGCCACGTAAGGCGCGCGACCAACCGCCCACCATGGGATAAAGCCCACACAAAGAATGGCTTGAGCGTTTGAGTTTGCCAACACGTGATCAATCGCTTCAGTGCAGTTGCCGATACCTTTTTGCAGTGCGTTGGTATAAACGGGATTGTCTAATTCCGGGGAAAATGTCAAAGCACCTGTCAATCGGTCCATTCCGTATGGATGGTGTTGGGCGCGCATTTCGTACATTTTCACCAAGTCCTTAAATGTCCCCGGGGTTTTGCCGTTTCCGTATTTAGCAAGGAAACGGTCAAAGTCTTTTTGAATTTCCGTAGAGGAAATGATTCTGTAGTGCGTTTCAACCGCTTTAATTGGCACTTCAACAATTTCGATATTGGAGTGTCTGGCCGCTTCAATCAATTGGGTAAGCACTTGACGTTCTTCGGCGTCCATCGCACGGTAATCCGGTATGGCCAGAGCCAGTTTGATTCGATCTTTGTCGGCGCCCAAGTCGGTATGAAAGTCAACGTTTTCAGGACAAACTGAGGTAGCCTCGTCAGACGGATCTTGTCCGCAGAGCGCTTCGAGCAATTTGGCGGCTTCTTCAACGGACTGTGCGACGGCGCCGGGAGTGTCGAGTGAGTGAGAGATCGGAACAATACCGTCTCTGGAAATCATGCCGACACTGGGTTTGATCCCAACCACTCCGCACGCAATGGATGGGATGACGATGCTGCCGTGGGTTTCGGTAGCAATGGCGCTATGACAAAAGCCGGCGGCCACAGCGATGCAGGAACCGGAACTCGATCCGCCGGGCGACAGGGTAGGATCAATCGGATTAACCCCTTGACCGCCTAATTCTGAATATCCTGGCGGCATCTTGGAACTCAGATAGCCCGCCAATTCGCTCATGGATGTTTTACCGAAAGGCAGACCGCCTTTTTCACGGAGTTTGCGTACACAAAACGCATCGCTCGCTTTCAATTCCTTGAGAGCATAACTGCCTGATGTAGCTCGCAGTGAAGTAACTCCGATATTGTCTTTGACCAATACGGGCCATTGAGCGTCCAAAGGAGGTTCTCTCCATTGACTCACGGCATGAATAATGTGATTAAAACGGCGAATACGTTCATTGATGACGGCCGGATTCGGTAACTTATCCCGATAGAGAAAATCCATGACTGACTCCTTGAGGCGGCTAAGCATGCATAGAGTTTCTCACTTTGTTTCTTGCGCCGCAAGAGAGAAATCGCCTATGGGACAAAATTTTCTGGCTTTAAAATCAAACAGCCGAACCGTTTGGCTTTTCCTCGAGCTTTTAAGACTTTTTTGTCTTTGGAGAAAAGATAGCGTGCTGAGCACAATTGAGCCAGATTGAAGAATTTGTCATCATCGGCATCTTTGCAATAAAGCTCTTGAGGTAACGGTTCTTGAGCAAAAAAATGAAGTTCAAGCCACGCATTGAGAAGCTGATTAATTTGGGCTTCGTTCAAATGAAATTGTTCGCGCGCAATAACATCGGCAAATTCATAGAAAGTATCGTAATGACCGATCGGCTTTAATGAATTTTCTTTGATAGCTTTTTTTAATGACTGTACTTTGGGGTCATTAAAAAGCAAAAGATCTAAAACAACGTTTGTGTCCAGAACGCAAAGGCAAGCATCAAAAGGGCGCCGCAATGATCGGGCGCCCTCTGAGAGTTTCAAAAGAAATGTTGTATCAACCGCCATTAGGGAAGCAAGTCAGAGACCGCTTGTGCTTCAGCCAAAAGCTCATCGCGGGTAATTTCTAAACGGCGACGAACTTCAGGGGTCATCGGCATGTTGTTGATGATCTGATAGCGAGCTTCACCAGGGCACAGGCAGGGGAACCCAAAGACCAATCCCTTGGGGATGCCGTAGCTGCCATCCGAGGGCACAGCCATCGTACAGCATTTGCCTTGACTGCCGAGAATCCAATCACGCATATGGTCAAGGGCGGCACTGGCTGCCGAAGCGGCAGAAGAGGCCCCGCGTGCTTTAATGATCTGACTACCGCGCGTGGCCACGTTTTTAATGAAATCCTCCTGCCATTGAGCGTCGAATTGATCAGCCAGACGATGACCCTTATAGCGCAGGAAACGGATATCGGGGTACATGGTGTTGCTATGGTTGCCCCAGACAAAAACTTGCTCAACTCCGCTCACAGGCGCTTCAAGTTTTTCAGCCACGCGAGCCATGGCGCGGTTTTGGTCCAGACGCATCATGGCCGAGAAGCACTCGGGCTTAAGATCCGGCGCATTGCGCATAGCGATATAAGCATTGGTATTGCAGGGATTGCCAACCACAAGGACGCGCACGTCTCGAGATGCCCGTTCGTTTAAAGCGCGGCCCTGACGTTGGAAGATTTGACCGTTGACGCGCAGCAGATCCGAACGGTCCATGCCTTCTTTACGCGGTTGAGCGCCGATTAAAAAGACGCATTCCGCACCATCGAAGAGTTCTTCTTCACTGGAGTGTGCGCTCATTTCAGCCAAAAGTGGAAATGCGCAGTCGGACAATTCCATCATCGTCCCTTTGAGCTTTTGTCGGCTTTCAGGGGTGTTGCGGTCCAAGAGCCGCAATTCAACCGGCTGTTGACGGCCAAACAGATCCCCGGAGGCAATACGGAACAAAATAGAGTAGCCGATCGCTCCGCACGGACCGGTCACAGCAATACGGATGGGACGAGTCATTTTTTAACTTCCTGAAAATTTACTGTAATGAGCCCTATTATAAGAGGAAATTTTGATTTATATAAAATTTTCTTGATTTCGGTGATTATTGGATAAAAAATTATTGACTTTGAGAAGTTTGAAAACTTGTTTGTTCTTGTTAACGACAATGAAACCGAACAGCAAAAGAGCGTCATCTCATCTAAAATTCGAGCGGTCAACGCTAATAGGTGCCTCATGCATAAGAAAATTGTTTTGGGATTGTTATCCGCTTGTATTGCCGGTTCTGTCATTGCCGCCCCCGATGAGGACGCGGAATTCATTACGCCTGAGTCTTTGGGTTGGGAAGCGGGAGTTGTGGCTCCGAGTCCTTTGGATCCGGATTACATTGATCCTGAATTTAAAACATTGGAAGAGGCCGAACAGGGTAAAGCCATTGGCGAGGCGGAATTAAAGCGTATTGAACGTTTGCGTCAGGGGCATACATACCTGTGCCAGAAGAAGATCTTTGTCAATGACTGTATTGATCGAGCGGAGTCGGTCCTTTACAAACGCACACGAATTGCCAATCAGTTAATCAGAAAGGCCAACCATCAAATTCGAATCTTCAAATCCAAGCAGCGTCAGGCTGATGGTGCTCAGGCTCCGGCGATGCCGTCCAAACGCGGTGATATTAAAAAGACTGACGAAAAAGTGGCCGCTCAAAATGTCCGCAAAGCTCAGGAAGGCGCAAACCAAGCGGCCTATGATGAGAAGGTAAAGGCGGCCGAGCAACGTAAGGCTGAAATGTTAAAAGCCGCAGAGGAACGCAAGGCCAAGAGAGAAGCGAAAAAAGCGGCTTATGAAGCCGAACGGCAGAAACGAGAAGAAGCACAGAAGCGTCAGCAGGAACAAAGTCAGAAAGGTGGCCTTTTTTGATGAATTCCTCGTTTGAATCGGCCATTGATGCCGCGTTTGACGCCGACGGTTCCTTATGTGAAAAAATCCCCGGCTTTAAAAGGCGAGACAGCCAGCTGCAATTTGCCAAGGCGGTGGGCGAGGCGATTGATACAAAAGGTGTGGCGGTTGTAGAAGCCGGTACGGGTACTGGAAAAACCTTCGCCTACTTGGTGCCGGCGGTTTTGTCACATTCAAAAACGATTGTCTCGACAGCGAGTAAAACTCTGCAGGATCAACTCTTTAATAAAGATGCCGGGCTGATTTGTTCGGCTTTGGCTGTCGATGCTGATGTCGCGGTGCTTAAAGGTCGCGCAAACTATATTTGCAAAGAGCGCCTTGATCGTCTGGTTGAGCGAGGGTTGCTCCCCGAAGCCGATAGCTTCAAACGTCTGAAGAAAATCATCGATTTTGCCAAGCACAGTTCAACCGGTGACAAAAACGACATTCCGGGTATCCCGGAAAAAGATCCGCTTTGGCCTTGGGTTACGAGTACCAAAGACAATTGCCTGGGCAAAACAAAGTGTCCTTACTATGACGAATGTTTTGTCAATCGTGCTCGTGTCCGCGCACATGAAGCCGATATCGTTATTGTCAATCATCATCTTTTTATGGCTGACCTCAGTCTTAAAGACGATACGATGGCTGAATTGCTTCCAGAGGCTGATCTGGTCATACTGGATGAAGCACATAAATTGCCGGATATTGGAATCGACTATTTTTCAGATATGTTTTCGCTCTGGGAGTTGCAGGATTTTTCTGAAGAAGGTCGAATGCTCGGTAAGGCCCATGCGCCGGCCGTTGTGCGGTGGGACGATGTATTTCTAGAGATTAAAAAAGCCGCCTTAAATGTTCATCAAACCATTCATCGCGGTTTGGGCATTGAAATCGATTCTGAAATTGAAGTCGCCTCAATTGACAACTTCTCAGAAACAATTAAAGAACCGTTTGAAAAACTCTCTGCGTCTCTTTTTGAGGTCTGTAAAGCGTTTAAGGCGATTGAAGGCGCCAATGATGAATGCGACCTCTTTTCAGAAAGAGCGGCGGAGCTTCACAAACGCATCGATGATTGGCGAGTGACTTTAGCCAATCCTGAGGCGGTGAAAACAGTCGGTGGCGTCGCCTCGGTCTTGTGGCTCAGACTGACTGAGCAAAATGTGCTTTTTTCCAATACGCCGCTGTCTTTATCTCAACCCTTTACCAAAGCTCGAGAGAAGATGAAAAACGCTTGGGTTCTCACAAGCGCCACGATTTCAACCAGAAAAGAGGATGGGACAAACGATTTTTCGTATTTTCTCAATGAGCTGGGATTTTCTTCACAGACTCTGACTTTTACGTGGGAGAGCCCTTTTAATTTTCCGTATCAGGCGCGCTTTTACCTGCCGAAAAATTTACCCGGTGTGTTCGATGAGGACTTCGCTCACGAGTTGGTTGAGGCGACGTGGCCGCTATTGCAAAAGACACAAGGGCGTGCGTTCTTTTTATGCACCAGTTTTCGCTCGATGGAGGCCATTGCCAACGAACTTCGATTGAAGATGGGGGCTAATTTTACGCTTTGTGTTCAGGGCGAGGCGTCGAAGTCCGAATTGCTCGAACGCTTCAAATCCATGCCCAACGCAGTCCTTGTGGGCTCGATGAGCTTCTGGGAAGGCGTTGATATGAAGGGAGACGCTCTTCAGCTTGTAGTGATTGACAAGATGCCTTTTGCCCAGTTTGACACGCCGGTCGCGCGAGCTAAGAAGGAGTGGTTTGCTCAACAGGGTCGAAATCCTTTTATGTGCTATCAACTGCCTGAAATGATCACCACACTCAGGCAAGGCGTGGGCCGTCTGATTCGCAGCGAAAATGATTTCGGCGTTGTGGTCTTTGGTGACAATCGATTGCTTGAAAAGCGATATGGCAGGGTGGTTCTTGATAGTCTTCCGCCGATGATACGCACGCAGGAGTTTGCCCGGGTGTATTCATTTTTAGATAATCCGGACGAGGCCTATTAAAACAAAAAGGCGACGATTGAGACCGTCGCCTATTGTTCCGAAAAAAGCTTCTTTTAACGTTCTCGGTTTTGGTTCAGTTCCAAAACACGATTGACGTCCGCTTCCAAATCCTTGACGCCCAACTGTTCATAACAGTCTCGGATTAACTGAAGTGCGTCATCAGAGTAAGGCGTTTGTTGGAATGTACGGACCACATTTTGAGCGCGCTCAATTGCGGCGATATACGCATGCCGATCGTAGTAGAACTTAGCAATGTTGTATTCATGGTGTGCTTGAGAGAGCACCAATTCGTGCATGCGACGGCGAGCTTCGTGAGCATAGCGCGACTGCGGGAAGCGCTCGATCAACTCCTTGAACGTGTCGAAGGCGGTCTGTGCGGCATCGGAGTCACGCTCATAAATATCTTGCGTGAGCAACGCCGTGAAAATGGTGTCGCGCTGATTAAGCGTTGCAATGGCTTTCAGATACAACACATAGTCACTATTGGCGTGATCAGGATATTGACGCAGGAAGCGGTCGCAGGCCTGGACGCATTGGTCAACGTCACCGTTTCTCCAATAGGCGTAAGCGCTTTCGATCTGCGCTTGCTGAGCGTAACGGCCGAATGGGTAACGGCTTTCCAATTTTGTGTAATAATCTTGCGCTCGTGTCCAGTCGGCATCTTCCACGGCAACGCGCGCTTCTTCATAGAGGCGGTCTGCGTCCCAGCCCTGGGTGTGGTCGATTTCAACTTGGGTGCAGCCGGCACCCATGGCGCCGATGGCGGCAGCCGCAATGAGAGTTGCCGCGCGTTTGCGCAATTGATGTAAAGTTAATGCCATTGATGTGACTCTGGTAAATGCGGTCAATTGATTCACGGATTATAACGATCTGACCGCCTTTCACTCAAGTAAATAATTAAGGATTTATATGTCTGTTCCTTCTGAAGAAGCGCTCTTTTTTGTATTAAGTGACGAACACTCCGGAGAACGCCTCGATAAAGTGTTGGCTCAGCTGTTGCCATCGGTGTCAAGGGCGAGGCTTCAGAGTTGGATAGAGCAGGGCGCGGTCACGGTAAACGGAGAGACGGTGCAAAAGGTCCGCGCTAAAGTGGCCGCCGGTGATGAGGTTGAGGTCAATGAACAGCCGAGTCCGGAAGAACTCGCGTTTAAACCGATCGAGATGAATCTCGATGTTGTTTATGAAGATGATGATATTCTGGTGGTTAATAAACCCGCCGGTTTGGTGGTTCACCCGGCGGCCGGTCACTGGGACGATACGCTGTTAAATGGTCTTCTTGCCCGTAATCCGGAATTAAAAACACTTCCTCGGGCAGGAATCGTTCACCGATTGGATCGCGATACCACCGGGTTGATGGTGGTCGCAAAAACGCTTGAAGCTCAGACCGATCTGATTCGTCAGCTTCAGGCTAGAACTGTCAAACGTGAGTACTGGGCGATCGTTCATGGTCAGGCGCCGCAGGCGGGTTTTATTGATGAACCGATTATGCGTGATCCGCGCTCACCGATGCGCTTTTGCGTGGGTCAAGGGCCGAGAGCCAAGGAAGCGAAGACTCATGTGCGGCTTGTTGATACGGCTTTTGTGCCCGGAATCGGTCAGACGCCGCTTACGGTTTCCTGGGTCGCCTGCAGACTGGATACGGGCCGCACGCATCAAATTCGTGTGCATATGCAGTGGGCAGGCTTGGCATTGGTCGGAGATCCGGTCTATAAGGGTAAAATGGCTAAACTGCCTGAAGGATGTCCTTTGTCTTCAATGAAGCGCCAGGCACTTCATGCTTCACGTTTAGGATTGCAGCATCCGAGAACGAAAGAAAGTATGCAGTGGTTTGTGCCTGCGCCCCGAGACATGGCTTTATTGATGAATGATATTGGTTTCGGTCCGGCAGACGAACCGGTAACCGTTTTTGATAAATAGGAAAAGACATGATTGACGATACTACCAAGCCCGCTTTGGCAATTTTGCAGCCTGATTGGGACTCCGTCTGTCCCGCCAACGTCGACGCGTTGATGACGCTTCGCGCCGGCGGTGTCTCCTCCGGTCCTTTCGGAGATAAAGACGGTATCGGCGGTTTTAATGTCGGTCTTTATACCGGTGACGTGTCTGTCTGCGTCAACATGAACCGTAATCTGGCCGCGCAGCTTGTGCCCACGGATCCGAAATGGCTCAAGCAGGTTCATGGCGTGCGGATTGTCGATGCTGAGTCAGCTGGAGCTGAGGAAGAGGCAGACGCGAGCACCTCTGTCACACCTGGCGTTGTTTGCGTTGTCCAGGTCGCCGACTGTCTTCCGGTTTTAATCGCTGATAAAGAAGGTCGTGCCGTGGCCGCCGTTCATTGTGGCTGGAGAAGTTTAGCGGGCGGCATTCTTCAGAAAACAATCGCTCGCCTGCGTGAGCGAATTGCCTCGCCTGAGGCACAATTTATCGCTTGGTTGGGACCGCGTATCGGAGACAATGATTTTGAAACCGGTGAGGATGTTCTTGAGGCGATGAAAAAGACAATCACCGGAGCAGAAGTCGCCTTTAAGGAAAAAAGTGAAGGGAAATATCTTTGTTCCTTAACGACTCTGGCTCGAATGGCTTTGTTGGAAGTGGGGGTTGATGAGGTAATTGAAGCGCGCCACAGCACTTATGCCAACCCTGAACTTTTCTACAGTTTCCGACGTGACGGTCAAACCGGTCGTCATGCCGCGATGATTTGGATTAAAGGTTAATCGAATGCAAAAGAGTGCCCGAATCGGTGTGGTTTCCATGGGGTGCCCTAAGGCGCTGGTGGATTCTGAACGCATCATGACGCAACTCAGAGCCGAAGGCTATGAGATTGTCGGCTCGTATTCCGATGCCGATCTGGTGATTGTCAACACATGCGGCTTTTTAAATGAAGCGGTTGCAGAAAGTGTGGATGCGATCAATGAGGCGATGCATGAAAACGGTCGGGTGATCGTCACCGGTTGCCTGGGTGCGAAAAAACATCTGGACGGCACACCTTATCTCGATGAGGTTTGTCCTAATGTTTTAGGAATTACCGGCCCGGGAGAATTCGACAAAGTTTATCAATTGGTTCACCAACATCTGCCACAGCCTCACAGTCCCTACTGGGATTTAGTGCCGAAGGCGGGATTAAAGCTCACCCCCTCTCATTACGCCTATCTCAAAATCAGTGAAGGCTGCAACCATAAATGTGCCTTCTGCATCATCCCTCAATTACGAGGCAAGCTGGTAAGTCGTCCGATCGGCGAGGTGCTGCGTGAAGCTGAAATTCTCAGGCAGTCCGGCGTGCGTGAGTTGATGGTGATCAGTCAGGATACCTCGGCCTACGGTGTTGACTGTCGCTACAAAATCGACTTTACCGATCAGGGTAAAGCGTTGCAGACTCGATTGATCGATTTGGCTCGCGAGTTGGGTGACTTGGGAATGTGGATTCGGTTGCATTATGTATATCCGTATCCAGCAGTGGATCAAGTGGTCGAATTAATGGCCGAGGGAAAGATTCTGCCTTATCTCGACATTCCGTTTCAGCATGCGCATCCCCGGGTACTCAAAGCGATGAAACGCCCCGCTGCAACCGAAAAAACGCTTGAGCGCATTCAGGCCTGGCGCAAAATTTGTCCCGAATTGACAATTCGCTCAACGTTTATCGCAGGATTCCCCGGGGAAACCGAAGAGGAATTTCAATATTTGCTCGACTTTTTGCAGGAGGCTCAACTCGATCGCGTGGGCTGCTTTGCTTACTCGCCTGTTGAAGGGGCGACGGCCAATGAGCTTCCCGGCGCATTGCCCGATGAGGTTCGTGAAGAACGTCGGGATCGCTTTATGCAGGTGCAGTCAAAAATCTCAGAAGAGCGAATGAGACGTAAGATCGGAACGATTCAAAAGGTGATTATCGATGACTCGGAAGATGATGATGGAGTCGCGATCGGCAGGACGACGGCCGATGCACCGGAAATCGACGGCATAATTTATGTCACGACCGACACTCATCTTGAGCCGGGCGATATCGTGGATGTGAAGGTCACCGCCAACCAGCAATACGATCTTATCGGCCGTCATGTTGTTTCTTAATTTCAGTTATGAAGATTAAAAGAACAGTAAAACGGATCTGCCTGACCCTTGCGGCGCTTTTTGTTGTCGTTGAGGGGTATTACATCGGGCAGGTCGTTTGGTACAGCATTGCCCCGATTCAGACTTCCGCTTACATTGAAAGTGAACGGGAACGGTTGGGGAAAGTGCAGTTTAAGCCTGTTCTTCTAAGAAATATTTCCAATGACATGGTTCGGGCCACGGTGGCGGCTGAGGATGCCCGGTTTATGGATCACTTCGGCATCGAATGGGAAGCCACCGGTGAAGCTTTTGTTAATAACGTTATTGAAGGAGAACGCGCGCCGGGTGGTTCCACCATTACTCAGCAGACCGTCAAAAACCTTTTCCTGACCCATGAAAAAAGCTATCTTAGAAAATTTCAGGAAATGGTACTTGCTTTGGTGATGGATGCGACCTGGTCCAAAGGCAGAATCCTTCAGACTTATCTTAATGTCGCCGAGTTTGGGGAGGGAATCTTCGGTGTTGAGGCGGCCGCGCGCCACTACTATGGAATCAGCGCCAGACGCCTGAGCCATTGGCAAAGTGTTTGGCTTGCCGCTATTCTCTCAAATCCCAGATACTATGAAAGGCAGGGTTCGACGGATTGGCTTCGACATCGCATCGATGTGATTGAGGGTTCAATGAAAGAACCGCAATTTGCAGCCATTAACAACCGCATGCATTAATGGGCAATGCCTTGCCGGCGCTCTTGAATTCGTTTTCCCAATAATAAGTACGCCAGTGTTAAATACACGATTGCCTGGGCAATGCTTGCGGCAAGCATAGGTGCAATATCAACCAATTGGGCACCCTCCTGACTGGCAAAGATAATGGCTTGACAGGCGGGGGTTGTCGGAATCATCCAGGCGAAAGGCAGAACCCAGGGAGCAAAATTTTCCATTGGGAAAACCAATCCGGATAAAAAGACGCTGGGCGCGGAGGCTAAAACGAGACCGGCGGCATAACGGTTGGTGTTCATCCATAATGCGAGAAAAATCCCCAATGCAGTAAGCGAGAGCGTAAACGCAACAATCGCGACGATGGTAGCTGGCAGATTAAAAAGCGTTGGCATCGTTAATATTGACAGTCCGAATGACTCAATAAAGAATGACCAGAAAAGCGCAATCACCCAAAAACCCAGGAAAACAAAAGCAAATTGGCGCTCAGAATTCATCGCCTCGATAAAGAACGTCGGCGCTTTGGGAGCTGAAAGCCATCCTCCCAGCGCAATACCGATGCCAAAGAGCATGACTGCCTGAACGATGATGATTGCCACTATGGGCACGGTGTAGTAGCCGTAACCGGAAATGGTGTTGAAAAGATCCTGCGAGGCAAAGGGCGAGGGGTTCATGGTCATGCGCTTAACCAAAATGGGATCAAGACCTTGCGCCACAAGGCGGCTTGCGGCGCTCACCATGTTTTCTTCTGTCACAATTGTCAACACGGCGGCCGATACCGCACGCCCTTTGACCGGGAGCGCCCCATTGCTAAAAACCGTAACCGCCGTTTGTTCACCGCGAGCGATATCGCGCGCAAAATTTTCACCGATCACCACAATCACATCGGCCTCGGACCGTCTGAAAGCGTTTTGAGCCTGTGAGAAATCCGCTGTTTGGACGACGCAGTCAATCACTGCCGTTGCTTTAAGTTTGTCGGTCAAATCTCGTGAGATTCGACTTTGATCCATATCGACAATGGCTGTCGGGATCTTCACAATAATCTGGTTGTCGTAAGGCAATCCGTAAAAGACCAGATAAAAGAGAGACGCGATCGCAAAGATCATGAAGCTTTCGCGAGAGAAGACCGCATGACGAATCGTTTGCAGGAAAATACCGAGCTTGCTCATGGTCTTGCCTCCGATTCGACTCTGACTTCATGAGCGACGCGTTTTTTAAAAAGCCCGTAACCGACTCCAAACCACAGTAAGGCGAAAAGGACCAGTATGCCGAGCGTTAATAATGAGGATGAAAGCGGAGCATCCAGGAACCACACTTGACCTTGAAACTTAAAGTAGTGGGTCAAGGGGAAGGTGACGGCAAGCCATTGAACGGGCTCTGCCATGGAGTCAAGCGGATAGGAGAATCCGGTGTAGGGGAAGATCGGCGCGATATAACCCACAATGCAGCTTAAAACAATGACCCAACCGAGTGGCATGACTATGCCGATTAAAAAAACAGGCAGCAAAGTCATCACCGCCGTAAAGAGGGCGTAGCCAAAGAGCCAAAGCCACAAACTGCCTTGAACCCACCAGCCCAGAGCGCCGGTCATAATGGCGATGTAGGCAAAACCGTAAAAACAGTAAAGCGCCCACCAGGGAATCGCTTTGCCGAGAAAAGCAATGAGTGCACTGCCATCGGCGGCATCAACCCATTGTTTGACCTTGCGGTCGCGCCACTCGCAAAGAAGTCGGCTGGCGACGGCAAGCGTTAAGGCTAAATGCAAAATGCCGGGAATGAGTGTAGGAAGAATATAGGCTTGGAAATTAAAGCCAATATTGCCCAATGTGACGGCATTGACTCGAATAAGCGAGACGGCGCGTTCGGCTTGTTTACCGGTTAGGCCCGCGCTTTGCGCAAGACGGGTAAACTTTTCATTCTGATAGGCCAAAAGCGTTTGCTTAATATCCAGTTCAAGTGTGGTGCCGATGGCGTAAAGTGTTTTGGGAAAATACAGTTCAATAGCTGAGCCCTGAGGTTTCGCGCTTCTGTCGAGCCAACTGTCCGGGATAACCATGTAAGCGTAGAGTTCTCCGCGCTTGATGCCGAGCTCTGCTTCAAGGGGAGATGTGCAGGAAATGAGCTTGACGGACGGGATGGCGTCAATGCGGCTTTCAAGCTCAATGGATTCCGGGTGGTGATCCAGATTGACAATACCGACCGGAATGTCACGCATGAGGCCCTGACCAAAAAGGCCGGCAATGAGCAGGCACCATATCACAGGCATGAGTACAAACATCGCAATGTCCCAGGGGCTGTGAATCACAGCCTCGATCTCATTGCGTATGCTCAATAGAAGTGCTTGTTTTCGGCCCATGTCGAATCAAAAAAATCAGCGATTGACGATCACACTCATACCGGGGCGCAGATTAGCCACAGGGTTGACAGGGCGGGCTCGAACTTCAAAGGTTTTCAAGTCATAGCCGCTCGATTGTCGCGTCGCACGCCATGTGGCGTAATCACCCCGTGGATTGATAAAGTAGACCTTAAATTGCACATTTTTAGCGCCTAAGGCCGGGATTTCCGCATTCAAAATCGCTCCCTTGGTGATTTGGGGCATGCTGTCTTCACGGATATTAAATATTGCCCATTGATCCGAGAGATCAACCAGAGTGGCCAAGGGGAGACCGGCTGCAGCAATTTCACCGGCCTCAACATAGACTCGTGAAACCTCAGCGGCGAGCGGCGCTGTCACATTTTTTTCTTTCACGAGACTTTCAACCTGTTCAACCCCGCCCGCAGCTTGAGCGGTTAGCGCCGTTGCGGCTTGTTTTTCCTGCTGCCGAGCACCGGTGAGCGCAATGTCGTATTGCTCTTTGGCGGCAGAGTAAAGTTCCTCAGCGCTTTTCTTTTGAGCCAGAGCTTCATCGTGTTTTTGTTTGGATACAAGCCCATCACGATAAAGTGAGTGAACGCGGACGTACGTTTTTTGAGCTAAATCTCGGCCCGCCTGAGCCCGCATCATCTGCGCTTTGGCTGCTCGAATTTCTTGCGGGCGCGCGCCTTCATCGACCAAATCCGCTTTAGCTGTGGCGGCCGTCTTCAAAGCTTCTACTTCTTTGAGCTTGGCTTCAACTTCCGGAATGTCCAACGTCATCAACACCTGACCGGGACTCACCGTATCGCCTTCGCGAGTAATCAAAGTCTCCACCCGCCCGGTGACTTTCGCAGCAATGTCAACGGTCTTCGCTTGCATAACACCGTAAAGAGGCTCCTGTCCGGGGTGAGTGCCCATCCAAAAACCGATACCCAACACCAGGGCGCAGGCTATAGCCGCACCGGTTAAAACCGCCGGTTTGGAAAATTTCTTTTTATCTGTATCTGTCATTGTTCTATCGCTATCACGTCAGGACGCCCGAAGGCATTCATGAAATCCATCATACGGCCGCTTGCGGCATGCAGCAGGCTGTAGGCCACGACAAAGCGGTAAGCGGCGACTCGTTGAGCAACTTGGGCTGCAATGAGTTTATTTCTTGCGTCATTAACATCGTCAACGGTTGAGAGTCCTTCTTTGAAAGAACGTTCACGAAGCCGCACATTTTCTTTGGCAAGATCAATGGAACTGGTGCTCAATCGGTATTGCTCAAGCGCCTGCCCGCTCTTTAACCACGCAACTTCAACCACTTTGTTGATTTCATTGCGGGCCTGACTTTGGGCAGCCTGCGCTTTGTTAACCAATGCTTGAGCACTGCCGACACGCGCAGAGCGATCGCGGTTATCCCAAAGTGTAAAACTCACCCCGATGCCGGCAATCCAATCGGGTTCGGGCAGGGTGAGGTAGTGTTTGATCATGTTGTAATGACCGAACAGATAGACCTGAGGGTGATAGCTGCCTTTGGCGGCCTTCACACCCATGCGGGCCTGTTCATGCTGCGCTTCAAGTGCCTTCAATGTCGGATTGTTGGCCAAAGCCAAGTCCTGCCAATACGCAAGCGTCTTAAGATCTTTCGTTACAAACATCGGCGTATCCAGTCTGCCGATTGTTTCTTCCCGTAATAAATCCGCCAATTCGGTCTCAGCAACTTTACGGTCGGTCTGCGAGGCAATGAAATCACGTTCTGCAGCGTCACGATTGACTTGAGCGCTCAAGCGTTCAATCTTGGCGATCATGCCTGTTTTTTCAAATCGTTTGGCGCGGTTGAGATCGCGTTCCTGCTGAGCTAAAAGATCTGAACGAAGCTTTTCCACGCTGCGGGCTAACTGCACGCCGAAGTACTTTTGCACTAAGAGCGTATCCAACTCGTCGAGTGTTTTATCATGGCTTGCTTGAGCCTGTCGAAGCGCGGCGTCTGAGGCCTGCTGTTTGGCGCTGATCGCGCCGCCCGTATAAATCGGCCACATTAAGTCAATGGATGCTCGCGGTCCGGAGATGTCGTCTTCGTAGCTGAGCTTGAACTTATCTTGCTTTAGAAGGCTGCCTAACTGTGGACCGAGCATGGTTCCAAGCACAGGATTTGACGATATTGACGACAGGGGATTGTCCAAAGACATATTGATGTCTTTACGTCCTTCGACCTGCTGAGCGTTTAAGGAAATTTTCGGACCGCTTAAAGAACGAGCTTCTTTAACCTGCTGTTGTCTTTGTTCAATATCAGCGCTGCTCATCTTGAGCATATCGGCGCGTTCCTGCATCAGGGCGCGGGCGTGCTCAAAGCTGACACCCGCAGCATATACCGCCGGGGCAGTCATCATCGCGCAAATGGTGACAGCAAGGAATAATTTTTTCATTTCCACTTTTTTAAAAGCTGATAAGGCTATTTTAGCCTCAAATCAATTCTGATCGTCATGGGTTCTTGCATCTAAGGCTTTGACGAAGCCTCTCAAAAATGCCAGACGAGACTCAATAGTCGGCGTCGATGTCTCGATTTTAAGTTTGGTTGCCCCCATCATTCTCATATTGCGGCTTTTTTGCATCAGCTCGATCAACCGCATCGGCTCAAAATGAGGCTTGGGTATAAAAGTCACAATGATGACAGATTCCGTGGCCTCGATTCGCTCGATACCTAAAAATTGACAATAAAGTCTCAGTCGATGCGTCTCAATCAGGGTATTGGCTTCCTGAGGCAATTTGCCATAGCGATCACCCAAGGCTTCACGCACGGTTTCAATGGCATGGAATGTTTCGCAACTGGCAAGTTCCTTATAAAAAGACAGGCGCTGATGAACATCTTCAACGTAGTCTGACGGCAAAAGAGCCGGGGAATGCAGATTGATTTCCGCCATGGCTTGGAAGGGAGCGTCCAAGTCAAAGGACTCGTTGTCGCGCATGCTTTTGACAGCGCGTTTGAGCATCTGGTTGTAGAGATCGTAACCCACGGCGGCAATTTCACCGGACTGTTGTTCACCGAGGACTTCGCCGGCGCCTCGAATTTCCAAGTCATGCATTGAGAGGTAAAAACCGCTGCCCAAATCCTGCAGATTTTGGATGGCTTCAAGGCGCTTTTGCGCATTGTCCGTCATCGCGTCCTTACCGGGCGTGAGCAAATAGGCATAAGCCTGGTGGTGACTGCGTCCCACGCGGCCGCGCAACTGATGCAATTGCGCAAGCCCGAATTTATCCGCTCTGTGCATGATGATCGTATTGGCGGTCGGCACGTCAATGCCGGTTTCGATAATTGTTGTGCATAACAGCAGGTTGTAGCGTTGCTGGTAAAAATCGCGCATCACCGCTTCCAACTCGCGCTCGTTCATCTGACCGTGACCGACAATAATTCGGGCTTCCGGAATGAGCTGCGCGAGCTGTTGACGACGATTTTCAATAGTGGCGACATCGTTGTGCAGAAAATACACCTGACCGCCGCGCTTTAATTCACGCATCACGGCCTCGCGAATCACTTCGGGAGACTCTTTTCGGACAATGGTTTTAATGGAAAGGCGCTTTTCCGGGGCCGTCGCAATCACTGAAAAAGATCTGATGCCTTCCAAACTCATCGCCAACGTTCTTGGAATAGGGGTGGCGGTCAATGTGAGCACGTCAACTTCGGCACGGAGTTTTTTGAGGACTTCCTTTTGACGAACCCCAAAGCGATGTTCCTCATCGATGACGATCAATCCCAGGCGAGCGAACTTGACTTTCTCGGATAAAAGTTTGTGAGTGCCCACGACAATATCTATCGTGCCTTTTTCCAATCCTTCGATCACTTGAGCGCTTTGCTTGGCGCTTCGGAAGCGAGATAATTCAGCAACCGTCACAGGCCAGGCGGAAAAACGATCCTTAAAGGTATGGGCATGTTGCTCAGCCAATAGGGTTGTCGGACAGAGAATGGCGACCTGTTTGCCTCCCATGACGGCGGCAAAAGCCGCTCGGAGCGCCACTTCGGTTTTTCCGAAACCGACATCTCCGCAAACCAATCGATCCATCGGTTTATCAGCTTTCATGTCGTCCAAGACTGCTTCAATCGCTGCGTGCTGATCAGCGGTTTCTTCAAACGGGAAACTTTCTGCGAATGCTTCATAGTCAGCGCGTGAGAAGCGGAAGGCATGCCCAACGCTTTTTTCACGAAGCGCGTAAAGATTGAGTAATTCCGCTGCCGTATCCCGGACTTTTTCAGCGGCTTTTTTCTTGGCTTTTTCCCAGTCGTTTTTTCCGAGATGGTGAAGAGGTGCGTGCTCAGCGTCACTGCCGCTATAGCGGGAAATAAGCTGAAGCTGGGCGACAGGGACAAAGAGTTTTGCGTCGTTAGCGTAATCGAGTTTTAAAAACTCCTCCTCACCATTGGCGGTTTTGATTGTTTCTAAACCCGCATAGCGCCCGATGCCATGGGTGATATGCACAACCGGGTCGCCGATCTTCAATTCCGCGAGGTCGCGGATCATCATGTCGACGTTAGTCGCATGGGCTTGACGGCGCAGTGTTCGGCGGGGAGCGGTGGCGTAAAGTTCGGTCTCAGTCAGCAAGCGAATGCCTTCGGTGCTAAACCCTTGATATAAAGGGCCGACGGTCAGCATGACGGGCTCTTGGTCAGAGCAAAACTCGTCAAAAGATTCCGTATAGGGAATTTTCATGCCGTTGCGTTCAAAGAGCTGAGCAATGGTTTCTCGCCGACCGTTGGAAGGCGTCATGATGAGAACGCGATGCTTTTGTGTTTTCTCCTCGTCAATTAGACGCTGCAGATTTTCCAGTGGCTTTTCCGCCTTTCGGTCGATCAGGATTCGCCCGAGAGGTTGAGGCTCATCGGTTTTCCCCTGAAATCGAATAAAACGCTTCAGATAGAGGAAAAATTCCTCTGAGGTGAGATAAAGTTTTTCAGGGGAAAGAACCGGCCGTTCCGTATCGGCTTTCAGGAAACGGTATCGGCCTTGGGTCTCCTCAATGAAGCGATTTAAAGCCATTTCATTGTCGCCGAGAAGTCCGATTAACGTATTTTCCGGGTTTAAATAATCAAAAAAGGTAGTTCGATCATCAAAAAAGAGAGGCAGGTAGTATTCGATACCTGCTCCGATAATCCCGTGGCTTAAGTCTTTATAAATAATGGCTTTGCTCGGGTCGCCCGTGAACGTTTCCCTCCATTTGGCGCGGAATTTGGTCAGTGATTCAGCATCAACGGGGACTTCACGGCCGGGCAGAACACGAATTTCATCGACGAGTTCTAGTGATCGCTGTGTATCGGGGTCAAAGGAGCGGATTGAATCAATCTCGGTATCAAAGAGATCCAATCGGAATGGGGTAGCTGCCCCCATGGGGAAAATATCAATTAAGCTGCCTCGAACACTGAATTCTCCGGGAGCGACAACTTGACTGACATGTTGATAGCCAGCGCTCACCAATCGCTCTCGCAACGTCGCCGCATTGATTTCCTCGCCTTTTTTAAAGAAAAAAACGCGTCCGGCTAAATATTGCACCGGTGCGATGCTTTGAGAGGCCGTTGTGCAGGTGAGCAAAATAACATCAATTGACGTATTTTTTTCTGAAGGATTGGCGAGTTGATAAAGAATCTCCAATCGTTCGCTCACCAAATCCTGGTGAGGACTCACCAAGTCGTAGGGTAAAGTTTCCCAGTCCGGGAAATAAACAGTCTTTAACTCAGGGGCAAAGTAGCTGATTTCATCACGAAGTCTCAGGCACTGGGCTGCATTATCCGCAATCAAAACAAGAAGCTTACCGTTTGCGTGCAGTTTTTTAGCCGCTTGAGAAAGCCAAAGCGCATCCTCTCCGGCTTGACCCAGCGTCAATGTTCTTTTGGCTTTATTACTTAAATGGGAGATATCTCTGTCGATTCTTCCTTGCAAGTTTTCAAACATGTCAGCCCCTTTATTCAAGAGGGTAATTATCGCCATTTTTCCCGGTTTTAGACACACTCTTTTGATAATCTTTCGAGTTCTTGTTTGAAAGAACTTTCTTTGTCTACAATCCGAGCTCCAAGAGGAGAAAAACATGACTTGGAGCACAGACGCCAAACTTTGGCGCGGCATTTTTTGTACGCTGGTGGGCGGTATTGGTTGGGGATTTTCGGGAGCCTGCGGTCAATATCTCTTTACCTTTCAAGATGTTAGACCTGATTGGCTGACCGTAGTGCGGATGTTGATCGCCGGAATTCTGCTCTGCATCACATTTTTCCCGAAAAATCGTTTGGCGATGATGCCTCTCTTTACACCCGGCGTCCATTGGTTTTGGCTTCTGCTCTATGCGATGGGCGGCTTGATGATCAGTCAGTTTGGCTACCTCACCGCGGTTCAGTACACCAATTCCGGCACTGCAACCATGCTGATCTATTTCAATCCGGTTTTTATCCTTACGGCGGTTTGCTTGATTCAATCACGCCGGCCGACTCAACGGGAAATTATGGCCGTGTTGTGTGCTTTCGCCGGGACGTTTTTTGTGGCGACTCATGGTGATATCAATCATTTGGCGATTTCCTCGCAAGGCTTGTTGTGGGGGCTGGCCAGTGCGTTGGGCATCGCGGTGTACACGATTTTGCCCGCGCGGTTTTTGTCAAAATTTCCCACACAGGCATTGATGGGCGTCGGCATGTTGCTCGGCGGTCTCATTACGGCAATTTTGATCGACTTGCCCGCCATTGACTTCCATTTGGATTGGCATGGAGTGGTTGCTTTGATTTTGATCATTTTGTTGGGCACGATTGTGGCTTTTATGCTTTATATGCAGGGGGTTGCTGATTTGGGCAGCGTTAAAGCCAGCATGATCGCCTGTGTGGAACCGATTTCTGCGGCGGTTTTTTCAGTGCTATTCTTCAATACGCACTTTGTTTTGATGGATTATTTAGGCTTTAGCCTAATTATTGCTACGATATTTGTTCTTGGAAGACGTTAATAGGAAAGTCAATGTCTGAACGTGTGCTTTTGATTCCGGCCGCCGGTGTCGGGGAACGAATGAAAATCGGGTACCCGAAACAGTACTACCCGTTAATCGGCGAGCAGACCATGCTGGAAGTGACGGTTAATCGTTTGTCAGCAATGGGGCTTTTTGACAGGATCGTTGTTGTGGTTTCCGAGAAAGATTCTTACATTAAATCCTGTAAGTTCAACGGCAATGTGATCGTGAATTTTTGCGGCGGTGAAACTCGGGCTCAATCTGTGTTAAATGGCCTTTTGAAAGTTCAATTACAGGACGATGATTGGGTATTTGTCCATGATGCCGCGCGCCCGTGTGTTGAAAAAGAAAGCGTTTTGCGACTGATGCAAGCTGTAAAAAATGAGGCAATTGACGGCGCGATCTTAGCGATGCCTGTGAGTGATACGATCAAATGGGTCAATGAAGACGGAGTGATCGAGAAAACCATTGATCGCTCGCATTGTTATAGAGCCCAGACTCCGCAGCTCTTTCGTGCGCGTCCTTTGATTGAAGCGTTGTCAAAAGCTAAGGTAAGCGTGACGGATGAGGCCGGCGCCATGGAAATGCAGGGGGCACGGGTGAAGGTCGTTGAGGGTAGTGCTTATAACGTTAAAGTCACTTATCCCGATGACATTGAGATTGTCAGAAATTATTTGGAAATTTTGTTGCAGGAGCACAAAAAATGAGTTTCCGAGTGGGTCAGGGTTATGACATCCATCGATTGGTCGAAGGCCGCCCCTTGATTTTAGGGGGTGTAAAAATTGATTATGAAAAGGGGCTTTTAGGACACTCGGATGCCGACGCGCTTCTTCATGCGATTACCGATGCTCTGTTAGGGGCGGCCGGTCTTGGCGATATCGGTCGTCACTTCCCGGATACGGATCCCGCCTATAAGGATGCGGACAGTCGGGTGCTTTTATCTGAAGCGGTCGGCCTTGTTGTTAAAGCCGGTTGGGCGATCGTTAATGTGGATGCCACGGTGATTGCTCAGGCGCCGAAGTTAGCGCCGCATATGCCGTTGATTCGAGAGTCTGTCGCAAAAGCTATCGGAATTGATTTGCAGCGCGTCAACATCAAAGCTAAAACGAACGAAGGCTGTGACGCAGTTGGTCAAAAAGAAGCCATTGAAGTTCACGCAATTGCGTTGCTTGAAGCGCTTTAAAAGAAGCGAGGCTTAATGGACCTCGCTTAGAGAAATTATTCCTTTCTAGGTAAAAGCGTATCAGTGGGCGCAGTCTGCTCTTCCAGGACCGGTTTTTCGTTTCGTCTATTGGCAAGCGGCATGACCAACTCAACAATTAAACCGTGAGGATGGTTGCTTGAGAGTTTGATTCGGCCGCCCGAGCGCTTAACCACGCGCACAACAATAGCCAAGCCGAGTCCTGCGCCTTTTGCGCCGCCGCGCGCGGTGTCACCGCGTTCAAAGGGGCGGACAATACGCTGCATTTCTTCGGCCGGCACACCGACGCCTTTATCGCTGATGCGAAGCACCGCGTCGCCGCCTTGCGAAAGCACCTGGATATTTAATTCCAAAAGCCCGCTTTCTTGACTACGGCCATAACGATCGGCATTGACCAATAGGTTTTGGACTGCGCGGGTAAGCTCTGTCGGGTGGGCCATGACAAAGAGGTTGCCCATGATGCTCGTTTCAATCCGAACGTCATCTTTGGTGCGCAACCGCATATCGTCAATCGTTTCATAGACGGTAGCTCCCAAATCCACCCGTTCGAGCGGTTGTTTGCTTCTCTTGGCGTAGGCCATGAACTGGTTGACGATATTTTCCATCTGTTCCAAGTCACTTACCATCGCATCCCGAGACTCATCGGATAGGTTGGAGAGCTCGATTTCCAAGCGCATGCGGGTAAGCGGCGTGCGAAGGTCGTGCGAGACGCCCGCCAAAAGCAGTTCCCGATCATCTTCCATGCGTTCGAGTTCATGAACCATATGGTTGAAGCTTCGGTTCACCGATTCAATTTCTGCGGTTCGGGTATTTTCCGGCAGGGGATCGGGTTTTTCGCCTCGGCCCAGTTTTTTTGCCGCTTCGCTTAATTCCGCCAGAGGTTTAACCGTTCTTCTCGTTAAAACGGTCGCGCCGAGTGTGCCGACCAGGAAAGCAACGAAGGCCCAGAACACCCATGCGGTACCAAAAGGCGGATCCAAAAGGTCTTTGCGGATCATCAGCCAATAGTCATCACCTTCGATGACCATGGAGACCCAAACACCGGGTTCATCATTGACTTGACCGGCCACAATGGTTCCGTCACCCAAAACCGCTTTGGTTTGGCTTTCGATCAATTCCGAGATATTGCCCTGGGCTTCCAGTGGCTTCCAGATGTCAGTGCTTTCCTTAGGAATAATGCGCACACCTTCACGGTAAGCCAGAATGTGCAAAAGATCGGGGCGGGTGTTGGGATCGGAAGAGATCAAAGCGTAACGCGTCAGATTGACGGTTGAGACAATTTGCTGCGAAACACCTTGTGAGAACGGGACTTCAGAGAGGACTCGGAAACTTTGAAGCCACGCGAGCGCTGTGATGATCAAAAGAAGCATCAATAGCGTAAATGTTCGCCAAAACAGACTCGGTGACCTCAAAGACATTGTTTATTCCCTCAGATCTTATTGATTGGATTGACCGCCGTCGGGAATGAAGACGTATCCCACACCCCAAACCGTTTGCAGGAAGCGGGGTTTGGAGGGATCCGGCTCAATCATCTTACGAAGACGAGAGACCTGAACGTCGAGAGAACGATCAAAAGCTTCGTATTCGCGACCGCGTGCAATTTCCATCAATTTATCACGAGAAAGTGGCTGTTTGGGGTGACGGGCAAACGCCTTGAGCACTGCAAACTCACCGGTCGTCAAGGGCACCGGTTCACCATTCTTACGCAACACTCGAGTGCCGAGGTCCAATTCAAATTCGCCGAACTTCACGACTTCATCGGTCATGGAGGGAGCTCCCGGGGCGTCGGCCACGGGGCGGCGGCGAAGCACGGCATGAATGCGCGCGAGCAGCTCGCGCGGATTGAAGGGCTTCGGGATATAGTCATCGGCTCCCATTTCAAGTCCAACGATTCGATCGACATCTTCGCCGCGGGCCGTGAGCATGATGATCGGCGTCATATCTTTTTGTTCACGCAGACGGCGCAAAATTTGCAAACCGTCTTCTCCCGGCATCATGAGGTCCAAAATCAACGCATCAAAACGTTCACGAAGCCAAAGACGGTTCATCGTGACACCGTTGTCAGCCACAAAAACTTGGAATCCGTTTTCGCCGAGATAACGGCGGAGCAGGTCGCGCAAACGGGGATCATCATCAACAACGAGCAGTTTGGGTGTACGTTCTGTCATGATATTTGTAACTCACTTTAAAAATGGATTGAACAAAAACTTTTCTTTGTTACATTTATATTTTGAATATTTTTTTGAGTTTGTAAAGAGGTACTTTTGCCTTTTTACACTAAATTACACAATACGGAATCCGTTAAAAATTCGTTTCACCTTTTTCTGTTGAATCCCCTTAGTATCTTGCTTGTGAAAAATATCTGACGGACTGGTCAGCAAAGGATTCTGTTAATGAATAAGCACAGAGGAATTACTCTTATTGCAACGGCCCTGTTGGCGGGAATGGCTTCCTGCGCCGCAGCTCACCCGCTGCTTACCCCTGTGTCAAATCATCATTCGCGAGATTCCTTTTACGGCGGCGAGCCGATTGATCAGATGCTTTTTTCGGTTCCGTCCTCTGATGAAAGTCCGAAACAGTGGACTGAAATGGCACCCAAGGAACGCGCCGAAATATGGCCTTTCCTGTCACCTAAGATGCAACGCTACTATTGGCGAAGCATGACTGATGCCGAGCGTCGCGATATGCGAGCGGAGTTCAGTCCTTCCATTAATGAAAAGTTCCGTAAGCGTTACGTTTCTCCCTCAAACGTTACTCCTTGTGACGATCCGGCCCATCGCGCGGGCTATCGCTTAAGTCCTGAGGAACGCGCGAAGATGCGTCAGCAAATTCGCGAAATGCACATGGAATTTCATCGTTATCATCGCGAGTCCCGTCGTCCGATTGAGGATTCCGTACCTCCGCCTCCGGAAGTCCAATCCCAACCTTAACCCGTGTGACTGCGTTTCGGTCCTTGCCGTGCTAAGATGCCCCATTATTTTTTGGGGCACTGAGATGAACGCTAATTCCCTTTTGTTGGCCTTTGATACGGCAACCGAGTATTGTTCGGTAGCCTTATCCGCCGGTGATCGTGTATTGAGCCGAACGGAGAAATTGGGGAATTCGCACTCGGAGGCGCTTTTGCCCTGGATTGATCAGATGGTTAAGGATGCTGATGTTAAGCTCAGCGATATCGAAGGGATTATTTTCAGCGCGGGGCCAGGCTCTTTTACCGGACTTCGCATTGCTTGCGGAGTCGCACAAGGTTTGGGTTACGGTCTGGATAAAAAACTGCTTCCCGCCTCCACACTTACGGTAATGGCTCATCATTACCGTTCTAAAGCTCGTCGAATTGCTGTATTAAATGATGCGCGGATGAATGAGTGTTACGCGGCGATTTATGAAACAAGCGACGAAGGGTTTAAAGTGCTTATTGCTGAGCACTTGATTAAACCTGAACAAGTCGGGTTGTGGTTAAAGGAAAATCAAGTTGGCTTTGTTTTGGGAACGGCTATCGGTGTCTATGAAATGGATATCGGTGTTGACAGTCTCTATGTGAGTCCTGACGCTACCTATATGATCGATTGGTATCGTGATTGTGTAAAAGAGGCTTCCCTTCTTTGGGTCGATCCTGATAAAGCGGCTCCGCTTTATGTTCGCGATCATGTGGCTCTTACCATCGATGAACGCCTTCAGGGGGCCAAGCTTTGACATTGCGTTTTTGTTCCGCGACATTATCCGATATTGATGAGGTCGCTCGGTTGGATGCAAGCGCTTTTGAGTTCGCTTGGTCTCGCAGCGATTTTGAAGGATCATTGAAAGCCGGTCACACATTCGTTCTTCTAAAGGATGATGAACAGCTTTTGGGAATGGCTGTTTATATGCAGATTTTTGAGCAGGCGGAACTTTTGACAATCGCAGTGGATCCTAAGCATCAAGGAAAAGGGCTTGGTAAATTGATTCTCAATGAGCTCATGGCGCGTCTGGCCGCCAACGGCGCGGAGTCCCTTTTTTTAGAAGTTCGAGTCAGTAACGAACGAGCGCGTTCCTTATATAGGGGCGCCGGATTTGAGGAAATTTCACGCCGAAAAGGTTACTATCCCACTCGTGATGGTCGTGAAGATGCGATCGTAATGCAAAAACTTTTGAGTTAATAATGGCAACTTATTCTGAAGAAACCGCTCGACTTTGGATGGCGATGGATGTCGGACCGCTTTGGATCGGCCGTGATGATGAAGATCCGTTGTCACCGGCTGCCATTATTCAAGAAGATCAAAAGCATGAGGCTGTGTCGGCGCCTCAGGAGTCGCTTAAGTCGGCGGGCGATCGCTTCAGTCTTCAGCAATCACCGGTTCAAAATCCCAAGCCCATCAGTCAAGATGCGCGCATTTTGAGCACCCCTGAGTCTCATAAACCGAAAACATACGAACTTCCCCCGATTCGCAGAACTTTTGCTGATCCAGGAATCGTTGAAGTGGATTCGGATTTGCTCACACAGGCTCAAAGTGCTGATTGGCAAACTCTGCAGAAATTGGTTTCGCAGTGCACGGCCTGCCGAGCTTTGAGTCAAAGTCGTCTCTCGACAGTATTCGGCGTGGCCGAACGTACGGCAAAAATGGTCATTGTGGGGGAAGCCCCCGGACGTGATGAAGATCTTCAGGGCAAGCCCTTTGTTGGTAAAAGTGGGGAGTTGCTTGAAAATATTTTGCGCTCACTGGGATTGCGCCGTGGTGCTGATGTGGCCATTATTAATGTTCTCAAGTGCCGTCCCCCCAACAACCGTGATCCGCATGATAATGAAATTGCCGCCTGCGCAACCTTTCTGACTCGGCAGTTGGAGCTGTTGGATCCTAAGGTGATTGTACTCTCGGGACGTATTGCCTCTCATGCGCTGCTGAAAACGGAAATGTCCACCGGACGTTTGCGCGGGCAGACGCACCATATCGAAGTCAATGGTCGGCAGATTCCGACCGTGGTGACTTATCACCCCTCTTATTTGCTTCGTTCTCCGACAGAAAAAATCTGCGCCTGGCGTGATTTCAATCTCGCCAAAAAGCTTTTGCTTCAGTTAAGTTAATTGAGTTGCTCAGTGACGCTTGGCTTCACCGATGAGGTGAGTGGAGTCGTATTCTTTTTGATTGCGGTGATGCTTGTAGATCACCAGCAACATGGAAATGATAACAAAGAGTCCGAACGTGATCATGGTTGCCGGAGCGCTCATGCCAAAGTGAATCAGCAGTGAGTAAATACCCAACATGATGAGGATGGAGAGATTTTCGTTAAAGTTCTGAACCGCGATGGACTTGCCGGCGCTCATCAGCACGTAGCCGCGGTGTTGAAGCAGAGCATTCATGGGTACAACGAAAAAGCCCGCGCAAATGCCGACGGCGATCATGATGACAATGGCGACTGAAACAGCCCAGGTGATGTGTAAACCAAAGAATTCAAAGCCGCCCGTAGGAACCATCGATTGGTTGAAGTAAGCCGAGCAGGTCACAAGGGCGCCCATAATGACGCCCATCCAAAGGACTTTGAGGGAATTCTTCAGACTGATAAGCTGGGCGGCCAAGACTGCACCGACAGCAATCCCGACGCTGACAACAGCCTGCAAAATGGCGCCCTCTGACAAATTCATTCCCAAAGCATATTCAGCCCATTTGAGAACCAGGAATTGAAGTACAGCGCCTGCGCCCCAGAAAAGGGTTGTGACAGACAGTGAAATTTGTCCCAAGCGGTCTTTCCATAAAATGGCACAGCTTTGGTAGAACGTTTTGAGTGTTTCGATAGGGCGGAAGTCTGCTTTGGGATAACGGGCACCGGTATCGGGAATGAGCAAATTCACGGCGGCGGCACCTAAGTAAATTAAAACAATGATGGAAATTGCCGCTTGGGCCGGAGTCGCTATACCCAACGCTTCAAAAGGAAATCCGGAATGCAAAATCGCAAAACTCACAGCATCATTGATCAGCACACCGCCCATAACGACCCCGAGAATAATGGAAGCAACAGTTAAACCTTCAATCCAGCTGTTAGCGAGAACCAGTTTAACGGGGGGAAGCAGTTCGGTAAGAATACCGTATTTGGCAGGGGAGTAGGCTGCTGCACCAATACCGACCACCGCATAAGCCAGAAGCGGATGAGAGCCAAACAGCATCAAAAGGCAGCCGCCCACCTTAAGCATATTGGTCAGAAACATCACACGGCCCTTGGGCATGGAGTCGGCAAATAAACCCACGTAGGCGGCCAGACAAATGTAGCTGACAACAAAAAATAACTTTAATAGCGGAGTCATCCAATCAGGCGCATTCATTTGCGTCAGGAGCGCGATGGCTGCAATTAGAAGCGCATTGTCAGCCAGGCTCGAGAGAAACTGAGCGCACATGATGGAATAGAAACCGCGATTCATAACTAACCCGAAAGTCTAAACGAGAGGATTCTAGCAGAGATACTCTATTGTCGACCTAGGGACTATCCTCACAAAATCACAAAAGTGAGATATTGAATTTTATGGGTATAGAAACTAGGTCAGAAAAATTCAACCTGCTGCGCTAAGATTAACCGATCGGTTTTTAGGTTTAGAGACTTCCAGTATTTAGTTAGTAAGGTTTTGATTTATGCCACGTCCTATTGCCGCCACCATTCATATGGGGGCACTCAGACATAATCTCGAACGCATGCGTGAGGCCGCAAAAGGGCGCACGCTTTGGGCTGTTGTTAAAGCCAATGCCTATGGGCACGGCCTGCTTCGCGCAGCGCGCGCTTTTGAAAAAGCCGACGGTCTTGCACTGATTGATCTGTGTGATGCCGAGCGAGTTCGCGCTCAAGGTTGGAGTAAGCGCATTTTGCTTTTAGAAGGTTTTTTTGACTCTTCCGATATTCCGCTGCTGGAAAAACACGATATCGAGACCATCGTTCACAATCGGCACATGATTGAGCTGTTAAAGCAGCATGCGCCGTATCAGTGCCTTAAAGTTCATATCAAGATCAATTCGGGCATGAATCGGTTGGGATTCCGTCCTCAGGAGGAAGCAGCTGTTCGAGCAGAGCTTGAATCAATTGAGGGGGTTAAAGTCTTGGGCGTAGTGACCCATTTTGCCAATGCTGAGCCTAGCTATGAACAGAATAAGCCGGCAACGGTATCGATTCAGTTGGCGCGCATGGGACAAATTAACCCCAGTCCCGAGCATCTTTGCATGGCCAATTCTGCTGCGACGCTTTGGCAAAACGACGTTCGGGGGGATGCTGTGCGAGCAGGCGTCGCGCTCTATGGGGCAAGTCCTGATGGACATTACACTTCTGAAGAGCTCAATATCCGTCCGGCGATGACACTTTCAGCGAAGATTTTGGCGATTCAAAACGTGCCCGCCGGCGAAGCCATCGGCTACGGGTCTCGTTTTGTGACAAAGCGTGACTCTCGTATCGCGGTGGTTGCCTGCGGTTACGCGGACGGTTATCCGCGTTCAACCCCCGATGGCACTCCGACATATGTCGAAGGGAAAATCGCTCCGATTGCCGGCGCCATCTCTATGGATATGCTCACGATTGATGTCACGGATATTCCTGAAGCACAACTGGGAAGTGAAGTGGAACTCTGGGGAGCGCATATTTCTGTTAACGAAGTGGCTAAACGTTGCGGCACGATCGGTTATGAACTTTTGTGTGCCATCGCTTTGCGAGTGCCTATTGTTGAAGACGAAAACTGATTGAAAGCAATATATGGCGACTAAAAAGAAAAAAGTCGAATGGGTCTGCACTGAATGTGGGGGCACGACGGTCAAGTGGGCGGGGCGCTGCCCGCACTGCGGCGAATGGAACACACTCAAAGAGTTTGTTGTCGAAACGGGAGCTGCCGCTCGGTTTGGAGATTCTAGACACAAAGGACTGGTGAGTGCCTCGGAAGTTTTGGATCTCAATGACGTACAAGCTCAGGAAGTTCCTCGAATCATTACCGGTTTTCAAGAGTTCGATCGTGTGATGGGGGGAGGTCTTGTTCCGGGTGGCGTCTCTTTGATCGGTGGCGACCCCGGCATCGGGAAATCCACACTGCTGCTTCAGGTCATGCACCGTCTTGTTCACCAACAAGTGCGTTGTCTTTATGTGAGCGGCGAAGAAAGTCCCGGACAGATCGCTTTGCGCGCAAAACGTTTGGGGCTTGATCCCCAAGGATTGCGCCTGATGAGTGAAATTCAGCTCGAAAAGATTGAGGCGACACTTTTGGCTGAAGAGCCGCAGTTTGTGGTCATTGACTCGATTCAGACACTGTTTTCCGATCAATTGGAATCGGCTCCGGGTTCAGTGACTCAAGTTCGGGAATGTTCCGCTCGTCTGACCCGAATTGCTAAAAGCGCTGGGATCACTTTGATTTTTGTCGGTCACGTGACTAAAGACGGTTCACTGGCCGGTCCGCGTGTGTTGGAACACATTGTGGATACGGTTTTGTATTTTGAAGGGGATACCCATTCGAATTTCCGTTTAATAAGAGCCTTTAAGAACCGTTTCGGCGCTGTCAATGAATTAGGCGTTTTCGCTATGACTGATCGAGGCTTAAAGGGAGTGAACAACCCCAGCGCCATTTTCCTGTCGGAGCACAAATCCAATGTGCCTGGATCGGTTGTAATGGTTACTCAGGAAGGAACGCGGCCATTGTTGGTTGAAGTTCAAGCATTGGTTGATGGCACTCACTTACCGTCACCCAAGAGACTTTCCGTTGGCATAGACCAGCAGCGCCTCTCAATGCTCCTGGCGGTTCTGCACCGCCACGCCGGCATGGCTTGTTACGATCAGGATGTATTTGTGAATGCGGTGGGGGGCGTTAAAATTACCGAACCAGCCGCTGACTTGGCGGTGTTAATGGCGATCTACTCCTCGATGAGAAATCGAGCTTTGCCTGAAGGTCTTGTTGTTTTTGGAGAAGTGGGGCTTGCGGGAGAAATTCGTCCTGCTCCTCGCGGACAAGAACGTCTGAAAGAAGCGGCAAAACTCGGCTTTTCTAAAGCAGTGATTCCGCGAGCCAATGCGCCCAAACAGCCTATTGAAGGTTTGGAAGTGATCGCTGTTGACCGTTTGAGCAACGCGATTGATGCTGTTTGTTAAATGTCAAGAATTCAAATCGTTAGAGGTCAACTATGAAAATTACAAAGATTTTGGCTTCAGAAGCGTCTCCCGCCAAAGCCATTTTGGACCGTGCACAACATATTGCGCTCACGAGTGCTGAGCGTGCCGATTTACCCGAACAAGTTAGCGTTAACGGTGTCGTTGTAGAAACCTCGATTGCCGATAAGCGCGCATTGGAGGTCGGAGATGTGCTTTTGGACGAAGGCGGTCATTTCTATGTGATTGATCCGGCGCCTGAGTCTGTTTTACTCATTAAAGGTGAAGAAGGCTTCGCCGCTGAAGTGGCCGTTGCCCTTTTAAATCGCGGAATTCAAGTGGCTCAAATGGATAAGGGGTTTGCAATCCTCAAAGATGGTGAGTTGGTTCATATGCTCCATGAAGTCGGCGTTGAGTTGGAAGAAACGGTATTGCCGTTCGATCCGATTAAGCTTCCCAAACATCATGGGGGTTGTTGTTGCGGTCATCATGACCACGGAGAAGGCTGCGGCTGTGGCGGACATCATGAGCACGAACATGGCGAAGGCTGCGGTTGCGGTGGTGAGCATCATCACCACCATCATCACGGAGAAGGCGAATGTTGCTGCGGTGGTCATCATGATCACGAGCATGTCGAGGGTTGCGGCTGCGGCGGTGAGCATCATCACCACCATCACCATGAAGAAGGTGAATGTTGCTGTGGCGGCCATCATGATCATGAACATGGCGAAGGCTGCAGTTGTGGCGGTGAACACCATCACCACCATCATCACGCAGACAGCCATTGTGACTGCAAACAAGGTAAAACTGAATAACTGAATTTAATGGGGTAGGCGATCCGGCTTGCCCTTTCTGTCATCATGAGCGTTGAAACGGTTAAAGCTTATCTGAAAGAAAAGGGTCTTTTGGACAATTACATCGAGTTTCCTGGCTCTTCTGCCACGGTTGCACTGGCAGCGCAACAGTTGGGATGCGAGCCTGACCGCATTGCAAAATCTTTGGCAATTAAATTAAAAAGCGGCCGACTTTTGGTTATTGTTGTCTCGGGAGAATCTCGACTCGACAATTCAAAATTCAAGAAACTTTTTAAAGAAACCTCTCATTTTTGCCCGCCTGAGCTTTTGCCTGAACTTTTCGGTCATCCTATGGGTGGCGTTTGTCCCTTCGCGCTCAAAGATAATGTCGAAGTCTTTTTAGATGAAAGTCTTAAAAAATACGACATTGTTTATCCGGCTGCGGGTTCTCCTAATAACGCAGTAAAAATTACTCCCGATCATCTGGCTGATCTTTTGTCAGCCTCGTGGTTAAGCGTGACGAAACAATAACCTGTTTGCGATACGCGACAATCCGGTATTGCAATCGACTTGGATGTTGGTGGCGGCGCTTTGCTTTACCACAAGTTCCGTAAAGCCTCGCCATTAATGGCGGGGATATAAGAAACGCCAATGTCAATTGGCTATCTGGGGGTTATTTTAGGCTAAAATTGCTTCCAA